>ERZ779982.1240-NODE-1240-length-9923-cov-3.329449_pt1 | contig 9923 bp, 8 predicted proteins | sample MGYA00511936_ERZ779982 | MGnify/ENA primary metagenome ERZ779982 (study PRJEB29588, sample SAMEA2146682) | human gut metagenome | biome: human gut; feature: human-associated habitat; material: faeces | place: Denmark | collected 2008/2010 ... | reverse complement strand
CTTTGTTACCCATGTGATGTAAATAGGCACTTGTTTAATGTAGAAGGATGGTGATGATAAAAAGCCTGCATCAGAGAAATTCTGGGAACTTGAAAAACGGATAAAAGAAGATAAGCGTCATCCTGGAGTTATCATGGAGCTGAAAAAATCAGAGGTAATATGGGATATTGTTTGTCTTATTAGACTGAGGGTGATTACATATGATGATTTATCAGAATTCAGTGATGAATTACAGATGGAAGTAAAAAGAATGCTTGAGATGAATAGATAATGACGGAAAGGAAGGTATGACAAATGCGTGATCCAATAGAGAATGTTACGAGATTGCAGAAGCAGTTGAACCATCTGCAATTGGAAAATCAGGTATTAAAGAATATATTGGATAAAGCGGGATTGTCATATCAAAATGAACTGGCAAGTATAGGGAAAACGGAAAAGAAAGAGAATTTTGATCCAGAACAGGGAAAAAGGATTGTGCACATAAAAGAAATAACAGACAGGATGGCAAAGCTCTTTTTCTCATTCTTTTGGGGAAGGACAGATGTATATGCGAAAAGAAATGTAAATAAAAACGGAGAGGCGGCATATTATCCGCAGTGTGATAATTTCTGGTCAGATAATTGCCATAGGAAATTAAATACACATATAGACTGTAAGGATTGCAAATATTGTTCGTATACAAGATTAGATTTATCAACTATATTGCAACATTTGAGGGGAAACTCATATGCTGCAAAAGATGTAATAGGTGTATATCCATTATTTGGTGATGGAACATGCAGGTTTTTAGTGTTTGATTTTGATAATCATGAGAAGAATGCAGAAAAAAAGGACTTTGCAAATACAGATGATACATGGATTGAAGAAGTCGAAGCTATGAGAGATATCTGCACATTAAATGGAATAGAACCTTTGGTAGAGCGTTCTCGTTCAGGAAAAGGTGCACATATATGGATATTCTTTGACAAGCCAATATCGGCGGCATTGGTTCGTAAATTTGGCTTTGCACTTTTAGATAAAGGTGCAGAGCAGGTGAATTTAAAGTCATTCAATTATTATGACAGAATGCTGCCAGCACAGGATTCCTTAGAAAATGTGGCAATAGGAAACCTGATTGCGTTGCCATTACAGGGAAGGGCGTTGAAAGATGGCAATAGTGCATTTGTGGATAGTAATTGGAATGCTTATTCTGACCAATGGAATGCTTTATTAAGTAAACCTAAGCTTTCAGAGGAATTTCTGGAGAATAAGATAAGGGAATGGACATTTACAGCAGATGACCTTGAAGCATCCAATGATGAAGAAAATAGGGAAAAGCCATGGGATAAAATGAAAAATTTTGCCAAATCAGATATTGATGGGAAAATGGATATCACATTATCAAATGGTATATATGTTGACAGCACTAATCTTAAGCCTGCGATGCAGAATAAGATTCGCAGAATGGCAGCCTTTAGTAACCCAGTATTTTATAAAAATCGTGCGATTGGAACATCTAATTATGATACCTCAAGGTGGATTTATCTTGGAAAAGACCATCTTAGTGGATACATACAGATTCCAAGAGGATTACAGGAGGAATTAATAGCAAATATTGATAAGGCTGGAATTGAATATTTTGTAGATGACGAGCGGCAGCAGGGAAGAAGTATTAATGTAGAATTCAATGGAGAACTACGACCTGAACAGAACAAGGCGTTAAAGGAACTGACTAAGTATGATAACGGAATACTTCATGCTGCAACGGCATTTGGTAAAACTGTGGTCAGTAGTGCGATAATTGCACAAAAGAAAGTGAATACATTGATTATACTGGAATCATCAGCATTGATAGAGCAGTGGAAAGATGCATTGGAAAAATTCTTAAATATTGATGAGGAACTTCCGTCATATAAAACTAAGACAGGGAGAGTACGGAAAAGAAAAAGTCTGATTGGAACATTACAGGGAGCACATGATTCGATGACAGGGATTGTTGATATTGCAATGGTTGGATCACTTTGCAAAAAGGGAGAGTTTCATAATTTGCTGAATGATTATGGTCTTGTGCTAATTGACGAATGTCACCATGCAGCATCGGATACAATATCAAATATTTTGAAAGAAGTGAAGGCAAAGTATGTATATGGTGTCACTGCGACTCCTAAAAGAGGTGACGGACTTGAAAAAATAAATTATATGCTGATAGGACCTATAAGATATAGTTATACGGCAAAGGAAAAGGCTATGGAGCAGGGGATACAACATCTTGTATATCCGCGCTTTACCCGAACTGTATCTCCAAGAGGAGTGATTAATGGTAAGATGCATCCAAATGAAGCATATGATATTATTCACAATAATGATATAAGGGATGAACAGATTGTTGAGGATATTAAGAATTGTGTATCAACAGGCCGCACTCCAGTTGTTTTATCCCGATACAAGGATCATTCAGAGAAACTGTACGAGCGATTGAAAGATTATGCAGACCATGTATTCTTAATGACAGGCAACAACTCAAAGAAAGAACATAAGAAGATTTTGGAACAGATGCATCAGGTTGATAAGGCGGAGTCTCTGATATTAATAGCTACAGGTTCACTTGTAGGAGAGGGTTTTGATTTTCCAAGACTGGATACACTTTTTATGGCAACACCTGTATCATTCCGTGGAGTTGTTGAACAGTATGCTGGTAGGTTGAATCGTGATTATGCGGGCAAAGAAAATGTAATTATATATGATTATGTGGACAACCATATTCCAATGTTTAATAACATGTATATGAAGAGGCTTAAAGCATATAAACAGATAGGATATGAGCTTGCAGGTGGTTTGCAAATTAACAAACATACAGCAAATGCAATATATGACGGTGATAATTATACTGAGAATTATTATAAAGATTTACTGGATGCAAATAAAAACATAATTATTTCAAGCCCTGCAATTAGTGGGCAAAAAGTCTATGAACTGATTAATATGCTAAAAGAAAAACAGGCATCGGGAGTTCAGATTACAATAGTAACATGGACACCGGATTCCTATGGATTTGGAGATGCAGCATACTGGATGCAGTTACATGAAGATATGTGCAAAGCTGGTTTTTATATTAAAACAGTAGAAGAATCATGTGAGCGGTTTGCTGTTATTGATCAGGAAGTAGTCTGGTATGGGAATATTAATCTTTTGGCAAAGACAAAGGTGGATGATAGTATTATGAGAGTCTTGAGCAACGAGATAGCAGGGGAATTGATGGAAATTACATTTGGGGATAACAGTTGAGCTGAATAGTACTAAAACATACGGATTCCGTAAGATGTAAGAGGAACATTCAGGAGAATAGAGAAAGGTAAAATTTTATGAGCAAAGAATTACAGATAAGAAATAGCACTGTCGATTTCTTGGTTTTTACACGAGATGCAGGAGAAGACGGAATAGAAGTCAGGGTTCAGAATGGCGATGTATGGCTTACGCAGAAGGCAATTTCACAGCTTTTTGATGTAGATAGAAGTGTGGTTACAAAACATCTGAGTAACATTTTTAAAGAGGGCGAATTAGATGAAAATTCAGTTTGTGCAAAATTTGCACAAACTGCGGATGATGGAAAATCATACAATTATAAGTTCTATTCGTTAGCAGCTATTATTGCTGTGGGGTATCGCATTAATTCAGAACGGGCAATGCAGTTCAGAACATGGGCAACAAAGGTATTAGATACATTTACAAAGCAGGGTTATGTTCTTGATAAAAGTAGATTGATTAATGGACAGATTTTCGACGAAGATTATTTTGAGCATCTTATTGCTGAGATTCAGGAAATCAGAGCAAGTGAGAGAAGATTTTACCAGAAAATTACAGATATATATGCAACAGCAGTTGATTATGATAAGAATTCACAGGTGACAAGAGAGTTTTATGCAACAGTACAGAATAAGATGCATTATGCAGTTCATGGTAGTACAGCGGCAGAAGTGATAGTGGCAAGAGCTGATCATAATAAGGAACATATGGGACTTAAATCATGGAAAAATGCGCCGGATGGTAAAATAGTAAAAACAGATGTGTCAATTGCAAAAAACTACTTGGAAAAAGAAGAACTTGCAGAATTAAATGAGATTGTGACAATGTATCTTGATTATGCAACAAGACAGGCACGAAGACATATTCCTATGACTATGGAAGATTGGAAAACAAAGCTTGACGCATTTCTTAGATTTAATGATGCAGAAGTACTTCAGGATAAAGGGGAAGTTACTGCAGCTATTGCGAAAGAATTTGCGGAAAGTGAATTTGAGAAGTACAGAGTTATACAGGATTCACTGTATGAAAGTGACTTTGATAAATTGATGAATGATATGGAGAAGGATGGTACTAACGATTAGTACCGCTGACTTGAAAAAGTAAATTCCAGTGCAAGAGTAAATTCCATCGGCTTTTAAATTTTGCTGATTTTGCAGGAGTTTTTTTAACAAAATCTCTTGCTTTCTGTTATAATTAAGCTAGCTTATCGAAATTTTGTTGTTTTTATGGCATGAAAAACAGGCTACTGGAATTCGGTGTGTCAGACTAAATTCCACCAGCCACATTTAAAAAATGTGAAATGTTTACTTCCAGTCTGACAGCAGATTTCGATCAGTTAATTAGTTACTTCTTAAAGCGTATCAGCTTAGGCGTTAAATTGACTTCATCTGGTGAAATCGGCTTGAGCTGAAAGGCTTTAAGAACATCTTCTCCAAGTGTTTCCAGGGCAGCATCATACGGCGTTTTGCCGTCAAGGCTTTCTCTTGGAGTAGAGTTTATGTGATTCACAATAAGATTGACATCCCATTGGGTTAGAAATTCAAAGGATGTTCCTTTAGGCAATATCATGCGGAGCATGGTATGCGCCTGTTCGATGGTTCCTTTTTGTCCGCTACGCATTGGATCACAGTAATAAATGCTGCTTCTTTGTATGCCGGTAATTCCAGTTTCTAATTCTTCTGGGTTCCCAAATTCAGAGCCACGGTCGGTTAAGATATTTTCAAAAACAGATGTAAATTCATACGTTCCCATACGTTTTTCCAAACGGTCAAATACAGCACGGACGGCACCTTTTGTGCACCGGTTAATAAGAAATGCAAGAAACAGTTTTTCCTCTGTAAAGATCATGGTTAACAGCGTTTTCTGGGAGTCCCTTGATGACTTTACTGTGTCCATTTGTACATAAGAATTTAATTCCAAAGAACAGAAGTCTGCATAGGTTCTGTTGGTAAATACTTCGCGGTCTTTGATCTGTGTTTTGTGGCACTTTCTTGGTTTGAATTTTGCCTGCCTTTTCAGATCCACATTTCTGGCTGTGAACAGTCCCTTATCGATGTATGTGTACATGGAGCGGACAGACATATCCAGTTCCGGATGATTGATCAGGATCTGATAGGGTGACTGTCCCTGTGCGATCAACGGAGTAACAATCTGGTCTTTTTGGTGCAGCTGATGCCGGGTCATATTTATCCCGGCACGGGAACTACTTAATAATTCGCGGTACTTACGGTCGGCAAAACGGGCATCATAGCGGTATTTATGGGCAATGGTACAATGATTGATTTTCATTGGGCAGCCATTACATACATAAGGCGCCTTATCAAGTCTGCAGCACCGTTCCTTTTCGAAATCCTTACAGGTTTGGTTGCAGGTTGGACAGGATGTACATTTAATGCCGCAGAGCATGATTTTTCCACAGGCATTTGTTTTTTTACAGTGATAGCGGTGTACACAAAAGTTTTTGGCATTGTAGAAAGTTCCTTTGTGGTACCAGTCAGAAAGGCGTCGTGATTTAACCTCTTTTGAGATGGTTGTAGGATCTTTACAAAGGAATGCCGCAATGTCTTTAAAAGTCGCACCTTTGGATAATTCGTTTTCGATGTAGATACGGTCATTAAGTGTTAGATGTTTCTGGTTTCCAGGGATATATTTACTCATGATAATTCTCCTTCTACTGCTGTCAGAAGGAACTTTTACAATAACACTGATGTATGAAAGAGTAAATATCTACTGTGCAGGACTAAATTCTACCGCCCTGTAGGGCAGTGGAATTTAAAATTTCATTTTAGGTGATATAAAACAACATTCACAGTAGATTGACTTTTAGCATACGATAGTATATATTTAAATTACAAAGAGAAGATACTACAGTCGGAACGGAGACTTAAAACCCGTTTCCAGTGGTCGGGATGAAGACCTAAAACTCATTCCCATTACAGAGTAAACTGCTAAAAATCAAAGGCGGATGGCTTCGGTCATCCGTCTTTCTTTAACCAAGGAGATAAAATGGCAGAGGAAAGTTTTAAGGAACGTGCCCGACAGGAAATGATAAAAGCTGCAAAACAGTATAAGGACATCTATGTTGATTATGAGTATCTAATTTGCTCGGTAACATTTGAGAAAAATGCCGAAAGCCTGTATTTATGCGGGTTTCCGGCATTTGCTTTATCAAAAGGCTCTAGTTTGGCTCTATTTGTGGGAACAATAAATGATAAATAGAAGAAATTTAATAAGGAGCATTATATGACGAAAGTGAATTTTTATGATAGCATTGATGATTCAATGCTAAAGTTTGCAGTTATTATTGCAAAACATAATGGAAAATGGGTATTCTGTAAGCATAGAGAAAGAAGTACATGGGAAGTGCCAGGAGGACATAGAGAACAAGGTGAGGATATTCTTGAAACAGCAAAGAGAGAATTGTATGAGGAAACAGGAGCCATTAATTTTGAGATAAATCCGATATGTATTTATTCTGTGACGGTGCCAGACAACTTTAAGGGGAAAGAAACCTTTGGAAAGTTATTTTTCGCGGAGATACATACGTTTGAAAAAGATTTACATAGTGAGATAGAGAAAATAGCAATTATGAATGAACTACCGCTTAATTGGACATATCCGGAAATTCAACCAAGACTGCTAGAAGAAGCGAGACAAAGAGGATTTTTGCCTAAGAAGGATGAAATAAAATGGTTATTTTTTGATGTTGGTTCGACGCTGGTTGATGAAAGTAGCGTTTATGAAGATAGGATGAAAAAAATAGCTGAATTATCTGGTATAACTCCGCAACAAATTTATGAACATGCGATATCATTGTACAGGAGAAATAAAAAAGGTGATTTAGAGATAGCAAAACAATTGAGGATAGAACTACCTAAATGGGAATCACAATATGAAAAGCTGTATACAGATTCAGAAGATTGCCTGAAAAGGTTAAGCAGAAATTATGAAATTGGTATAATCGCAAACCAACCATTAGGAACTTCTGAAAGATTAGAAAATCTCGGAGTGCGAAAATATATTGATTTAGTCATTGCATCAGCAGAAGAAGGTGTTTCAAAACCGGACAGACGTATATTTGAAATTGCTTTGGAAAGAAGTGGCTGTAAGCCGGAAAATGCTGTAATGATTGGCGACCGCATTGATAATGATATTGTACCGGCAAAACAGTTAGGAATGAAAACGATATGGATAAAACAGGGATTTGGAAGTTTGTGGACTGTAATGGACGAGAGTGAAAAAGCCGATATTGAAGTTAATAACTTATCTGACATTTTGAATTATCTATAGGAGGGAAAGTGAATGTTCAAGGTTGCTATACTACAAAAACGTTCTATTAATGAACAAATAGATAAGAATATTGAAACTATCATTATGGCAATGGAAGAGGCTTCGGAAAACCATGCAGATATTCTATTGTTGCCAGAATGTTTTATTACAGGATATGATTTGCCTATGTCATATGAAAAAAGCATTGCAGATAATGATATAAGAATTGCCAAAATATGTGAGAATGCTAAAAAATATAAAATAGGCGTAGTACTTACTGCGTTTACAAAAGGTAGTAAGCAGCCACAGAACTCAGCCTTTGTTATCAATAAATCGGGCAATATATTGATGAAATACTCTAAGGTGCATACCTGTGATTTCGCAGATGAAAGAGATGTTGAATCAGGGAAAGAATTTAAGGTGTGTGATTTTGAAGGAATACAATTAGGTATTATGATTTGTTATGACAGAGAGTTCCCAGAAAGTGCAAGAATACTGATGTTAAAAGGAGCTGAGGTTATTCTTGTCCCAAATGATTGCGGTTCTATGCAACCAAGACTCATGGCACTTTCTACAAGAGCTTATGAAAATATGGTTGCAGTTGCTATGGCAAATCCGAATGGAGATAATGCTGGATGTTCCTGCGCATATAGTCCAATTTGCTGGGATAGAAATGGAAAATGTGTTGATAACACAGTTTTGCTGGCTGATGATAAAACTGAGGGAATTTTTTATGCGGAGTTTGATATGGAAGCTATTAGAGAATACAGGAATCGGGAAATGTTAGGAAACACATTTCGTAAGGTAGAAGCATACAGTCAGTTGTTAAGTAAAGAAATCAAGAAACCATTTATAAGGGATGGGCAGAATAGATAAGCCAAGAGGAGAGTATTTTATGTCATTAGGTTTAAAAAGAGGAATAGTGCAGCTTGAACCACATAATAAACAGTGGGATGAGATTGCTCTTCAAACAATCAAAACACTAAAATCCATATTAGGTGATGATGCTATTGATATACAACATATTGGAAGTACAGCAATACAGGCAATTAAAGCGAAACCGATTATTGATATTGCCGTTGGAGTGACTGATTTTGATAAAGTGATGTTACATAATGAGCAATTGCGACAAGTGGGAATATTTTATCGAGGTTCAGATGTAGAAAGCCAGCTTCTTTATGTAATGGGCGATATGGAAGGGGATACCAGGACACATCATATTCATGTTGTGAAATGGAATGAAACTGAGTGGAAAAATTATATTCATTTCAGGGATTATCTTAATGCTAATGAGAATGTTGCTTTGCAGTATCAGAAGTTAAAGGAAGAACTGGAAAGTAAGTATGCAGATGATAGGGTGACATACACTAATGGAAAGCAAGATATGATAGATATTATCCTGAATTACAAATAGATTGTTGACATGAGTAACTATAAGTGGTACATTAACTAAAAATTACAAGGAGAGCATACAAATGAATCAGAACTTACATTCAAGACGTTATATGTACATGTATTATAGACATACTGTGTTATAAGCTTTGCAGGGTTAATGCATTGACTTATAGCCGGTAGGTCTATTAGTCTAGTGCATAAAACCAGAATGTAAGTGATGTGTTAATATATATTACATCGTAAATTGGAATTATCGCACTGGACAATGAATGTTTGGTGCGATTTTTTTGCGTGAAAGAGGTGCATGGAATGAATGATTCAATTGAATTGAAATTGGTAACAGAAGATGAAGCAGAGTGTCTGCACAGACTACAGGTAGAAGCGTTTATGCCATTATATGAAAAATATCAAGATGATGATACAAGTCCGGCAAAAGAAAGCCTGAAAAGAGTAACAGAGAAGATTATTGAGGAAAATTCAGATTTTTACTTCATTGTGTTTCATGGAGAAAAAGTTGGAGGTGTGAGAGTCAGATGGCATCAAGGCAAAAAGGTGCATGAAAATGTTAATTGGATATCTCCTATTTTCATAATTCCAAAATTTCAAAATAAAGGGATTGCGAGCACGGTGATAGAACAATTATTTGGCATTTATCCGAATACAATAGAATGGCGTTTAGATACGATTAAGCAGGAAACAGGCAATTGTCATTTATACGAAAAATACGGCTTTGTTAGAGTTGGCGAGGATATAGTGGTAAATGAAAAGATGACATTGGTTGGTTATGTAAAAAATTGTATTAATGTACGAAGATTTGAAGAAGAGGATGCAGATGAGGTTACAAAAGGCCAATGACCAAAGATGGATTCTTTAAGAAGTATGAGTATGTATATGATGAGTATTATGATTGTTATATCTGTCTAAACAATAAGACACTGACATATCGCACAACCAACAAGGACGGATATCGGGAATAT
>ERZ779982.1239-NODE-1239-length-9928-cov-6.914413_pt1 | contig 9928 bp, 12 predicted proteins | sample MGYA00511936_ERZ779982 | MGnify/ENA primary metagenome ERZ779982 (study PRJEB29588, sample SAMEA2146682) | human gut metagenome | biome: human gut; feature: human-associated habitat; material: faeces | place: Denmark | collected 2008/2010 ... | reverse complement strand
GAATCCTTTGCCAATTCGGCCAACACGTCACCGGATGTATTCGGGTTACCGGCCGCGCTACTTCTCACGTATACACTCTCATTTCTTAAAAACTCTTTTTCTTCCATATTCATTTATCTATTAATTTAAATGGTTTATATGATTCTTTTATTTTCTGTATATTTTCATCGCTTTCATTTGGAACTATTGAAACAACCGGGTACCGTGAATGGGTATCGGGCTTTTGCGATATACAAAATTGTACATTCATATCCCATATAATCCCCCGAACAAATCCCCTTTCATATAACACGGCATCGAAAATATCGCGTATATTGGGGATAGTTGAGGCGGCTCCCTTTGTTACAAATGTCCATACTCCGACGATTCCCTTTATTAAGGGTATTATAAAAGTCATAGTTAGTGTTATATCCCACCCATTATCTCCCCGTCTTGTGCGTCTATTAGGATACTTTTTAGATACATTTTCCATTAAGTTTGGATATTCATTCACATTTAATGCTGTGTATTGCATACCGTCCCAAACATGGAACGTCTCGCCATCGCCATACGCTACACGTTCTCCTGCGTCGTTTCTATATTCATACGATTCATTACATACGTTTTGCGCTTCATCATCCGGAAATATTATTTGTATAGTCTGCGGCCTATCTCCATATACCTTGTGAAATAGCCCTGCATATTTCCCCCTTGCTATAAAGTAATCCACACTTTGCGGCAGTCCTTTATCATTTTTCAAGCCTACACAAATAGACCCTATTCGGGGGAATATAAGTTTATTTGTTTTCGGAATCTGTTTTTTTATTCTCCCACTTACCATATACAACCCTTTCAAATAAAACATAAAAATAAGTCTTACTATATCCGTTATAATCAGTCTTCCGCATCGGGCATATCTGTTTTATATACCATCCATCCTTACAGCTTGGATTAATTTCGTGTATATACTCAAAATATGAAACTTTTGTTTCACGATGCGGCATCAGTGAAAGTATATATCTTATTATCTTTCTCATATCTCTAAATTATCATTCAATAATTTTTTAATCACTTGTTTATCCTTTTTTTTTGATTCTGCGGCCTTTTCTTCTTTTTTGCGTATGGTAGATCCTTTTTTGGATTTTACCGCCGTAGAAGGCTTTTTTGTGCGTTTATTGGGCTTGTTTTCTTTTTCTTCATCATCTATATTAGAAATATTCTTTTCGGGTGCAATTTCTTTCTTATCTGATTTTTTGCTTTTCACTAAATCAGATAAAGTTAAGGAAGTTATATTTTCATTCAAATTAGAATCTGAATCCAAATCAATAACGCCACTAACGACCGTGAAAACATTATCTTTCTTTTCATTTTCAATAGAAGCCAATTCTAATAATGCCGGAATTTTCAAAGCGTTATGGCTGTCTGTTTGATTTTTCAAATTGTAAGTAGGATTTTTACGCCAGTCTTTCGGGCTAAAATTATATACTCTTTCTATTGGAGTATCCGGATAATTTTCTTCCCACATTTTTTTATAGAAATGCGCCTGTATTTCGGCTCCCTCATAAAAACCCTTCCGACCGCTTTTAAAGTCTACTATTGCGTTTATCCGTTCATTACTCCCTGGACGTACTAACATAGTACAAACTAAATCAATCATGCCAGCGTAGCCGATTGGATGCGCTAAAGCAATCTCCACTGCTAACGGCTTTACATCATAATCCGTTATAAATTGGGCAAACGCTAACACATCTTTTTTAAGTTGGTCTGCATAATAAATAAAGTCGTTAGGAAGGCTTTTATTCTCTATATACGCTTTTAGTTTATCTTTTAAGCCGTCTAAATCATAAACACGGTTTATTAATAGTTCCTCAAACGCAGCGTGCATAAATGTACCATAGGCTGCGCGTTCGTCTCTATACCTTTCCGCTTCTTCTATACCTTTTTCCGCAATCCAATTAATCAGAAAAGGCGATTTAGGTAATGTTTGTGATAAAATCGTAGTTACAGAAGGATAAAATTTCGGAGTTCCTGTATCATCAAATAGATAATAATACCTTTGCCCGTTGCTATTGAGTTGAAACAGCTTGTATTCCGGCTCTATCAATGCAGTAGAATCGAAAAATAAAGCTTTCATTTCTTCCGCAGTCATACCCGGATAAATTTCAAATACTTCATCTTCATTTTGTTCTAATGAAAACGGCGACTTAATTTCTTTTTCTTTCATGATTATTTTTTATTTAGTTCGTTAATACATGCAATCACAGTAATAATACATGGCAAGGCCAAAAATAATAAAGCCGGATTATAGAAAGATGTACAGATAAAAACAAGCCCAAATAAGCTAAACAGAATCAAAATAGCTTTTAACTGAAACTCATTAGATAAGGCATACTTAACCAATCTTTCTAATACAGATAATATACGTTTTTTCATATCAGTTATTTTTTTGTTTTCCGGAAACCCGTCCGGCCGGTTGTTGTCTAACTTAGAAAGCTTTGGGCTTTATAGCTTCATTTAATCGGATACCGAACCCTCATTAAACCCTTCGGAGATACTGTCCATCTTTCTCCTCTTACGGCTTTCGCCTTATAACCGGTCGCTTTGGATACTCTTAGTCAACCGGTGGGGGCTTTCTTTGTTTGACACTACAAAGATAGTGCATTTATTTTAAACGCGCAAATTTTTTTTAGAAATATCTATTTCCTTTTTTTCGTATCATAATTAATCGCCTTTCTCCTTAATCCGTTCTAAAACATCCCTATTAGCTTCTAATATTTCATCAAAAGAAGGAATAGGTTGCCAGCATATAACTTTAATATCTCGCCTTGTAAGTTCCTTCCCCGGATAGGATTCCCCATTATCTCTAACCCACACGCCATTTTTATATGTAAATATATCTACATCCCTACGTGATTCTGCCTCCCTATCATAATATTTATAGTAAAACAAGAAGCCTACTAAAATACGCTGCCCTTCTTCCGGCAAACGTTCTTTTACGCTTATCCACGAAAAATATTTTTTCATCCATTCTGCACCACTGGCAAAAGCCTGTTTATCTAAATTCATAATTCAAACAGTTCTTTTTGTTTATATACATCGCCGTTTTTCAGTCTCACTTCGCACAGACATTCTTCTCGAAAGCGTTTTTCCTGCGCATCGAAATATTCTTTATCTATCTCGGTTCCCCAAAAATCAAAACCCATTTTATAGGCGGCTATTCGGCTGCTCCCGCTACCCAAATGAGTATCTAAAATCCTATTCCCTGGTTTAGCAAATGTTTCTAATAGGAATTTATATAAGGCGACCGGTTTCTGCGTCGGGTGTATCCTCACCTCTTTATTTTTCATATCCTCTTGTAGAAATCCGCTCCATCTAAAAGCAAACAATTTCGCAGATTTATTAAAAGAGGTCCACGCTAATTCACAGTCCGCAAAATCTGTTTTCCCGTTTTTCTTATCCCATACGACCCAACACGGACTATCATACGGTATTTGTGATATAAAATGATTTGCACCGAATATTATTTGATTCTTTGACACCCTCATTAATTCATCAAATAAATGTTTTTGGGGCTTAGCTCTATCCCATGTTTTAGGCGTGTACTGTTTTGCTTTTGCTTTATTGCATCGCGAATGGTTTTTTAATCCATCTTCACCTATCCCGTAGGGAGGGTCTATTATTGCTAAATCATAAAAAGCGTTTGGAATATCTTTCATATACTCCATACAGTCTATATTATATACTTCGCTTATCGGCATAATTATACGACTTTATTTTATATATCATTTTTAGTACCTAATAAATGCTTTGTCTGTTCATTATACGGAATACATTTAATATAACTTCCAGATACGCATCCATACCAAAAAGCATCTATTTCGCAATCAAAAATATTAATCCATCCTAATAAGGCGGCAGCATAATCAAAACCACCAATTCCACTAAATAAACTCGCATGCGTCATTTATTCAAATCCGAAAAGGAAGTTTGGCGTACAATCGCATTCATGACAAATAATATTAATCCATTCCGGCTTAATTCTTTGCGTCTTTCCTCTGCATAAATTTGACATGTTTACGCGTTGCGTGTTTTCATTCGCGCCACTAAATAACTTTTTCGCGATTTCTTGTTTTAACACTTTCTTTCCGTTAGCCTCTGATTGGGCAATAGCTTCGTTTACTTTCAATCTCATTTCTATAAGTTTTAAAAAATTCTTGGTTTATCATTAATATATAGTCCGCAATTAGGGCACATTTTTTCTACCCATTTAGGCGGCTCTTCATCATCATATAAACTACATTCGTAATCCGTAACCTCCATAAAAGAACCGCATTCGGGGCAGTCCCCATCACCTAATAATGTTAGATTCATTAAGGCCATATAATCACTATATTTTATACGGCTTATTCCCATATCTTTAAACACATCTAATATATCTAATATCAATGTATCTAAATCTATACATTCTCGGAGAGTTTTACCGAAATAAAAAGAATCATTTATTAATATATCCCATTTCGGGCAATAATCAATAATAATACTTGATATTGTTTCCGGCGTTTTACTGGCTCTGCCTGCCAAATGCTTTAAATTCTTATCGTCTTTTACTTTCATTTCTCTCCCTTTCCTTTGACTATGCAAATTTAATATTTAAATATAACATGTGAAATTTTATTTTTAACCACTCGTATAAATATATAATTTTTATATTCATGATAGAGGATATATAATTTAATATAGTATCTTTGTGGCGTCTATAAAATGAAACTCTCTTTTTCTTGGCTGATAGGTTTTTCTTTATTGTTTACCTATCAGCCTTTTATTTGCCTTATTCCCATATCTATTATTTTTTGTTTTCCGGAAACCCGTCCGGCCGGTTGTTGTCTAACTTAGAAAGCTTTGGGCTTTATAGCTTCATTTAATCGGATACCGAACCCTCATTAAACCCTTCGGAGATACTGTCCATCTTTCTCCTCTTACGGCTTTCGCCTTATAACCGGTCGCTTTGGATACTCTTAGTCAACCGGTGGGGGCTTTCTTTGTTTGACACTACAAAGATAGTGTATTTATTTTAAACGCGCAAATTTTAGATTAAAAAAAGAGGGATTTTTTTTCAAAAACAAAAATAAGTCATTAAAATAATACTTATTTCAGGATAATTTTAAATTTAAGCGACTTTCTAATCGAAACAATGTATTTATATACCTACAACAAGAAAAATGTCTTAGAATTGATTTTTTAAAGCCCAAATAAAAAGAGGGCGGAAAACCGCCCTCCACTAATACCTAAAAATAGATGATGAAAAAACTTCTTAACTATTAACTAAGCACTACAAAGATATATTTATTTCCGGATAGAACAATTTTGTTATGGATAAAAATATTTATTGCGACACAAAGATAGTCATTTTTTTATATTCCCATTGGAAACCACCTGCATTTTTCAGTTTCCCCGGTTATTGCTTTTTTTATTGAACTATGCGCAATGTTTGTTTGTCTTTCTGCCTCTCTCATACTTTCATATTCTGCAATAACTTTTCCATCTTTTATTTGTCTTACTGATTGCATTAAATATTTGTAGTTTTTAATCTGTTTTGCGGTATGCGAATATCTTAATTTAGATATTGGATTATTTGCATTTTCTTTCCTTGTTACCCATCTTAAATTTTCAACTTTATTATTCTTTCTATTCCCGTCTTTATGGTCTATTTCGGGCAAATTATTAGGGTTATTTATAAATGCTAATGCAACTATCCTATGAACCGTTTTTGTTTCTTTTTTACCATTACACAATACAACAATATAATATCCGTATTTATCTATTCCGGGAGATAATATTTTTCCTTGTGTTTTAGATATTTGCCCATTTTTTCTATAAATAAGACGTGACAATGATTTAATATGCCCATAATTACTAACTTGATATATCCCTACATATCCGGGAATATCTTTCCAAATCTCATTTTCCATAATATGCCAACTTTTAAGAACTGCCAACAAATAAAAAATGGGGACGGGCTATTGGCTTGCCCTTTCGGTCGGTTAATTACTCCGCCTATCCCCATTGCAAATATACTACTTTCTTATTGTAACAACTTCAAATCCTAAAATTTTTGTATGTGGATTTCGGGAAATAATACGAAAGTCACGGTTTTTTATTTTCTTGGTTTTCCACAAAAAATTAAGAAACCTTTTATATTCTATGGTTTCCACAATTAAAATGCTGTCCCGGTTTATAAATGTTCCGGTAAACTTTCCGTCCGGTGTCGCGCATCCGTTTAAGGAAAACCACGGGTCAGAAATATCAACGCATTTTAAAACGATTGTTGTTGTATCTTCGGGCAAATATACAATACTATCACGTACATTACCATTTAATTTTGTTATGGTTTCCATTTGTGCGGATGTTACGTTTTGCAATTCCCTATTTTTTAACTGCAAACTTTTGATTAATTCTGCATCGCTTTCCCGATACTTTTTATATTCGGATAACTCTAACTCCAACACCCCAACGCGTGCGACATTCAAACTATCTAAAGACCGATAATGCTTCACATCGTTCAATAATACCGCGTTATTACGTTTATAGGTGTCTCTATCGTGTTTTAGTTGGCTTACCCTTACATTAAGGAAATAAGCCACTAAAACAACAACTAAGACACCTAATATTATTATTATTTTCTTCATCCTTTAATCGTTTGACGTTGCAAGAACCTCCGGCACTTCCGACATATTAGCATCGACAATAAGTCTAATATACACTCCATTTTATAAACGTCTACTTCGATTCTTTTAAATAACTCTTCCATAACAAACACTTTTAATAGTTTCAAAAATTACTTTACTAACTCTATTCCGTCCGTCTTCCGACTGAATAAAAGCACAATCTTTGCGGGTATCAAAGAAGAAATTTTCCACTAACACCGCCGGGCATTTGGTGTGTTTTAATATATAAAATTGGCTTTCCTTGTCGGGGTCTCCGTCGCTTGTATCTTTGCGTATTTTCCAACCGTCCGGAGCAAATTCTTTTTCAGCCTCTTTATATAGTTCCGTTGCTATCAAATCGGCTTTTGTTTGGCCGACGGACGTATAAGCCTCCCAACCGGTGCCACCGCCTGCGTTTGCGTGTACGCTTATAAGAAAGCATTTACCGGAGGTCTCTGAATATATCGCGTTTGCACGCTTACAACGTGCCGACAAAGATACATCTTTTGTCTCCGGTACTAATATTCTATACTGAATGCCTTCTGCCTCTAACATCGAACTAACACGCTTGACTATATCACGGTTGAACTCCCATTCAAACAACTGCGTACCATCGTCCCAAACCGGCGAACGCTTACCGGCTGTATCAATACCGTGCCCGTTGTCTAATATTGGTATAAAAACCTGTTTCATCCTTTGACCTACTTTTTATTTTCCATTTCTTCTTTGCATCTCTCTATAATAGGCTTCCAGTACGAAGGCATAATGCGCGTAAATTCTAACCGGACTACATGGTATATTATCCTTAATCCTATGTTTTGCGGATATGCTTTTACGTAGTTCTTCAAGCCATTGCACAAATATACATATAATAAAACATACGTAAGTGATTTCATTGCCATTAATGCACCTTTTAAGTCGCCACATTGAGAAATGGCAATATAAACAACATATAACAAAACAATATACAGCAATAATTCGGCCAAAGAGTTTTTAAATTTTCTCATGGAGAAATTATTGCACCTTACTATACTAACACCGTCCGCACGCATGCCTGCAATGACATTAAAAGCAAACATCACAACTAAAGCGATAAAAAAACCCTTTGTCGGTGTGAAATAAGCAAGTATCGGACTAAATGCCGATACTGCTATAAATCTAAAATATTCAAAATCTGTTTTCATACTTTTCTATATTCGATTTTAAACGTTCCTTCGCCTATGCTATTAATGCTAAGAAATGACCCTCTTTTAATACCGGCCACCGTCGCGAACTCATCTATAATACGGCTTTCAAAAGATAACGACCAAGTCGAATTATTTTCATAATACATTCCGCTTAGGAACAAAGTATTTTTATCGTATTCGTCAGAATCGCGTATCATTGTCTTTACGCCGTCTCTAAAATCTAATACATTTTGTGCAGTTATTCCGGCAGATTTTATTTCTGCTAAGGTCATTGTACTGCCGGATTTAGCCCTAAAGGTATCTAAACCGACATTTAACAATGGCTTATAAATATTTTGCATAGGCGCGTCGGTTGTTACGGTCATTATCGTAAACTTGCTATTAGTAATAACCAATTTAATATAACGTCTTATTACCGAATAAGTTTCCGTATTGGTGTACATAGTAGAGAAAACCAACTCCCCGTTATCATTATTACCACCTTGGAAATTACCTACCGTTTTCAGATTCCATACGATTAAGTCTTTTCGGTCATTGTTTGATAGCACGCTAACAAATATCTTCCTATTATCTCGTATAGGTTTTTGTATTACGTCTATATAGGAGCCTCCAATCATAGATTCTATTTGTGAAGCTGTGCTTATCGTTTTTGTTCCGAACGCATCAGATTGCGTAAGTAAGTTATTAAGTACATATATATTCTTTGCTAAATTGTCAGCCTGTGTTGCAATCTCATTCATTTGGTCTAAGAATACAGTAGTAACCGACCAATTAGAGTAATTTATACTTCCACCTACATTTGTTCGTGTAGCCTTTAAAGATATTACCTTTCGCCCCGTGGCTATTCCGGTAAATTCCAGTACTTGTTGTTGTTGTAGGTCTGTTCTTGCAACCGTCATAGGCACAAGTTCACTACTATTATTAAAATAGAAGAAACTTGTAATAGCATCGTTATATAGTACCAAAGCTATAAGCCTATTTAAAATAACTTTATCACTATCCGAAAGTGCGTCATTATTGGTCGGGATAGCTTGCATATACATTCTAAGTTCATGGGCTCTTTGTGCCCATGACCAGGAACCCTCCGATTCAGTTCTAATTACTGATGCGTTAATAAATGAGCATGATGTAGCGCCGACTTCTTCCTGATATTCAAAATATTGTACTTTAGTCTCGCCTGCTTCGGTGTATTGTGTTATACGCAACATGCGAGCTATCTGCGTATTTTGCGCACGGTACGTGCCTACATAGATATGTAGACCGTCTTCTATATTATTAAATACATCAAATTGGGCGTTTTTATTGAAATCGAAAGATTCATCTAATTGCTCTATTTCTACGCCTCCACTATCCTTTAAAATATCCTGAATGCTTTTAGCATTTGTAATACTTGTACCGCCATCGTACCCTCCGGCATCAACAAAATAGACTTTTCCGTTAGTTCCGTCTATAATCATAGCCGATTTACGCTTATCATCGCTTGAACCGATACCAAAATTAAACAGACCATTTGCGACCACTGCGTTATACATACCGGCAACATGGCCGCCTACTTCTTCTGTCACTGTCCCCTGTCCTTCGGCATGAGAGTTCGCGGCTCCGGCCGTTGTGTCCTGTCCTTCGGCATGAGCTCCAATTCCGGCCGCGGTGGTATGTAGTCCTTCTGCGTGCGAATTATCCTTGCTTGCATTGGTTCGTAATCCTTCCGCATGAGAACTTATACCACTTGCGCTAGTAAGTTGTCCTTCTGCGTGAGACATTAAACCTAAAGCCCCCGATTGGTATCCTTCTGCGTGAGAATTACTTTTTGTTGCTTTTGTATTATAGCCCTCTGTGTGCGAATTTAAACCACTTGCCACCGTTTTTTGGCCTTCCGCGTGGGAATAATCGCCGGAGGCCTGTGTTTCATCCCCTTCGGCGTGTGACGCTTTACCATCAGCCACAGTAATACGCCCTTCTGCGTGCGAATTATCCTTGTTTGCATAGGTTTGGAATCCTTCCGTATGAGAACTTATACCACTTGCGCTAGTAAGTTGTCCTTCTGCGTGAGACATTAAA
>ERZ779982.1237-NODE-1237-length-9943-cov-1.300667_pt1 | contig 9943 bp, 6 predicted proteins | sample MGYA00511936_ERZ779982 | MGnify/ENA primary metagenome ERZ779982 (study PRJEB29588, sample SAMEA2146682) | human gut metagenome | biome: human gut; feature: human-associated habitat; material: faeces | place: Denmark | collected 2008/2010 ... | reverse complement strand
GTAAGTTGCCCTTAGTGAGCAAGCTCCCACGGTCATCTTACACAATCATTTCTGCATGGCTGAACGGTTACAATTTATTGATTAACTTGAAGGTCTGATGGTTGACAAAACCTCAAAAGTTGCATATTCTATATAGTAGTTAAGGTGGCTGTGGGGATAAAGCAGCTACAGGCAAATAAACAGAAAACGACTATGATGGAGAAGAGTACCGTAATCAAGAGGTAACAGAGAGAAGCTGCCATCGGCTGTAAGCAGCTTTTACTTTCGGGGAACGGGAAGTGCACTCCGGAGTCTGCAGGGAGAACGAAGAAGCAGCTTCTGATATCCGGGCACGTCTGGTCACGTTATCGACTGTAAGGGAAAGACATTATTGTCTTTAAGTAGAGTGGAACCGCGGAATATTTCGTCTCTGTAGATGGAATATTCCGTTTCTTATTTTTATAGGAAATGGAGCAGTTATGGGAATCATCAGCAAAATTAAAGAAGAAATCCGAATCATAAGAGAGAGGGATCCGGCCATTCACTCCAGTATGGAGGTACTGTTGTATCCAAGCTTTAAGGTGATGCTGCATTACCGGCTGGCACACAGGCTTTATCAGAAAGGGCACTATTTCTGGGCAAGATGGATTTCCCAACGTGCTGTGCGTAAGACCGGAATTGAGATTCATCCGGGAGCACAGATTGGCAAAGGGCTTTTCATCGATCACGGAAACGGTGTCATTATCGGAGAAACAGCGATCATTGGTGATAACGTGACCTTATATCAGGGGGTAACCCTCGGAGGAACCGGTAAGGAGCAGGGAAAGAGACATCCGACGATTGGAAATAATGTCATGATCAGCGCCGGTGCCAAAATCCTTGGATCCTTTACGATCGGGGATAATTCCAAGATCGGGGCAGGCTCGGTCGTTTTGGAAGAGGTTCCGCCGAATTCTACTGTAGTCGGTGTACCGGGACATGTGGTGAAGCGGAACAACCAGAAACTCCCCCAGGAAGAACTGGATCAGGTCCATTTGCCGGATCCGGTAAAGGAAGAGCTGTCCATGCTGCGTAAGCGGATGCAGCAGATGGAAATAGAAATCAGACAATTAAAGGAGGAGAGGAAAGATGGAGAATAGATTTTCCTTTTACAACACATTAACGAAAAAAGTAGAAACCGTGATCCCGAATGTGGACGGTAAAATTGCAATGTATACCTGTGGCCCGACGGTGTATCATTTTGCACATATCGGAAATCTGCGCAGCTATATCATGGAGGATGTACTGGAAAAGACCCTGCGTTATCTTGGATATGATGTAAAGCGTGTGATGAATATCACGGATGTCGGTCATCTTTCTTCCGATGCCGATACCGGTGAAGATAAGATGTTAAGTGGGGCAAAGCGTGAGCACAAGACGGTTATGGAAATTGCAAAGTTCTATACCGATGCTTTTTTTGAAGACTGCAAAAAGCTTAATATCAAGCGCCCGGATGTGGTGGAGCCTGCAACGAACTGCATTAGTGAGTTTATTCATATGATCGAGGTCCTTTTAGAGAAGGGCTATGCCTATGTGGCCGGAGGAAATGTGTATTTTGATACCTCGAAGCTTAAGGAATATTATGTATTTAATACCCAGAGCGAGAACGAGCTTTTAGTTGGCGTGCGCGATGATGTGACCGAGGATGAAAATAAGAAGAACAAGAACGACTTCGTTCTGTGGTTCACCAAATCCAAGTTTGAGGACCAGGCGCTTAAATGGGACAGCCCATGGGGTGTTGGATATCCGGGATGGCATATTGAATGCTCCTGCATCAGCATGAAGCATCTTGGAGAATATATGGACATCCATTGCGGCGGTGTGGACAACATTTTCCCGCATCATACAAATGAAATTGCACAGAGTGAGTCCTACCTTGGACATAAATGGTGTAATTACTGGTTCCATGTACATCACCTAAATGACAAGACCGGCAAGATGAGCAAGTCAAAGGGTGACTTCCTGACGGTCTCCTTACTCGAAAGCAAGGGCTATAATCCGCTGGTTTACCGGATGTTCTGCCTACAGTCCCATTACCGGAAGCCGCTGGAGTTTTCCTATGAAGTCATGGACAATGTAAAGTCGGCTTATGAAAAGCTTCTTAAGAAGATTGCCGGACTTTCCAAAGAAGGAGAAGTGGATGAAGCGGTTTATGCAGAATACCGCCGTAAATTCGAAGATGCACTTTGCAATGACTTAAATACCTCAATGGCAATTACCGTACTATATGATCTCTTAAAGGCAGACTGCAATGATGTAACGAAGCGTAAGCTGGCAGCAAGCTTCGATGAGGTTCTTTCCTTAGGACTTTTTGATGGTGAAAAGGCAGAAGAGAAAGCAGATGATGTGGATGCAGAGCTGGTAAGCTACATCGAGGCAAAGATTGCAGAGCGTAAGGAAGCAAAGAAGGCAAAGGACTTCGCAAAGGCAGATGCCATTCGTGAAGAACTGTTACAAAAGGGCATCGTTCTGGAAGATACACGTGAGGGCGTAAAATGGAAAATGGCTTAACCTTTATACAAAGGATAAGAGAAGCATTTGAGGGTAAAGAGGTGGATATTCGGACATATTCACCTCTTACGCTTGCTTATATCGGAGATTCTATATATGATCTGGTGATCCGGACGGTGGTTGTGATGCGTGGAAATGCACCTGCCAATAAGCTTCACCATTATACGATCCGCTATGTAAATGCGACCGCACAGGCGCTCCTTTTGGACGCTTTGTTACCGGAGCTTACAGAGGAAGAACAGGTAATCCTGAAACGGGGGCGCAATGCGAAGCCGTACACGAAAGCTAAGCATGCAACTATGGCAGAGTATAAAAAGGCAACGGCATTGGAAGCACTGATGGGGTACCTGTATCTTACCGGACAGGAGGAGAGGGTGCTTTTGCTGATCCAAAAGGGCATGGATATCCTGGAAACACAGAAAATGAATTAAGCAGACAGAGCAGGGATACTAATTCAGAAAGAACTGGAAAAACATAGAAAGATATAGAAAGACATAGGAAGACATATAAATACATAGAAATACTGTACACCGGAAAAGGAATATACATAGCAACGCTATGCATGATTGGATTGTGTTCCACAAAGAAACGGAGAAAGGATTAAGGCATGGAAGAATTCAGAAAAGAAAAAAATGAATCCATTATAGAGGGAAGAAATGTAGTGATTGAAGCATTTCGTTCCGGACAGTCCATTGACCGGCTTTATATTCTGGATGGCTGTCAGGACGGACCGATTATGACGATTAAGCGGGAAGCGAGAAAGCATGATGTGGTTATAAAATATGTATCAAAGGAACGTCTGGATCAGATTTCAGAAACAGGGCGGCATCAGGGCGTTATAGCAACGATTGCGGCCTATGAATATTCAGAGGTAGAGGACATGCTTGCACTTGCTAAAGAAAAGAATGAACCTCCGTTTTTGTTTCTGCTTGATAATATTGAGGATCCGCATAACCTGGGAGCAATTATCCGTACAGCGAATCTTGCAGGGGCACATGGAGTGATTATTCCGAAGAATCGTGCAGTAGGACTTACTGCAACGGTAGCGAGAACCTCTGCAGGAGCATTAAATTATACGAAGGTGGCCCGTGTGACCAATATGGCACAGACCATAGAAGAACTGAAGCAGCAGGGCTTGTGGTTTGTGTGTGCGGATATGGGCGGAGAAACGATGTATGACTTAAACCTGACAGGACCGATCGGACTGGTAATTGGAAATGAAGGATCCGGAGTAGGCCGTCTTGTGAAGGAAAAGTGTGATATGACAGCTTCTATCCCTATGCATGGCGATATTGATTCCCTGAATGCTTCCGTGGCGGCCGGGGTTCTGGCTTATGAGATTGTCCGGCAAAGAACCTGCGCCGGCTGCAGATGAGTGATTAGATTTGTAATGAACAGGATGCTGTAAAGCAGATTAGGAAGGTATTATGAAGACAGCCGCAAGAGTCCTGGCAACCATGATTGCAATGGTGGCAATTTTGCTGATTGCAGTGGGTGCAGATAAAGGATTAAACTATTTGGAGAGAATAAAATACGAAAAGGAATGTGAAGAGCTGTATGCAGAAAGTCATGCACAGGCAGAGCAGCTGCGGACACAGCTTGAAGAGCTTTCGCAGGACGAAGCGGCGGTAGAGACCTTTCTCCATGAATATGCAGTGGATGATCTGGAAGATGAGGATGAGGATGTGCTGCAGGAGTTTCTGACCGCATCACCTTCAGGAAATGGGTCTGAGGGGAGTGTTTCAGATGGGGAATCTGTCTCGGGAGATATGCTCACCGCAGAGGATCAGCTTACAGATGTGTCTGAAAATGCTCATGCCTTTGCATCCGGTAATGACAGTTCGGACCGTGACTTTTCCGATCATATGATTTCCGGCAATGCAGTTTCCGGGGGAGACGTCTCTGATAATGCTATTTCAGAAAACGGCGTCTTCGGTAATGCTGTTTCCGGGAACAGTGTTTCTGACAATACCGTTTCGGAAAACCAGGTTTCCGGGAATCGTGTTTCCGGGGGAGGCATTTCTTTATCTACGGTATCCGGTAATATTCTGGTACGCCCGACGCTGCGGGAACGCAGACTGGAACAAAGTTCTTATATGGAAACAGTTGAGTGGAATGAAGCAGACCAGGTGGTGATTGGACAAAGTACCCTGGACTTTTCGGATAAAAAGATTGCCTGTCTGGGTGACAGTATCACACAGGCGGCAAACCTTGAAGGTATGGAGGACTATCAGCAGTATTCCTACCCGACGAAGCTGGCAGAAATTCTGGGAGCAGAGGAAGTGGTAAATCTTGGAATCGGAGGATCCTCGATCGGAAGATACTGGCAGGATGCCTTTGTGGATCGTTACATGGACATTCCGGAGGATACAGACCTTATTCTGGTTATGGGAGGAACGAATGACGGGTTCTGTCTGCACCGGGAAAATGTGGGAAATTTTGAAGAGCGTTCTCCCCGTACCCTGATCGGGGATCTGAATGAACTGATGCGGGGCTTAAAGGAGAATTATCCCGATGCGGAGGTTGTTTTCGTCACACCGCTTCCCAATGTCCTGCATGATATTCTGCGTAAGGATCGTCCGGAGCTGATGTCGCAGCGTGTCATTGTGGACAGTATGATTGCTCTTGCCAGGGAATATGAATTTGATGTGATTGACCTGTATGATTCGAATTTACTGGACAGCCACGATGCCGCAGTGATTTCGAATTATATGCCGGATGGCGTACATTGCAATCCGGACGGCTACCGGATTCTGGCAGAGCACATTGCAGCCGATCTGCAGGACTCACAGGATGTGGAAGATGGTGAAGAGTTCCTGGAAGCAGAAGGGATGGAAAGTGAATCAGATGCCGGTCAGAACATGAAAAGCGAAGCCATCTTCGATCAGAACATAGAGAGCGAATCAGATTCAGCTCAGAATATGGAAAGTGTCGAAACGTCTGAAAGTGCAGAAAATACCGGATATAAGGAAGTGCCGGATAACATAGGGAAGGATGAAAATCTGGAAGATATAGCAGATTCCCAAGATATAGTAGATTCGGAAAACATAGAAGCTGCAGAAAATATAGATGATTCAGAAGATATGACAGATTCCAGGGATATAACAGAGTTGGAGGCTGCAGAAAATTTTAAGTTCGGGATTCCAACAGATATTCTGAAATTTCGGGAAAGAGATACCGCACAGGACAGGGATCCTATTGATATGGAAGCTAAGAAAACGAATGAGGAAGCAGCAGACGCGCAGATCCAAAAGGATATGACGATGGAGGTGGGCTCCTATGGTTAATGAGTATGCAAAATACAGCGATGAAGAATTGATCGTGCAGCTTCGGGATGGAGACCATGCCATTACGGATTACATTATGGAAAAGTATAAGAATCTGGTGCGCAGCAAGGCACAGTCGATGTACATTCTGGGTGCGGACCGGGAAGATCTGATACAGGAAGGAATGATCGGGCTTTTTAAGGCTATCCGTGATTATGATACGGGAAGGGATGCCAGCTTTTTTACCTTTGCGGATCTGTGTGTGTCCAGACAGATGTATACAGCGATTCAGGCAGCAGGGCGGCTGAAGAATGCACCGCTTAATTCCTATATTTCCATTTATGCAGACTATTCCCGGCAGGAGGAAGGAGAGTCCTCAGAGGAGGTAAAGCTGATTAACAGTCTGATTTCCCCATTAGAGAAGAACCCGGAGGAGCTGCTGATTGACCGTGAAAATGTGGAACGCATTGAGCAGATGATTGAGAGGGAATTAAGTCCTTTTGAAAAGCAGGTGCTCGATCTGTATCTTACCGGAATGTCTTATGGGCAGATTGCGAAGGTTCTGGGCAGGGATGATAAATCAACAGACAATGCCCTGCAGCGCGTGAAAGCCAAAATCCGCAGGGAATTGAAGGGCAACAATTAAATTTTTATAAACTTTAAGAGGGGTGTATTGACGAAGATTTTTGGACGCAATATACTCTTTTTATAGTGACATAATTGGAAATATCTGTAGTTTCAAAATATATATCCCATTTTGCGTAACAGTTTTATAGGAAAGCAGGTAATCATTCAGTACAATCCGAAGCACTTATTACTGAGGGCATGGAGAAAGGCGGAGAGAGAATGTTTGGAAAATTCAGTGTCAGAAAACCGTATACTGTTCTGGTGGCAGTAGTGCTTGTAATTGTTTTGGGTATTGTGTCATTTACCAAAATGACCTCGGATCTGCTGCCGAATATCAGCTTTCCTTATGTACTGGTCATGACAACTTATCCGGGGGCAAGTCCGGAAACCGTAGAAATGGTCGTAACGAAGCCGGTGGAATCTTCCATGGCTACCGTAAGTAATATTGAAGAAATCAGTTCTGTTTCAAATGAAAATTATTCCATGGTAATTCTGCAGTTTGCCCAATCAGCAGATATGAATGCCGTTTCGCTTGAGATTCGTGAAAATCTGGATCAGATCAGGAGTTACTGGGACGATTCTGTCGGGAATCCGATTATTATGAAAATAAATCCTGATATGCTGCCGGTTATGATTGCGGCAGTCGGTGGAAAGGACATGTCTGCGGCAGAAATTACGGATCTGACAAATGATACCATTGTGCCGGAGCTGGAGAGTATCGAGGGCGTGGCTTCTGTAAGTGGTATGGGACTTTTAGAAGAGAGCGTGAATGTTATTATCCGTCAGGAAAAGATTGACGCAGTCAATGAGCAGGTGTTTGGTTCTATTGATAAAGAAATTGATGAAAACCTGGCAGAATTGCAGGAAAACAAGCAGGATATTTATGACGGACAGGCAGAACTGGAAAATGCGAAGAAGGATCTTGCCGATTCCGAAGCAGAGCTTGCCCAAAAGCAGCAGGAGTTGAATGATTCCAAAGCAGAGCTTGAAAATTCCAAAAAAGAGCTTGCTGACGGACGGAACGAGCTGGCAGATAAAAAGAGTCAGCTGGAAAGCGGAAAAACTGAATTAAACAGTAAAAAGGATGCGACCACGAAACAGCTTGCCGAGGCAGAAACAAAGCTTCTTACCGCAAAGGCGGATGCCGAGGCGGCAAAGACACACTTACAGCTTGAAATCCAGACTGCAGAAGCGACAGTGAAGGGACTGGACAGCGGTATCGAGCAGGCCAGGGCCGGAGTGCAGGCGATTGAACAGGTAATTACGGCGGTGAATGGGATTGAGGAAACACTTGCTGGATTAAACGGGATTGATGCTTCCAAAACATATGTGAATCTGGATGAAAGTACCCAGGCAGCCGTTAAAGCATGGTATGAATCTGCCGGATATGAAGTAAACGAAACTGATTCTGTGGAACAAATAAAAGGAACATTGTCTGCAATTGAAAGCGGAATTTTGATAAAAGCAAGAGTAAATGATGTAAGTGAACTACAAACTAAAAAGTCCGATCTGGAAAGTACCATTGCCGATCTTGAGTCCCAGAAGGCCATGGCTGCAGCACCGATTGACCAGTATAAGTCCGCACTTTCTGAAATTGAAGGAAATATCAGTAAGCTGGACAGCGCGTTAACAGAATTGTATCAGGGAAACCTGCAGGCAGCAATTGAGTTTGCCAATGCACAGACCACAATCAGCTTAGGAGAAATGCAGATAGCTTCTGCAGAGTCCGGGCTGGACTCTGCACAGAAGCAGCTTGAAGCCGGGGAAGAACAGATAAAATCCGGGCAGGAGCAGTTAGATGCCGGAGCGGATCAGATTAAGGAGGGATATGACCAGATTAATGACAATGCAGAGCAGCTTGCGGATGCATTGGAGCAGATTCTGGACGGCGAAGAGCAGATCGAGGAAGCGAGGGAGGATGCGTACGACCAGGCAGATATGAATGGCATTCTTACGGTAGATACCGTGGAACAGCTTCTGGCTGCGCAGAATTTCTCAATGCCTGCCGGCTACGTTACTGAGGATGGTATTTCTTACCTGATCCGCGTGGGAGATAAACCGGATACGGTTGAAGAGCTAAAGGCGATGCCGATTTTAAATGTGGATATGGATGGCGTCGATGTGATTACCCTAGGGGATGTTGCCGATGTTTTCATGACAGACAACTCTGCAGATATTTATACGAATGTAAACGGAGAACCGGGGATTCTTTTAACCATGCAGAAGCAGACCGGTTATTCGACCGGAGAAGTATCGGACAAGATCCTTGCCAGGTTTGATGAGCTGTTAGAGCAGAACGAAAATCTGATGCTGATTACCCTTATGGATCAGGGAATCTACATTGATATGGTCACGGATTCCATCTTTAACAATATTATATTCGGAGCAGGACTTGCGATCCTTATCCTGCTGCTGTTCCTTAGAGACATCCGGCCGACCGCAGTGATTGCCTGCTCCATTCCGATCAGTATAGTGGCAGCGGTAGTCTGCATGTATTTCAGCGGAGTAACCCTTAATGTGATTTCTCTTTCCGGACTGGCGCTTGGGATTGGCATGCTTGTGGATAACTCTATCGTGGTAATTGAGAATATTTACCGGCTTCGCAGCGAGGGGGCTTCAGTAACGGAAGCAGCGATTGAAGGAACCAGGGAAGTGGCGGGAGCGATTGCAGCATCGACCCTGACGACAGTCTGCGTTTTCCTTCCGATTGTCTTTACAGAGGGAATTACACGTCAGTTGTTCGTGGATATGGGACTGACGATCGGATATTCCCTTGGCGCAAGCCTCATCGTGGCCCTTACGGTAGTTCCGGCAATGTCCTCAAAGATTCTGGTGAAAACAAAGGAACAGAAGGAGAGCCGGTTCTTTAACGGACTGATGAATGGCTATGGAAAGGTTCTTGACTGGTCTTTAAAGCATAAAGCAGTGATCTTTATCGGAGTTCTGGTGCTGCTCGTAGGAAGTGCCCTGGCTTCGCTTTCCAAAGGAACCGCGTTTATGCCAACCATGGAAAGCACACAGATGACCATTACCTTAGAGCTTCCGGATACCACGCCGTTAAGCGAAACCGCAAAGGTAACGGATCGTGTAGTGGAGATCTTAAGAAATATGGAGGATGTTGAGGATGTGGGAGCCATGGCAAGCACCTCTTCCATGGGTTCGTTGATGGGAGGATCCGCAGACAGTTCAACGCATGAGACGAGCATCTATCTGACCACAGTAGAAAAGCCCAAATTAAACAACAAAGAGCTTTCCAATGCAATTGAGGAACAGACTGCACAGCTCTGTGAAGAGACAGGAGCAGAATTGAGTATTGAAACCTCCATGATGGATATGAGTGCGCTGGGCGGAGATGGTATTTCGATTCAGGTGCGGGGGCGCGATCTGGATACTCTTCAGCAGATTGCCAAAGAAGTAGCTGCTATTGTGGAGACTACGGAAGGAACAGCGAAGGTTTCTGATGGTCTGGAGGAGGCAACCGGCGAGATGCGGATACTCATCGGCCGCGGGAAGGCAAAGGA
>ERZ779982.1235-NODE-1235-length-9959-cov-3.154887_pt1 | contig 9959 bp, 10 predicted proteins | sample MGYA00511936_ERZ779982 | MGnify/ENA primary metagenome ERZ779982 (study PRJEB29588, sample SAMEA2146682) | human gut metagenome | biome: human gut; feature: human-associated habitat; material: faeces | place: Denmark | collected 2008/2010 ... | reverse complement strand
CCCGGTCGTCGTGATGCTGGACCCGCCCCGCAAAGGCTGTGACGAAGCAACCCTTTCCGCTGTCGTCACCATGTCCCCCCGCCGGGTGGTCTATGTCAGCTGCAATCCTGAGACTATGGCCCGTGATCTTGCCCTCCTGACCGCCAAAGGCTACCGCGCCGAGGGCTTTACCCCTGTTGATCTCTTCCCCCAGACCGCCCATTGTGAGACGGTGTGTTTATTGTCCAAACTTAATGCAAAGCAACATATCGAGGTAGACATCCACATGGACGAACTTGATCTCACCGATGCAGAGAAGAAAGCCACCTATTCGGAAATCAAGGAATATGTGCTGGAGCATACCGGACTCAAGGTCAGCAGCTTGTATATCGCTCAGGTGAAGCAGAAATGCGGTATCATCGAGCGAGAAAATTACAACAAACCGAAGTCCGATGATGCAAAACAGCCCCAATGCCCGCCCGATAAGGAAAAAGCAATCAAGGAGGCGCTCAAGCACTTCGGCATGATCTAAGGAGGGCAAAATGAAGCGTTTACTTTCTTGTGAGTTCAATATGGATACTGCCTGTGTGGAGCTGAAATTTGCAAATGGCAGCATGATTGCCATTGATACGATTGCGGTAGAGAATGAGGTTGCCGATAATATATATCAGCGGTCAGAGCTGGACTGGCTGATTTACAACGATCCGGCAGCCTATGCAGATTTAGTTCTCAACGGCGACCCGGAAACATACCTGAAAACTGTTACAGAATATAAACCTTTGGACTGATTACCAGAGATAAAGCAAGCCGCCTGTGCGGGCATATCAAATGCTCATACAGGCGGCTTTTCCTTTTTGTACTGTGACTTTATCAGTTCTCCGAAATGGACCGCTTAAACAATATCCATGTACTTATGAAGTAGCATATCAGCAGTAAGAAAAGAATACCAATGATAATCCCTACTTGTACCATCAAGGCTCCGCAGCCAATATAAGCTGAGATTTCAGCAGAAACACTTTGAAGAAAATAGCCAATCACAATAATTGCTACAACGATTGCCGCTGTGATCGGCATCCCAAACCAAACACCAAGCTGTTTTAGAACCAAAGTATGCAGGTCCTTCTCTTCCACTCCCATTTTTCGCAGAACCGAAAATCTGTAGTTGTTTTTTTCTGCATCCAGGAGCTGCTGAAGAGCCAGCACGGTAAGACACATCACCATCAGAACAATTGCACCATAGATCAAGGACGCTTTTAGGATAAAGTTAAGGGCGATTATACGGTTCACTTCCGTAGTATGGACAGTTGTACTGTATCCTGCCAGATTGTCTTTATCAGGATCTTCTGGATAAGAACGCCCAAGAAGCTGTTCCAGCATTTCTGCCGTTTTGAAGGGAAGCGGATATTGGGTCATCACAAATCGGTTGCGCTGTACCGGAAGCAAGACTTGCGCTATTTCGTCAGGTATGATATACACCACATCTGTATAAAGATTATAGATGGATTCCCCCACAGGCTCCTGAAACACGGCGTTCTCACTGAGTTTCAGGGTGCCTGCGTCAGTTTCCAATAAGGTATGCTCAGCAATGTAGTTTTCAATATCCTTGTCCTCTGCTGCACGATGCCAGTGGGTAGCAAATTCATCCGTTTGTAAGATAATAGGTTCATATCCCAACATTTTCCGAACAGCGTTATAATCCTTCAGTGCGATCGCCAAGGGAGGAAAATTGTACTTTACTCGCTGGTGAAAGTCGCTTTGCTTGGGAAGATATTCCGAAAAAGTCAAATCGTCCTTTATCGCTATTTTGTTTTGTTCTATGAACGCAGTAATTTCTCCATAGTCTGTATCCGGAAGATTTTCCACTTCATAAACATCGTTGTAGCGGCTTGAAATTTGAATATCATAGACAGCCCGACTGTCCAAATAGCCCAGACTCCATCCCGTTAAAACCGGCGCAATGACAAACAAGCAGATAGAAAAAGTCAGGGTCACACAAATGATCGTCATCGTTTTCGTATTGGTAGCCAGCTTAGAGGAAAGCTGTCCAAACAGAAATAAACTCGTATTATGATATTTGCGGGACACTTTAGACTCCTTCCAGTATAGGAGCGCCGCATTCGATAAATACATGACTGCGGAAATGATAAACAAAATATCCGCAACCCCAAACAGCAAATATTGATTCAGAGTTGGAGCGTCAAATCCAAGGAAGTAGGCTTTTTCCAGTTCTGCGATGGAAAAAATCGGGATAGCGGTCAATACAGCACCAGCCAGAAGTCCGCAAAGATATCGGGAAAACCCTATTTTTCTGTGTAAAACAGCACCTGCGATTGCCCAAAGCAGCGTCAGTGCAGGGAAAAGGACATTCCCCCAATACATGAGCTTTACAGGAAGCGGATGTCTGGAATCGAAGTAAAAATGATATTTTACAGTACCTACCTCCAGCATCCACAGCAGCAGAATGCCATAGAAAATACAGATCATCGGCATCCATCTGCTTTTATGAAGCGGTTTTTCATTCTGACGGTTTGCCGTCATAAGCTCAATAATCCTGCTTTTGTTGAGAATTCTGACATTCCCGACTCCAACCAGAATCTGGCAAACAACAAAGAAGCCCACGGTCAACAGCACAGTATCCGGGAAAAACGACCAAGAAAAAGCGTAGGGTTCCCCAAAAGAAGCAAGCAGCATAGCCGTAATGACCTGAGAAACGACCATCCCCAGAAGGATTCCCACCGACACAGAGAATATGAGCAGGAAAAAAGTCTCTCCAAAAAAGAGCAGGCCTATGGTTTTTTGCTCCATTCCCAAGGTTGCCTCAACGGCAAACTCCTTTTGCTTTTTTCTCAGCATGAAACGATTGACATAGTGGATCAGAAACAACAAAAGCAAACTAATCCCGCAAATTGCCAGTTTCATACCTCCAGCCAGCAGGGAAATATTATATTCCGCACCAATGGTCGGATGATAATGGGTGCTGCTGATAGACAAAAACGCATAGAACAGGGTGACACAGAGTGTCATGGTCACAATATAAATCAAATAGTCCTTCACAGACCGCTTTGCATTTTTGAAAATAAGTTTAGCGTACATCGCTCATGCCCCCTCCCATCATGGTAAGGACATCCAGGATTTTTTCAAAGAAAGTCCTGCGGGAATCACCCCCCTTACGGATTTCCGTAAAGATTGCCCCGTCCCTCATAAAGAGAATACGATTGGCATAGCTTGCCGAGAAAGCATCGTGTGTCACCACCAGAATCGTGGCTCCGAGATCTTCATTGATACTCTGGATCGTCGAGAGCAGCATCTGGGACGAGTGACTGTCTAACGCACCGGTGGGTTCATCCGCCAAAATCAGCTTAGGCTGATTGATAATGGCTCTGGCACAGGCGCACCGCTGCTTCTGGCCGCCGGACACCTGATAGGGGTATTTGTCCAGAATATCCGTGATATTCAGCTTTCCGGCCATTTCCCGCACCCGCCCATCAATCTCGCCTGCTGGAACCTTGTTGATGGTCAGCGCCAGGGCTATGTTTTCCGAAATGGTCAGCGTGTCCAGCAGGTTAAAATCCTGAAATACAAATCCAAGATTCTCCCGACGAAACCGGGCAATCTGTTTTTCGTTGATTTCCGTCACATCAGTTCCGTCCAGATAGATATGTCCTGCACTGACGGTATCAATGGTGGAAATACAGTTGAGCAGGGTAGTCTTGCCGGAGCCAGATGCTCCCATGATTCCTACAAATTCTCCCTCTTGAACGGAAAAGCTGATGTCCTGAATTGCTTTTGTAACATTTCCGCCATTTCCGTAATATTTTTGGATATGATCCAGTTTCAAAATTTCTTTCATTGTTATCACCTCTGATCTCTATTGTAAAATAAGAGTGGCTTCGTTTGTATCAAGTTTTCTTACAAAGTTCTAACAAAAATGTAAGAAGTGCAGAACGCTTTTCAGTTCTGCACTTCATGAATCAGACAGTTAATGTGAAAAGAAAGGGAAATGGCTGTGCCATGTTCCGACGACTCCGCCGTAATGCCAATGCCCAGCTTTTCACAGAGCCGTTTGCACAGATACAGACCAATGCCCGTGGACTGCTGAATCAGACGACCATTCTGACCGGTAAATCCCTTTTCAAAGATACGGGGCAGATCGGACGCAGCAATCCCGATTCCATTGTCCTCCACGACAAGGACAACCTGATCCTGCCATTTATGAGTAGAAATGCGGAGAACCGGCTGCTTCGTACGATACTTGACCGCATTGACAATCAGTTGATTTAGGATAAAACGCACCCACTTTTCATCTGAATAAACCGTATCCTGCATTTCCTCCACTTCCAGGCGCATACCACTTTGGAGCAGCAGATATTTGTTATCTGCAATCGCCTGATGCACCACTTGGGACAGTGCCATTTCCCGGACAGAATAATCTTTCTCTGTATGCTCACTGCGGGCATAATAAAGAGCCTGTTCCGTAAAGCGGTTGGTCTTTTCCAGTTCCAGCAGAAGTTCTTTTGTCCAGTTCGTCCGATGGTTTTCACATAGGAGTTTCATGGCAGTAATGGGCGTTTTGATTTCGTGAATCCATTGTTCAATGTATTCCTTGTACTCCAGGCGTTCCCGCTCGACCTCCCCAATCTGCTCCAACATGGATTTTCCAGCCATTTTCAAAATCTGATAGTAAACCTGATCCTCGGCCTGTTCCGGCAGTTCCATCACTTCAGAAATAAGGTATCTCTCGGAGAGCTGCTTCGCCATATCCAGAAGTTTTTTCATCTGCCGCTTTCGTTTCCAGTAAGTGAGGACAAGTCCCATCAGCAAAATCAATGCCCATACGATCAGGATCAATACTACTGCGGAAGCCGAATTGCCGCACACCAGCAAAAATACAGTGAGCGCAGCCATGCAAACAAGGTTCGTCAGCAGAAATGGAAGCCTGTTTTTCCAATACCGTTTGCTGTTCATATCGTGTACCCCTGGCGATGCTTTGTCTTGATAAAATCCGTCAGGCCAATGCCCGCCAGTTTTTCCCGGATGCGGTTGATATTGACGCTCAAAGCATTGTCATCCACATATAGCTGATTGTCCCATAGATAATCTACAATATCATTACGGGAACAAATCTTTCCTGCGTGTTTGAAAAGATAATATAATATTTTCAATTCATTCTTTGTCAGTTCTGCTTGGTTACCGTCATATTCAATCGTGCTACTTTCTAAGTGAAGAATCGCTCCTTGCCAATTCAGACGCTCAATTTGTTCTATCGGGTAAGCTCGTTTCATCAAGGATGAAATCTTTGCCAGCAGAATTGCTGTGTTATAAGGCTTGGTGATAAAAGCATCTCCACCCAGCAAAATACTGTTCAATTCATCCATGTCCGTATTGCAGCTTGTTACAAAGATAATCGGTACATTGGAAAAACTGCGGATTTGAGAACAGATTGAGTAGCCGCTTTCTTGTGGCAGCTTTATGTCCAGCAAAATCAAATAGGGATGAGTATTTTTGACCGCTTGCATAACTGATGTAAAGTCAGTAACTGCGGATGCCTCATATCCGTTTCCGTTTAACAGAACTTGTAATTCAGTTTGAATGATTGGGTCATCTTCGATGATGAGTATTTTATATTTTTCCATGATTACATGTCCCTTTCTTTGAATATTTAGTACCACCAAGGCAGTTCCAGCCAGAAGTTATCCAGAGCCAATTTCTCCGTGGACTTTGCTCTGCTCTCTGACAGATGGAAGTGCTTCGCCGTTTCGCTCAGAGGATGGAGGACATCGTCCTCAAAGCCAAAGCGATACCAGAGATAGGCTTTCTCTCGCTCATCAATCATTTCCAGAGCCGTATGGATTTCTTCGTGGGTTTCCTTTGCAATGAAAATCTGCTCTGGGTTCTGTACTCTGGAATCTGCTATAAATTCATGTTGTCCCTTATTCTCGCCCTTTTTGACCTCATCCAGACGAATGATACAGTCCAGATTTTTGGCTTCAAAGGTAGGATTCAGCCTGCGGATGTAGTCCAGCATGGCATTATGAATAGCCGGGGCAGCATAGGTCAAAAACTTGTTCCCGTAGTCGGGTTGAAAGCTGCTTATGCAGCCCAGAAGCCCCAATGAACCCTCCTGCACCAAATCGTTCAGTTCAATGCCGAGGGCAACGTTCAGCTCCCGCTGTGCGCTCCATATCTCATATGCCGTCTTTCGGATAAACCGCAGATTGTTCTCTACAAGGGCGTTTTCTGCCCATTTGTCACCGCTCTGCGCCGCAATACAGAGCTGCTCGTTAGTTATCTTGTCCATCATCTTCCGGCAGCACCATCGTCTGCATCAGCCCCAGCAAGGCTTTGTTAAAGTTGTCCAGAGCTTCCTGATTGACTCCATCGACACCGGAAATGCTGCCTGTAATAGCATCAACAACTGCTTCCGGCGTGATGGTCGGATTCTGCATATCCTGCCCCTTGGTCAGCTCGGCAAACATCTTTTCGGTGGCTTCCTTGCTGATTGCCTTGGCTGCGACCAAATCGCTGCCTGCTTCTTTCTTGATTTCCTTAACCACCGTCATAAAGGTGTTTTGAATCGTGGTCTGGTCTGCCTGATAAGCGGGAATTTTCATGGCATTAGCGGTTCGGGCTGCCTGTACTGCTTCGGGAGCTTGGTTCTGTCCCAACAGCAGAGAGCCAACGGTAGCAAACATCTGGTTTTGTGCGGCATATCCTCTTGCAAGGGTATCATCCATATACTGTGCAATCATATAAGTAACCATGGCAAAGCGGGGATTTTCCAGCAGACGGTTGACTACATCATTGTTGACCTTTCCGGTATAAAGATTCTTTGCAGCTTCAACAGATAATCCCAGTTCTGAAATATCGTAGTTCTTTTTATCCGGGATTACGGTCGTACCCAAGATAAAGTCCGTGGACACATTGAACACTCTGGCGATGCGGATAACGCTTTCTTCGCTCAGCTTTTCGGTCTTTCCGCTAAGGAAGCGGCTGATGGTGCTTTCATTCACATCAATCCGAAGTGCCAGTTCTCGCTGGGTCATCTTGCGTTCTCTCATTACATCAACGATTCTTTTCCGAACATCGGCGGGTAAATAAGTATCAGCCATTATGCTTCCTCCCCTCTGTCTGTTTTCTGTTTGATATATTTTCCGCTTTTAATGCGGGCATCTGTCGGCTTTTCAGCGTCCTCCGGGATGATCCAGCGGCTTCCTGCCCGCTGTGCGCCCGGTATGCGGTCATTGTTGCAGAGGATACCAACTCTTCGGGGAGAGATACCCCATTTCTCGGCAACTTCAAATGTAGACAGGTATTTCATTTCTGTATCATCCCTCCTGATTCATATTAACTTCAATTATATTCTATTTACGGAACAATATCAACCAACTTTGTGTGAACACTGCCGTCTCGAAACTTGCATTTTTTCAAGTTTTCGGGGCGGCTTTTTGCTTTGCTTGCGGAAGTGCCTGATTTTTCGGTTGAAAGCGTTTTTCTGCGTATATTCAGGCAGATGAAAAAATCATCGAGAAAAATCAAGGAGGTTATGCAAATGAACATTTTTGAAACAGTCAAGGCGGCGGTCACGGTTAGGCAAGCCGCCGAACACTACGGGCTGAAAATCAATCGCTCCGGGATGATTTGCTGCCCTTTCCACGATGACAGACACCCCAGCTTGAAGCTGAACGAGGATTACTTCTATTGCTTCGGCTGCGGTGCCAAGGGAGATGTGATTGACTTTGTGGCAAGGCTGCTTGACCTGTCTGCCTATGAAGCAGCGCAGAGACTGGCTGCGGATTTCGTCCGTGGTGGCACAGGTAAAGAAGTACCGTCCCCGTGTGAATCAGTCGAAACAGGACGAGCTTTTCTGCATGAATGTGCTGTCCGGGTATCTTCATCTTTTGGAGGACTGGAAAGAGCGATATGCTCCCGAAGCACCGGAGGACGAGCCGGATGAGAGGTTCGTGGAAGCTTGCCACAAGCTGGAATATGTGGAGTATCTGAACGATTTGCTCCTTATGAGCGATCAGGAAGAAAGGACTGATACCGTCAAGGAACTTTTGACAGACGGAACGATTGCAAGAATGCAAACACGACTGGACGAGCAGAAAAAGGAGGTGCGCTGCCATGTCAGAGAACAGGAAATTGCTTGAGATGAATGTGCCGATGTGGTTTGACGGCAAGAGTATCAATGAAGCTCTGTTTTGTGAAGATTTTCTGAGAACCCGTCAGATTATCTTTGCAAACGGAGCTTTTTTCACACCTGATGGTCGAGTGACGGACGACCTGCCGCTTCGTGGCGAAATCTTTGAAGAATTGAAATATTGTGCCGTGAACAACATTCCCCGCAAAATCAGCAACATCATTGAGATTATGAAGCTGGCGGCTCATGTGGAGGACTTCCCGCCGGAGCAGGACAGGATTCATCTGGCAAACGGTACGCTCATGCTGGACGGCACTTTTACAGAGGGGAAGCCGGATATTGTGAGAAACAGGCTCCCGGTTTTCTATCGCCCGGATACTCCGAAACCTGTGCTGTGGCTTTCCTTTCTGAATGGTCTGCTTTACCCGGAGGACATCCCTACCTTGCAGGAATTTATCGGCTATTGCCTGATTCCCTCCAATAAAGGACAGAGGATGATGGTCATTAAGGGCAATGGCGGCGAGGGTAAATCCCAAATCGGTGCGGTGCTGGGGCAAATGCTGGGCAGTTCCATGAAGGACGGAAGCATTGGTAAAATCTCTGAGAACCGATTTGCCCGTGCCGATCTGGAGCATATCCTCCTATGCGTGGATGATGATATGCGAATGGAAGCCTTGCGCCAGACCAATTATGTGAAATCCATTGTGACAGCTCAAGGGAAAATGGATTTGGAGCGCAAGGGCAAACAGAGCTATCAGGGCTGGATGTTCGCCCGTCTGCTGGCTTTCTCCAATGGAGATTTACAGGCATTGTATGACCGAAGTGACGGTTTCTACCGCAGACAGCTTGTGCTGACCACAAAGGAAAAGCCTGCCGGAAGAATGGATGACCCTGACCTCGCCCAGAAGATGAAAGCTGAGGTGGAGGGCATTTTCCTCTGGGCGTTTGAGGGATTGCAGCGTCTGGTTGCCAACAATTTCAAATTCACGGAAAGTGAGCGCACCAAAACCAACCGAGAGTCCGTCAAGCGTGACAACAACAATATTTTCGACTTCATGGAGTCTGAGGGCTATATCCGGCTGAAAGCGGATGCTTCCATCAGCTCCAAGGAGCTGTACGAAATTTATCGGATGTGGTGTGAGGAAAATTCTCTGCCGCCCCTGAAATCCCGCAGCTTTAGTGACAGTGTGGTGGCAAATTTAAGTCGCTACAATCTGGAACACACCAACAAAATCACAAACTCTGCCGGGCGCAGGGTGTGGGGATTCATGGGAATTGAAGCCGTAGCCCGTCCGAATATAAATGGGTTTTACGACGTTTCGCCGTGTACGTACGTACCGGAGGAATGGCGGGATTGATTTTGCCAGTCATGCTCTGTACGTATGTACGCAGCATTTACCCCTGTTTTCTCCCATTATAGGAAACAACGGCTTTCAGAGACAACCTGTTTTCGGGTATTGAAAATCAATGGCAATGGAAACAGCAAAGTTTTTGACCGCAGGACGAAGCTATTTCACGAAATCGTGCTTCTCTGAACCGTGTACCCTGATCACGGAACAATAGATGTTTTCATTTTTCCAGACCAAATCACACGAAACAGTAAAGCGGGATATGGTCATATATGGACAGGACATCACAAGCAAAATTCTGAACGGATTTCAGAGATTGCAGATTTTTCACTGTTCGGTGTATCTGCTCCGTTTTGGGGTGCAGAGATTGTACCGAACCACAAACAGAATTATGGAGGATTTTTCAATATGAATGTACGCAATGAAATCAAGGCACAGATCATCCGTGCTGGGATGACCATGCAGGAAGTTGTTGACCTGCTCTCGGACGA
>ERZ779982.1221-NODE-1221-length-10035-cov-1.721543_pt1 | contig 10035 bp, 10 predicted proteins | sample MGYA00511936_ERZ779982 | MGnify/ENA primary metagenome ERZ779982 (study PRJEB29588, sample SAMEA2146682) | human gut metagenome | biome: human gut; feature: human-associated habitat; material: faeces | place: Denmark | collected 2008/2010 ... | reverse complement strand
TGTTTTTTCCCAGAATGGATCACCACTACTTTTTTCTTCGTACAAAATATTTAAGGCTAAGTCATCTAGTAATTCTATTGCCTTATCTGTATTACCTTCTTTATATAATTTATAAGGTAAACTCATTGGGTTCCATGCATTACCTCTTTGCGGATCTCTAAAGTTTAAAGTAATAATATTATAATCATTAGCTTTTAAAAGTTCTGCTGTTTCTTCATATAACTCACCTTTAGGGTCAGTCAAAATCATTGACTCGCCGTGCTTTGCTAATAATTTTATCATTGGTTTGGCAACAATTACACTTTTACCTGAACCAGTAGCACCCATTACTAAGTAATGGTCTTCACCATTGTCTACCCACATCTTACCTTTTTTACTATGTAAGGCAATACCAGCGGCATCAATATGTTCATCTTTTATATTAACTATTTCTAGACCTTTTTTAAACTCAGCATCTGTAGCCCATCTAGAATATCCTTTTTCTTTTTTGCTTCCTCATAAGAAAACTTTTTGGCTTTTTCCTTCTGTTTTTGATGGCGGAAATTGACTCCATCCGTATCCATCTGGTTCAATTTCTCCATATCTTTGTCATTTTTCACAGAAGCACCAGTTTCCTCATAAGCAAATTTCAAACGCTGTTTTTGTTTTGGTTTTTTGCTGCCACCGGTCTGATTTCTCCGGCTGTCTCCTCTGTTTTCTGATAGATCAGCACGTTTTTCTTTCAGTCTCCCTGACTGTCCGGCTTCAGATTTTCCTGCAAGTCTGGATTCTTTTCCGACTTCAGCACGAATCCTTTTCCGGTTTTGCTGTTTTCTATTTTGTCCAAAATCCTCACTTTGCTTCTCTGTCCGTATCAGTTCCGGTGCATCTCTGGATTTTTGCACAGAAGGACGAATATTTTTCCCACTCCGTTCAGACTGGCGGGAAGACTTATCCACAAGGCTTAATTCTTTTTCCCCCTGTTTTCCTCCCATCTGCACATCACTGGCACGGTTACTGACACGAACAGAAGATTTATCCGTCAGGTTTTCTTCCATCAGACCATCCTTGGTCATCTTCTGGACTTTCTTATCCCTGACTTTCATTCTCTGTTCTGCCACTACTTACTCCTCCTTCTTCGGATACCCTTTCCCTGCCTGTAATAAACAGAGAAAAGCGATGCCAAAAACAGCACCGCCACTAAAAGTTAATACATATGAAATTGCTCGTAACATTGTTTTCTCCTTTGATTTAACCTGCTTCAGAAGTTTCCTCCAAGCGGGTTGTCATGATTTTATAGAGGGAATTCTTCGGAAATCTGTCTACGAATGGGATAATGACATTTCCATAGAACAGAAGTCCTTCACCCTCATTACTGTTGGTTACATAGGACAGCTGGGTTGGTGAGATATTCAGCTGCTTTGCCAGAATCTGCCTGTCTCCGGAAGCCTGGTTGAGCATATAAATGAAATCAGAGTTTTCAAAAATATTCTCGATTTCCCTGGAAGCCAATAAATCTTTGATATTCTGTGTTATCTGATTGTTATTATCAGGCGGCTTTTTATCCACCTCTCTGGGGCTTTCGCCCATTTTCATCAGCGTGTCATTTCACGCTCAGCATAGCATATCTTTTTACCACGATTATATCGTACCGGCTGGCAATGCGGCCTCTTGGAGCTGTTATATTCTGCTTATGCAGGTTCTATGCGTTGCGTGTGGCTATTCTATTATGAATAGCCTTCCACTCGGATTAGGTCGCTACCCCTTTCCCGTTTTTTTCCGCATTGATACTTCTGACTTACTTGCCGGTTTCAGTCAGAACGGCGATAGTTTGCACTTTAAGCGACTAACAAGTAACAAACCAGTTCACCAGTTGGAATACCTCCCCATTTACGGAACCTCTTCCAAATTTCCACACTGTAAGCTGCTGTCTGCTCTTCTTTTAATAGAAGATGGAATTCATCCACATAGTAACGGGTAGATTTATGAGCGGAACGATTGATAGTCACTCGGTTCCATACCTGGTCCTGCACAATCAACATCCCGATCTTTTTCAGCTGTTTTCCAAGCTCTTTGATATCAAAACAAACGATACGATTGTTGATATCTACATTTGTGCGATGATTAAATACATTCAGGGAGCCTGTAACATAAATCTCCAATGAAGTTGCAAGACGCTGTGCTTCCGGCTCTTCCTGTTTCCGCAACAGATTATATAAATCCTCCAGGATTGGCATCTTCTCCGGTACTGGATCAGCAAGATATTCCTGATAGACTAACCGTACACAACGGTCAATGATGGTCTTTTCTACCGGCTCCAGTCCATTCTTTCCTCCAACAATCAATTCACACAAAGACAGAATAAAATCTGCTTTCAGTGACAGTGGATTATCTTCCTCGGAATAGTTCAGGTTCAGATCCATTGGATTGATATACTGGTCAGATACCGGTGAAACCTTCACCACCTGCCCATGCAGTGCCTGCACAAGTGCCGAATATTCGGCTTCTGGATCACAGACAATGATATCGTCCTCCGTAATCAAAAAGCAGTTTGTAATCTCTCTCTTTGCTGAGAAGGACTTACCGGAACCTGGTGTACCAAGAATCAGTCCATTCGGGTTCTTCAGACGTTTCCGATCAACCATGATCATGTTGTTGGATAATGCATTCAATCCATAATAAAGAGCTTCCCCTTCCTGAAACAGTTCCTGTGTCGTAAATGGCACGAAGATCGCTGTTGAAGATGTGGTAAGCCCTCTCTGAATTTCAATTCGATTAACTCCAAGCGGAATACAGGACATGAGTGCTGCTTCCTGCTGATAATCCAGCTGTTTTAAGGAACAGTTATATTTCTGTGCGATTCCCTGTACCTGGAAAATATTATTATCCAGCTTCTGACGTTTCTTTGCGGTATTCATAACCAGAACTGTCACAAGGAACATTCGCTCATTTCTGGACTGCAGATCTTCCAGCAGATTCTTCGCCTCTTCTCCATAGGTTACAAGGTCCGATGGAAGCACGTCCATATCATAACCGGAACGTACTGCCCGCTTCTGCTCTTCAATCTTCATCTTATCCAGATCTGAAATCTTACTCTTGATCATCTTGATCGCAGAACTCTGGTCAATGGACTGGATATGAATGTTGACATTGATGCTGTCATCTACATCCAGGAAATCTGCAAGCATCCGGTCTGTAAGCTCCGGTGCAAGAATCTGCAGGTAACTCACACTTCCCATCGTTCTTCCCATCAAAAATGTCTGATTCTTGGAAAAGTTAAAGGAAGTCGGTGCAATAAAATCTTTGGTCTTTAATCCGGTTTCCGGCAGCATCTTATACTGGAACTTAAATGGTTCAATCCGATCCTGGTTGAACACATGATACATAATCTCCAGCCTTTCCAGACCATTTAGTGAATGTGCCTGTGCTCCCAGAACCTTAAAGTTGTTTAAGATATCTGTTTCGATTCTTTCAAGCCTTGGTCTTGCCACCTTCAGGCTTTCTGCTTCGATTCCAAAAGTGATATACTTTGTCTTTACCAGACCATTATTTCCTTTGGAAAGCTGATTTTTCAGCATAGTACGGTACTCTTCACGAATGGCATTGAAGTCATCGTTCTGATCTGGAATATCAATGCTTTTCTCAAATTCTGCCACATCCACCTGCTGATTGATAAAGGACAGCTGCACACTGATGGAAGAATCAAAGTAATTTAAGAAATCACAGTAATTTTCAAATATCGTGGTCTTATCCTCATTTAAAGCAAGCTGATAGTTGATGTCATAAAACTGAATCGTCTTGGAGAAAAAGGTCTTTGTCACCTGGCAGATACCATCCTGCAGCATTCGAATATACGGAATACTCTGCTGTGCAGTTGTAGGAATATTTTTCTGTTTCCTACGATCCCGTTCCTGCTTCTTTCTACGCTTTTCCTGTTCTCTTTCTTTTCTGCTTTTTTTGTTTCTTCTTTCCTGACGGTTTCTTTTTTCCGCCAGGGACAGACGCTCCTGCTGAGCCTCCTGCTTTGTCTTTTTTGCCATCCGGCACACCCTCCTTTTTCACAAGGGTGGAAATCTCCTGATAAAAATTTTCTGTCTTATATGGTCTTACTGCCGGACAGATAAACTTCTGTCGAATGATATTTGCCACCACTTTTTCAAAGGGAAGACCGTCTTTTTCATACATTGCCATGAAGAAAAACGGAAGCATGATCGTTACCATCAGGATGGCTGCGATACTGGAACCGATTGGTTTTCTCATGACCAGATAAAACGGAATTCCCACAACTGCGGCAAGTGAAAAGAAAATCAACTGCCGCTTTGTCAGATTTAACGCTACTTTTGTTTTGACCTTGGTAAGGTCTTTTGGTACTGGTACATACGCCATGGTATGCGCTCCTTTCCTGCCCGCTAATGGGCATTGAATATTGATTTGCTAAGGCTTCCGGTCTTGAATAATGAAAATGCAAGAATCACGGTATAAGCCGCTACTGAAAACATTGCTGCATGAAGGTCACTGGATATGGTCATTGCATTTACTAAAACTGCATAAATTCCCACACAGACCATCATGAAGAATCCCTGAAATGCCAGTGCGAACAAGCCTTTTAAATAGTTGTTTCCGATATTGCCCCATTCCTTATTGGTCATGGTGGCAAACGGAATTGGTGCTATGGAAGTATAAAGGTAAATTTCTATCATTCTTCCGTACAAGATTACCGTAATGATAATTGACAGAATGTGCATGGTAACACTGATCAACATCGTTTCCATGGATAGCAGGAACAAATCCCCTAACTCCATATCCTCCAGGGCATCCACAATCCGTGAAATTGCTTCTGTTGCATCCACCGCAGTGTTTCCTGATATCACCCCGGCGGCATTGTTGACCACATGCTGGCCAACATCAAAGACCGCCATCGTGATATTGAACGTATTTGTCACCAGATAAATGGCTACATACGCTTTGAAGATCCAGAGGAAAATGTTATAAGTCTCAAATTCATGGAAATTGTTTTTTTGTGTTACCATCGTGATCAATTCATAGCACAGGACAAAGGTGATGATCAGTCCCGCAATGGGGACAATCACCGTTTGGGATATATTCTGAATCAGATTAAAAATCCCTGCATTCCATCCCTGCGGTGTCTGTCCCACCTGCCCGGCTATGGTTCCCACCTGCTCATTGACAGACGTGAACATGTTATCCAAACTTGACTTGATAAGCCCGATCAGGATATCCTTTATCGCTTCCGTAATTCTCTCAATGATGGTGTTCATCTACCACTCCTCTTAAGAGAACAATGTTGCCAGCTGTGGAATCAGGGTAGTTCCCAGCAGCATGATTCCGGCACCAGCCATCAGCTGTTTGATGCCCTGGCTCTTAGCACCGGGATTGTCATTTCCATATCCTTCCAGAAGGTTTACGACACCCCACACGCCAAGACCTGCGCCGATTGCGACTACAAGAGTTTTTAAAGTTGTAATTGCACTGCTAAAAAATGCCATATACATTCACCAAAACTGACTTCTTTCAGGTGTTTACGGGAATGAAAAAACACCGACTAAAAAGCCGGCGCACCTAATGTCAGTTATTCCTTTCCTCATTATTTTTCGTTCATTCCCAAGGTTACTCCGACAGCTCCACCTGAATTACCTCCACCTCTTCTTCGGGTTTCGGTGTGTACTGCGGATTTAACTCTTTTTCTACTTTGTATCGGTTTTTCTCATTTTCATCTGCAAGAAACCGATAATTTTTGTGTTTCGTGATATCATATTTGTCTGAGAAAAATGGTCTGGCACCACGAATCTGCAGGATACATTTTCCTCCATCCATGACTGCAATCTCATCTTCTGTCATCAGCTGTTTGCCTGTTTTCTGGTAATTCAGTCCAAAGGATTTCTGATTACTCCTCGTCTCCGAAGTGTTATACAGGTCAATAGTTTCCTTACCCAGAAGCTCGCTCATTTCCTTTAAGGTAGTTTTCTCTTTTCCACCAAGAAATAGTGTAGTATCACAGTTACCCAGAATGGTATCTGCACTATCCTTGTACATTGCCTTTAGCTGACTCTGTGACTGCAAAATAATAGAAGCAGAGATTTCCCTGCTTCGGATGGTTGCAATCAGCTTGTCAAACTGTGGAATCTGCCCGATGTTGGCAAACTCATCAGCAATGACACGCACATGAACTGGCAGTCTTCCACCATATTCATCATCTGCCTTGTCACAAAGCAGATTGAAAAGCTGTGACTGTAACATGGCAATCACAAAGTTAAAGGTTGTATCTGTATCTGACATAATCAAAAACAAGGCTGTCTTCCTGTCTCCGATCTTATCCAGTTCCATTTCATCATAAGACATGATCTCACGAAGCTCTGCGATGTCAAATGGGGCAAGTCTGGCTCCACAGGATATCAAAATACTTTTCGCTGTCTTTCCAGCCGCCATTTTGTATTTTTTATACTGTCTGACCGCAAAGTGCTGCGGATCTCTTTCTTCCAGTTCCTGGAACATCATATCCACTGGATTCTGGTAAGTTTCATCCTCTTCACGGGTTTCGCTTTCATTCAAAAGATCCAGAAGGGTATTCAGATTTTTTTCCTCTTCATCACCTTCATACCAGATAAAAGCAATCAGTGCTGTGTAGAGCAATTTCTCTGCTTTCACCCAAAAATCTTCGGAAGCTTTTTCCCCTTCGCCTTTGGTATTAACAATGATTGTTGTAACCAGCTTCAGGATATCTTTTTCAGACCGTATATAAGCAAATGGATTGTAATGAAGGGACTTGGAAAAGTTGATGGTATTCAAAACCTTAATCACATATGGCTCATGTACCACTTTTCCAGATTTATCTTTCATAATATTTCCATTCTTATCTTTCTTAGGTGGTCCCTTTGCTAACATCTTCCCGCACTCTTCAATCAAAGTGCCTTTCGGATCTGTAATGACCATGGAACAGTTCATCTGCATGACCGATGGTTTTACGAAAAAACGTGTCTTACCGGAACCACTGCCGCCGATGACCACTATATTTTTATTTCTTGCATACTTCGGCTGCTTCGGTCTGCTCTCCATGGTCAGTGCTTCTGTTGCTGTCAATGGAATGTTCATCCATGGATCTTCCGACATATAAGGCTTGATATCCTCTGCGGTTCCCCATCTGGCTGAACCATACTCGATGCCTTTCCGTAATTTCTTTGCGTCTGCCTGTTTCTGCCAGACCAACACTTTCAGAACGACTGCAACAACAATACCTGCTAGCAGATCTTTCCAATTATTGCTTAACACAAAACCATCAAAAATCCGGTCTGCGTGTTCCATTGCATATAAAAGTTTGTTCCCCATATCTTCTCCCGGACTGTTCCGGTAAAGAAAAAATGCCCGGTCTGCATAGAAAGCAGCCAGAGCATAAGGGATATTTGTAAGAACCAGTTTCTTTTTATCCAGGGCGGACAGCTTACCCCCGATTTTATTCTTCCACTTCTGCATCAGAGTTTTGCCGCTTTTCTTTTTCATCGACTCTGCTCCTGATGCCGGTTCTTTACTTTGTCCTTCGTCTTCTTTGGCATCATTGCCCGGTAAGCTGCAAGACGCTTATGAATGGAAGGCTTATTCGCTTTTTGAATCTGTTTCTGGGAAAACTCACGGAAAGCAGCATTGAGGGCATCCTGATCACGTCCCTTGAAGAATACCAGATAAACCGGTGGCTCTTTGCTCTTGTCTTTTTTCAAAGCATAATTGATCCCGTATTTTCTGGCATACCGTTCAAAGGACTTGATATTTTTGTCCGTGATCTCGATATTGACCATCCCGGCATTCTGTTTTGCCAGCTCTTTTACCGTGACCTTTCCCTGTTTCGGCTGATTTTTCTGTGCTTTCTTCTCTACTGATTTCTGCTTCTGATGACGCAGATACGCAACAAGAACCTTTTTCAACAGGTCTGCTGTAATCTTAGTAGCCCGAATACAGAACGTGACCGTTTTCTGAGTTACCTCTTCCTGCATGACTTTTCCCTCCTTTCAGCGATTCAACTGCTGTCCAGATCTGTAATCATGGCAATCACCCCCTTTAATGAAAAAAGACAGATTAACCGGTAATCAGGTTCTGCACCTGTACGAGTTTTTCTGTCCCTTCTTCTTTTCTCTTATCTTCTCCACCACAATAGATGGGAACACACATTTCAAGTATTCTGCTGTAAATACGCTGATGGGCAGTATCCAAATCTGTGGATTTCATTTCATTCAGTCCCAGATTCGTTGTTACGATCAGCGGAAGCATTTTACAATAACGGCTGTCTATCACATTATAGACCTGCTCCAAAGCAAACTCAGAATTTCGTTCTATTCCTAAATCATCAATAATCAGCAGCGGATAATCCACAAGATTTTGTATAATCTGGTTCTTATCTACCTGATAGCTGGTCATTTCATTTAAAATCCTGGAAAAATTCGTCATCATGACACGTTCTCCCTGTTCCAAAAGTGCATTTGCAATACAGCCTGCAAAGAAACTTTTCCCAGTTCCAACTGGTCCCATCAAAAGCAATCCTACATTTTTTCTCTTCATATCTGTCCAGTTTTCTACATACTGCCTGGCAATTAGTATCTTCTGATTGCTTCCATTGTCATTTTCAAATTTCCATTCCCAGAATCTTCTTTCCCGAAGTCCGACGGATTTTCTCTGATAAAGCTGCCGCTGTGCTTCTTCCCGCTGCATCTTCTCATCAAGTTCCTGCCTGGCTTTTACCTCGCATTCACACAAACAGGACACTACATGCTCAAATCCCATCAGACTGACTTTCATCTGTTTTCTTTTTCCACAGATGCCACAATGAAGACATCCCTCTTCGTCCACATAATCTGCTGTTACTTTATTTTCCATCACAGGCTTTCTCCTTCCTGAAATTCATATTTGTCCATTCCTGCCCTGGTTCCATCCCTTTCTGCCCAAAGACAGATTGTTGCAAAATGGTTCTGATATTCTTTTCCACTGGATTTCATATAAACAGAAAGATGATCAATCCGTTTCTGGTAATCCCATGGAAATAGCATCATTAACTCCTGCAGTTCAGCTTCCGACAGAACAACATTTTTAAATCTACCATACTGACTGAATTTTTCTTCCAAAGCGGGAGTATTGCTCTTACTCTTATCAGTATGATTCTTTTCAGTCTTATTTATCTTAGTATTACTTCCATCCAGATTCTTGCAGTCCGGACTTCTATTTTTTTGCGTTCCGGACTTCCAGTTTCTTGCAATCCGGATTTCCAATTCCTTGCAGTCTGGATTTCCAGTTTCTGGCGTTCCAGAAGCAAAGTATCTTACTGGCTTTCCTCTGCTCCGTTTCACAAAATTTTTCACATATATGACAGAAGGACGATTATTCCCCTGCCGATACCGTTCGATCAATCCAATTCCATGCACACTGTCAAGCTCATAAAGAAGCTTTGTCACTGTCGTATGCGACATTCGCAACAGTTCCTGCAATTCTGCGATCGTGTAAATGATATAGACATAACCATCACTGTCAATCCAGCCATTTTTCTTGGATAGGCTAATTCGATCAAGCAGAATTCCGTAAAGGAGCTTTGCGTCTGTGGACAGGCTTGCAAACTCTTTTTCTGTGAACAGAGCTTTTGGTATCCGAAAAAAAGAAAACTGGTCAGATTCTTCTGCTCTAAAGTATTCAAAATCTGCCATAATTTATTTCCTATTCTTCTTCACCCTGCTGCACTGCCTGTTCCATGACACATCTCATTAAACACAAAGTTGAAGCACATCATTAACTCACTCAGATAATAATTCCTTGCCTCTTTATTGCAGGCATACATATCCTCGATATAAACTTCCTCGTTTCCATTCATTCGTGCGATCGTTTCCAGAACTTTCATAAACTTCTTATTAGAGCAGCACTCATACTGTTCATTTACATATTGCTGAATTTCCAGCACACGTTCAGGCTTTCCTTCACAAACAGATAACACGCCAAATGCCAGATCCATACCAAACTCATAGCCATCGGCTTCTTCGGCATCAAAATCAAGATTACCCTCTTCAT
>ERZ779982.1215-NODE-1215-length-10076-cov-1.756312_pt1 | contig 10076 bp, 12 predicted proteins | sample MGYA00511936_ERZ779982 | MGnify/ENA primary metagenome ERZ779982 (study PRJEB29588, sample SAMEA2146682) | human gut metagenome | biome: human gut; feature: human-associated habitat; material: faeces | place: Denmark | collected 2008/2010 ... | reverse complement strand
CCGTTCTGCTCCATCGCTCCGTTCCCATTCAGATAATACGTTTTATCTCCAACAAACGTGATCTGATCCTTGTAAAGATAACCGTTAGAATCAAAATAGCAGGTGTACTGAACACTCGGACAATACTGGAACGTCGTGAACACTTCACGTCCATTCTGATCAAAATACACGATATGTTCTCCATCCGGATGATAAGTCAGTTTGTCCTTCATCGGCGTTCCGTCAGTCATCAAATAATAGGTGTACGTTCCATCAAAGAAAAATACATCTGTTGCCATTGATCCGTCCGCTTTGTTATAGTGGCTTCCATCCCATGTACCGCCATTTGCTGGAAGGCTATAATAATCTACGGTACGTCCTCCAGCCGCCAACATGGAAGAATCACTTTCGTTTTTTTCAAGGACTGCTTCTGTCTCCGATTCTACAGATGGTTCTTCTGTTACTTCTGTTGTTTCCTCCACCACTGTCTCTGTTTCTGCTTCAGCAATCTCATCCAGTGCTGCTTCTGTCTCAACTTCTACCGGAAGCTCCTCAGCATAAACCATTGTGCTTCCACTAAGCACAAGTGCTGTTACCATTGCTGTTGTCACAAGATTTTTTACTGTTTTTCTTCTCATAAGACCTCTTCCCTTCTATCTCTGATTTTACTATAACATACCTGAAAAGTGATTTCTACCTCCGTTTACCACCATTTACCCCCACCTTTTTTCCAGATCTACTTTTAGTACTTCTATCCGCCATCATATGCGTACCGAATTTCGGCACATATGAAACGATTCTTTCATCAATTCTGGTCTCACGCTATTATCTTTTTTTGAAATCTTATAGCGCACGTTCCGTTCTCCAAGCCACCCTCGAAACGCATCTGGTGCATCTTCCAGGTTACATACAAAGCAAAACCGCTCAGCATTATCGTTATGTGCAGGTACCACCTTATTATCAACTGAATAAAACGCGCCCTCATATTCGACATATTCCAACGAAAAAGGATCCTCATAAAATTTATAAAACCCAATATAAAAAACTTTACGATGTTTTACCTCATTCTCCAACCTATTAAAATTAATTTCACGAAAAGAAATTATATTCTGCCCTATCCTTCGGTTTTCTTCTGTCTCTGGACTTCTCCTTATCAAAATTTGAATTATTCTTTTGTTTTTCTTTACTTCTTCTTGATTTAATCGCAATTTTTCTTTGCTATCGAATATGATCATCTGCAGCAGAGGAGCCATGTCTCTCTTTTCTTTCCGTCTTTCAAATAAATAGGCAACTATCGTTGCCGCTGCAGGACCAGCTATATACAACATAATATATTCACATATTTTTTTCAACCACTCTTGCATCTGTTTATTCTCTTTTCATTCTGTCAATTACAATCCTATCCGTCAGCTCCATCTTTTCTCCCCTATGAAATAACTGCGTTATCCAATTTTGTTTTCTTACGTCCTGCATGACCAGTTTTTTACCCGTTAGTGCAAGATAAACAGCCTCAATAACCTCAACTTCATATTCCCGATCTATCAGGCAGGAAACATTAAAATTGGCACCTGTTAAATACAAGTTGCAATGAACCGTGCCTTTTATATCCTTGTCCTTTACTCCATTTCGGAAACCACCGCTTCCTATATACAACCCTCTGTCTAACAGACTCTTTTCTCCAATATAATATTCAAACTCGATATTTTCCATATAATTGAGTAAATTCAGGAAACCCATCCAGTTTGTTCTTTGTGGATTATAAAAACGTATTAATTTCTCCTGCAGATCAATATCGACATTTTCATTCCCGTGAATTTTGTTTCTTAGTGCATTATTCTTATAACATATTGGTTCCACATCATAAAACAGTTGGTATGTATTTAATTCATGTATTTCTCCGCCTAGTACTCTAAATGAAATCGCATGATTTTCATGAATCAATGGCGTAAGTTGCATTTCTGGCAAACCCAAACGTTTCAAAAGTCTTATAGCACAATTTGGTCCAGCCCCCACATAACCACAATTTAATGATTCAATCTGAATTTCCAGATCATCAAATTCCAATACCATATGCACCCATGCAGACAACATTTCATATTTTGTTATTAAAAAATTACTACTTTCAAAAAAAATTGTCACATGCCTAATTTCTCCGCATTCTGAAAAATACTTTTCTGCCTTTTCAACAGCCTCATATGAACTACCTTCTTCTATCAATACTTTTTCCATGTTCCAGGAACCTTTCTTCAATAATTTCTTCTAATAAACGTATCTTAACTTGCTGTTTCTTACATTTCGTTACAAGCACATGCAAAAGCGCCGCTTCAATAATTGCTCCTATTGCAAATAGGCATACTATGCAAATAAGCATATTCACTCTACCTCCATATTTTAACACACTCTATTTCCTATTTCTTCCTACTTTTTCGACTATGATTTGTACCGAATTTCGGCACATCTTATTTTTGGACAATAAAAAAGAGCCTCCTATGAGCCCTTTCCACTATGATCACCCTATAAATGAATTGAAACACTTTCAACTTTATTTTCCACTTTTGCCTCTGTAAGTATCTCTTTATTACTTAGAAAATGTACCCTGTCATCAATCCTTTCCCTGATTCCTTTTGGAATTCTGCCAATTTCATATCCACTGGTTAAGTATGTACATATGTCAAATTTCGGATCATCATATTCTTTTCTAAAGATTGCCAATACCTTGCATGTTGGATCAGACAGCTTTTTCACACTTTCATTATACAAGGTTACCGGAATATCCTCTTTCCTTCCATCTCTAAATCCAACACTTAACACAGCCTTTGTATCGCCGATAAAATAATCTGCTTTTATAAAAATACCGCTATTTATAAAATCTCCGATCATACAATTATGATACAGTAATGCTGACAGATATGGCAGAACTTGCAGCTTCTGTTGTACTTTTCCCTTTCCATCCACCCGGATATCCCTTTTCGAAAGTCTTTTATTTATACAGGCCGCATAGAATTGTCGAGCAGACATATCCGTCTCAACTCCCGTCAAATGTAAAAAATTTATTGCCCGAAATCCAACGCAATGCGTTTCCGCACCTTTTTTTCCTCGATAAACCACCAAAAACTGTTTATTTTTCAACCTAACATCATATTCTTGCGCTGCCTGAAGAATAATTTTCAAAGCCATATTCTCATCATAGCTCCTCATTTCTACCTTCTTTCTTGTACACAAAAAAAGGCCATCCTACTAAATAGGATAACCTTTTCTCTTTTGTTTTAATATGTGCTGATTTTTCCGTTGTCTGCCAACTTGCCATCCATTATATAATATGGCTTGAATGTGGAGTTTTTCCGTTGCTCCCCAACTTGCCAGCCTTTCATACTGACTTAAGTGTCAGATTATTATGGTGTCAGCCCACCCGAATGAGTTCTCTCATCCTTACTGACATTGTAAGTCAATGAGATCACTATGTCAATAAAATTATTCTTTTTCTTGTATAAATGACTTCCGGCAATGACGCATCTAAAGCAGATTTGACATATTGCTTTGATATGATTGTTTCCAAACACTCCATTCTATATGCGCCATATCCTGTTTCAGCACAAATATCATCTATATTTCTGGAATGTTATCCGACAATGCAAATTGCAAAAGAAATCAACATCTTCTTTTTTAGAGCAACGCCTGCATTTTATCATACCACTGTTCTTTTGTAAGATAAGTAAAATGCTCAGTTCTGACATCCCCCATAAGTGTACAGGGTTTATTCTCTTCCGTATGATGATATTGGAAACCACATTTCTCCTGACATCGTTTTGATTTCTCATTTCCGTCATAATATCCGCACCACATAGCACTGCAGCCTAAATCTAAAAAAGCATGCTTCTGTAATGCTCTGACCGCTTCAGGGATCAATCCCTGCCCCCAGTATGGAACACCTATCCAATATCCGATTTCTATTTCATCATCAGCTGCTTTGGTGTGCGACTGAGCTGGCGGAATCAATCCGATGCTTCCGATTGCAACATTATCTTCTCTTAAACATACAGCATAGGTCTCATCCGCCGACAGAACATTTTTGATGATCTCTCTGCTGTTCTCCACACTTGTATGTACCGGCCATCCTGCTATAGGTCCCACCTCCGGATCCCTGGCACATTTATATAAGCTATCTGCATCATCCTCTTTCCAGGGACGAAGTATTAATCTTTCTGTTTCTAATATCATAATCTACTCCTTTACCAACTGTTTTCTGATATGATTTATAATCGAATCAAACACCACCGGGGGCATCCTTACGATCCTGCTCCACATTCGAATTCCCTGATAAACATACAGAATCACATTAACAATCTCATCAATTTCCACTGCATTGAACTCGTCTCTTGAAATACCATATTTAATAAGATCTGACCATTTCTGCTCACCGACTTCATGAAAGTGGTTCATCCTATCGTCAGAACAGGTACAGGCATATTCATACATCGCAAGCGACAGCGAATCTTTGGCATGTTCCATCTCATCCCGCATCAGCGTCAGTGCCCTGTCAAGAATATCAACTGCTGACATTCCCGCTTCCATTTCCTTTTCAAAATTCATTTCATCTTTCTGGTTCATCTTTTCAAGAATTGCCTCAAACACTTCCCTTGTACTTCCAAAATGACTGTACAGTCCGCCTCTGCTCATTCCGGTAGCTTCGCAGATATCCTTCATTGTAATCTTATTAAATCCTTCTCTTGCCGCCGCGTCTTGCCATTGCTCCAAAATCCTGGTCAAATTCTTTCTGTTCTTCTTTTGTCATTGCACTGTTCGCTACGAAAAGTCCGATTCCAATAATAATCGCAATGATTCCAAACAGGAATATCCAGATAAATTCATACCATGGATCCCCGTCTAAGATCGACTTAATTCCGACCGGCAGGATCGTGATTCCAAACAAAATATAAAAATACCGTGCGATACGGGTTCTTGGCAGTATCGCGCAGAAAAATCCAAGCGCAAAAATACTGGCCACGCAGACAATCTCATCTGCCAATAACAAATTTTCCATTCTTCTTACCTCCCCTGAAATAGCTCTGTGGCACTTTATTTACCACAGAGCTATTTTATCACACTGCTTTTATTTGACAAGCCTGCACATCCCGCAAAATGATGGCAAGCATCTGCGGCGAATCCATTTCTATTTTTATTTTTCCCTGCTCTGTCAGCCTTTTCACCTGACTTCTGGAAAGTCCGGTCGCATCCGCGATCTGTTTCTCTGCGCGGATCTTCAATCCATATGGATTACTGATTTTTACAGATATTTCCTGTTCTGTTTTCTCCTCCTCTGCCAGTATTTCATTTTTCTTTTCTATGTGATACTTTATATTTTTCAAATCAACCGCTGCTCTGTTTTTCTGAAAGAATTTCAGATCTCTGCCAAAGCTTTCCGCAAATTCTTCATCGTTTGCAAGAAATCTCTGATAGTCCTCCGCCTGGATCGCATCCGGTCTTTGCCTTTCATGAACCGACAGATTCCATGTGTGTTTACAGTTTTCACACTGATAGATCAGCCAGACATCCAGCTTATTTCCGTTGGCATTGACGCGGAATTTATTTGTGTTCTTAAAATACGTTTTCCTGCCACATCCGGCACAGTTACGGAGAACCGGAAAAGATTCTTCTACAACAATTTCATATTCGATTTTCTTAAAATAGCTCATTTGCATCTCCTGTCATTTTTCGGATCAATGCGTAAGCTATTACCTTTTATCTTTTATTTGCAATAGCCACGCTATGCAAACATAACCGGTGTCGTCATAAAACATGCCTCCTCTCTGCCTTTTTAGTCTAGCAGAATTTTTTCATCCGATACACCTCATCCTTTTTTCTAAAAAAAGATGCGCCGACTTCTGTCAGCACACCTTTTTCATCTTTTCCTGTCTGATAATACGCTGTATACTTTTTTCCGATAAACAATATCCATCTGCCAGTTCATGGATCGACCTTCCCGCCAGTCGTTCCTGATAGATTGCTTCATTCCTGCGCTCAAGTTCACATCGATAGGTCGTCTGTTCTCCCCAGTTTCGTCTCTTTCCCTGCTTTCTCGGAATGTAGATATTGGTTCCGTCCACATACTGCTGTATCAGTTCTATCATTTCAAGGGGCAGAATCTCTTCTGCTTTTATATAGCCCATGTTTGCCTCCTCATTTTCTTTTTGCTTTAAGGACAGCATTGGCTATAACAATCTATTTCCTGCAATAGCCAGTGCTATGCAGACATAACATATCTTTTCATAAAATTTTCTATCCTCCCACCTTACTCTTTTTATATTTTCCTATTCTAGCAGATTCCGGTAAAAAAGTATATGATTTTTCCCAACCCGGCTATTCCACTCTCAGATAGCGGATCATATGCGCATATCCTTCTTTTGCCTCCGGGACAAACGGCATCACTGAATAGCAGTGGTACATTCCTTTTCCGACCTCAAGTGTCACCTTTACGCCGCACGCCTCCATCCGTTTTCGGATAGAATCCGCCGCCGCCGAAAACAGTTCATCGCCGCCAAAGCAAAGGTAGGCTTCTTTCAGTCCGGTATAATCCCCAAGCTGGAGATAGCGCATATATTCCGGGACATCCTTTCCCGCCGCCATGCCGTCAAAGATCGTCTCTAAGGATTTCCGGCACATGATAAGGTCTGTATGATCTAATGCTTCTGCCTTTTTCTTTTCCTCCCCGGAATAAAGCATGGTACCCGGTGAGGATACATAAAATTTCCCCGGCATTGGAAGGTTTTCTCCCTTCGCATTGATATGGGAGATCAGCCCAAGCGCATGGTTTCCACCGGATGAGCCCCCTAAAAACGCAATATTCTCCGGCATATAGGTCTTTAAAAGTTCCTTGTACAACGCATAGAGCATATCATAAACATCAAAAAGATTATGCTCCGGAACGAGCGGATAGTACGGCAAAAACATATCTCTTCCGAGTTTCTTCGCCAGCCTGCTCTGCTCTTTCGCCTGTGCGGGTTTTGGATACTTTAACATTCCGCCACCGACCACATAGATACATGCCGAATCCACCGGCTTTTTATGTTTTACCCAAAGCACGGGCTGCCCCTGCACCTGAAAGATTTCAAAATCCAGTTCGGGATCGGACAACTTTGGAATATCCGGAACCGCATCCGCCGTCTTAAATTTCTTCTGCAGCTTCTCATATGGCTCTGCCATAAATTTCTGCATATGCATCAACCGGAATATTTTTTTGATCAATGTGTATTTCACAGACATACCTGTTCCTCCCGCTTTTTCATTTTTTTCAACAGTTCGATGAGTTCGTCTTCCCCTTGCTTCCCTTCTTTTAAGAATGTGAACATCGGGTATGCGTGGAACATTCCCGGCGCCACATGGATCGTATAATCTTTTACGCCGCAGCGGATAAATGCTTTTTCATACTCCGGCGCCTCTCCCGCAAAGATCTCGTCCCCGCCAAAATACATCACAATCTTTGGAAAGCCGATGTAGTCGTCTTCCGCCGCGCAACCGCACAGATACGTTGGCAGGCTGTGGTCGTGGTCATAGTATTCTGGAAAGATTTTCATCGCGTCCGCAGACATCATAATATCGCGCTTTTCAATTTCCTTCATACGCGCATAGCTTTCTTCCGTGATCTTCAGATTGCAGGGGGACACCGGGATCATAAGTCCCGGCATTGGAAGCTCTTTTCTCACTTTTACGATATGACGCCCGGAAGACATGATGAGATCTGCCCCGGCAGAGAAACCCAGCCAGGCAATGTTTTCTGCCTCATAAGTTGAAAGCATACGTTTATGCAGATCACAGATCATCTCGACTTCATCTAAAAAATTATGATCCGGGTAAAGCGGATACAGCGGCATAATCAGATCACGATCCGTCTCACTGATATAACGGATCATTGACTTTATCCCCGGAAGCTGCCATCTCCGCCTCCGACCAGATAAACCAGCGCCCGCCCGGTATCGGAACCGGTCTTATGCCCGATTATGCAATGGCATCCGTCAATGATCTCGTCACGGAACTCATAACCTTTCTTCTCCGGAAGCTTAAACCGAAATTTTGCCTGAATTTTTCTGGAACTTTCGACAAATTCCTCATAAGTTTCTTCCTGGTGCGATCCATCCTTCACCAGTTTCCGGACGATCGGCTTTAACACACGATACAATACACTCATTTTTTTCCTCCCTGATCCTCTTTTATAAATCCAGCATGCGCCTTATGATCTCATGCATTTCTGCTTCCATAACCTGTCTGCTTTCCAGTGACTCACCCACTCCGAACACGGCAAATACAATGCTGTATGCCCGCATGTTTGGATCCTCAACCCGAAAAATACCTTCTCTGTTTCCGCGCTCTATGATCTTTACCATGCATTCTTTCAGCCTGCGGTATACCGGAAGACGGATCACATCGAAATTCTGCATAAATTCTTCCTGCTTCATTTCACTTCCGACATAATTTATCGTCGATTCAAACTGCTGTCCGGTCAGTGTGATGATCCGGTCTAAGATCTCCGTCACCGGTATACTTGTATCTTCACATGCCGCTATGATATATTCGCCGGACGGATTGCCTCTGCCATACAAAACCTCCTTATACAGTTCCTGCTTGCTTCCAAAGTAGCGGAGCACCGTTCCCCGCACCACGCCGCACGCCTCCGCGATCTCATCAATGCCAACGCCGTGATATCCCTTTTTTGCAAAAAGATCCGTCGCTGTTCTTAAGATCTGCCTCTTTCTTTCCTCTGTATCATTCATCCGTTTTGTCATTTCCGTTCTCCTTAATGACTTTTTGTCATTAACATTATAAATCAAAGGCACATCAAATACAAGTGTCGTTTTTTCTCTTTCAAACTTTTCTTCCAGCTGCTTTTTCACAACTACCTGCTTACAGGAATTCATAAGTCCCTGTTCAAAATTTTCCGCCCCATGCCCGCCTGCTTTATGGCAGCGGATACGGCGGTCCTCCACGATCTTATAGCCCGGACAGAAAAAATTATCGTTTAATGTCACCACTCCCTGCTCTAACGCGGCGGACGCCGTGATGATCTTGAACGTCGATCCCGGCTCATAAGTGTCATTGATGCATGGATTCCGCCACATCTGATTTAACAGTTCCTGTTTTTTTGCTGCATCCATGTCCGTTCCCACATCATAATTTAATACAAACGGCTCATTCAGATTGAATTCCGGGACATTCGCCATCGCGTAGATCTCGCCGTTTTGCGGATTCATGATAAGGATGCTCACATGATCCGCCTGCTTTTGCTCCATAACTTTTTCCGCGACCTGCTCGGCATACATCTGGATATTATAATCTATGCTGATGACCAGATTATTTCCATCCACCGGATCCAGACGGCTCTCCCCCGCATTTTCAATTTCCACACCGCGCGCATCCGTAAGTGTCAGTATCTTTCCGTTGGTTCCCTGCAAATAATCATCATACTTTACCTCAAGCCCGATGATCCCCTGATTGTCCCCGCCGGTAAATCCAAGCACTTTGGACGCGAGCGTGTCATAAGGATAATACCGTTTGTAATCCTCATCCACCTTTACCCCGGCAAGCCCGTACGCCCGGATCGCGTCTCCGACCGACTTATCCACGTTTGTCCTGACACGCTCGATCGAGCTTACTTTCTCCACACGCTTCCGCACGGTTTCCTCGTCTATCCCAAGTTCTTTCGTAAGCACCCGGATCACCGTTTCCGGATCTGTCACCTGGCTGTGGATCACGGATATCGTACACACTGTACGGTTCGCCGCAAGCACGACTCCGTTGCGGTCTAAGATCTGACCGCGCGCCGCCTTGATGTCACGTTCTCTTTCATGCAGATCTTTCGCCTGCTCCACATAATATTCCGACCGGAACACCATAAGATACACCAGTCTGCCGATCAGAACTCCGGTCATAAGAAAGATCAGCGCAAATACCACCATTATTTTTTTCCGATAAGCCGTTTTATTCCGATACAAAAAAAGCCTCACAAAAACCGTTGTTTCTATCCTATTACGGTTTTTGTGAGGTTATGCTTTTATTCTTGCGTCATTCCGATGTCACGACATCCACATCATTTGTGACTGCCGGGC
>ERZ779982.1206-NODE-1206-length-10135-cov-2.355754_pt1 | contig 10135 bp, 9 predicted proteins | sample MGYA00511936_ERZ779982 | MGnify/ENA primary metagenome ERZ779982 (study PRJEB29588, sample SAMEA2146682) | human gut metagenome | biome: human gut; feature: human-associated habitat; material: faeces | place: Denmark | collected 2008/2010 ... | reverse complement strand
GCTCATCACAATTTTGTCGGCCGTCGTCTTGGCGGCCTGCTGGGCCAGAGCCAAACTGTCGCCGATGTAGTCGGCAATATCCTGTATTTCACTGCGCTGGTAGTAGTGGCCCATGATCAGGGCGTTCTTCTCTTTCTTGAGCTGCTCGATGGCTTGTATCAGATTTTCCATAATCGTTAGTAATTTGTTCAGATGCAAAGTTAATAACTTTGGCAGACACCTGCTATATGTTTCCGTACAAATTCTATTTGCGTATCGCGCCCGTGCATGAAATCGGCTACGGTAGAAGGTACCACATAGTGGGGAACAATCCCCTCTCCTTCCAACGGGAAGCCATGATGCGAACGGCCTGGTTCACGGGTGGGGATGCGCAGCCAGATGCCGTGTGAGGTACAGAAATTCTTCGGTCCGTTACCCGTATCTCCAGCGGTAGGTTCACCCACCAGCGTCACGTTACCGCTCTCCTTCATGTCCAGAGTAAAACTCTCGGCAGCAGAAAAAGTATCAGGTCCAGTCAACAGAAATACCTTTCCACGGTAAGCGTCTTGAGCAGGCTCCAACTGACGGGAATCGGAAAGGCAATGAAGCTGCGGACGGTTGATGAAATATTCGCACAGGAGTGCACCGTTGGCGCTGCTTCCGCCTCCGTTGTCGCGAACGTCGACGATGAGATAAGGCAGGTGGCTCACCGTAGGATAACACGTTGCAAACTCTTCCATGACGGGAGGCATCATGGTGTTGATGGCCAGGTAACCGATGCTGTCGTCCAATACTTTGGCCTCAACGGCAGGCTGCTCTTCATAGGAGACACAATCGTTCCGCCGTAACGGCAAGTTCCGTGTCAGCGTGTCGGTACCGCGCTGAACGGTGTAACTGACCAGTGTATCGACATAACTGCGGAAAATGCTCCGTGCCGAACGGTAATGACGGTCGGAAGCCGTGGAGCCGCAAGCATATTTCTCGTGCTCGGCCACCCATTGTCCGACGGGGATGCCGTTAATGGCCGTAATGCGATCTTTATCGCAAAAGCCGACAGCACGCAGGTACTCGTTGGGCTTGCTTATGAACAACGAATCGTTGATAACCTTTGGTGCAGCAGCAGCCGTATATTTGCTGAAAAAACTGGTGGCGTGTCCTGCCCCCAAAGCTGCTATATATTCCTGTACCAACAGAACATATTCAGCCGGCTGCCTGGCAGCACCAATCCGCGGTGCAAAAACATGGTAAAGTGAATCCATGTCCAATCCCTTCTGGCGGTAGAGCGAATAGTTGTCCACCACAATCTGATGGATTTCATCAAAGTCTGCTGCATATTGGTCGGGAGTCAACGGGAGTTCGTCCGCATAATACCATACACCGGTACGGGAGTTATCCTTCTTATACGTATAATAGGCATAGCCCACCAGTCCGCCAAACGCCAGCAGAAGCACCAGTACAACAATTCCTGTGATTTTCAATACCTTTTTCCAAATAGAACCATTCTTTCCCATCGTTAGTAGTTTTTATCATTAAAAATTTTATTTCTCTTTTTTCTTTTTAAATCCCTATGGTGGTGATGATAGGCAGTTGATACGGTGGAAAAGAAAATCCGTTTTTTCTTGCAGGAATGGGTTATGAGTCTCCTGCTTCCGGTTATCACCAGCTTATCAACGGGCGAAGACGAGGTGAAAGGCTGATAATAAGCCCTCTTCCGTCTGTTATCAACATTCTGTTTATAACGTGCAAAGTTAATAACTTTCGTAAAATAACCTGCGGAAAAGATGCTGAAAAACCGGTTGAAGAATGGAGAGAAAAAAATGGCTATCTTTTTTGCATTATTCATAACCGGCGGCGCATATAGTTTCTTTTGAATCGTGCAAGAAAAAGTTTTCATTTTCTTTTCATCGAGTTTCCACCTATTTTCAACGGTTGTTAACCGCTCTATAAACGGAAAAGGGGCGCTTTGAACAAGACGGGCCGCACTTCGGTAGAATATTCGGGCGAGCTTGATGTTTCTGCCCTTGATTTGTCGTATCTTTGTGCAGCAATTTTAATACATTCAACTTATGGAGCATCGTAAACTGAAGATTACCGAACTGAACCGCATCAGTGCTGAAGAGTTCAAGAAGGCCGACAAACTGCCTCTGGTTGTGATACTTGACAACGTGCGCAGCCTGCACAACATTGGTTCGGTTTTCCGTACGTCCGATGCTTTCCGTGTGGAGTGCATCTATCTGTGCGGCATTACGGCCACTCCTCCCCACCCCGAAATGCACAAGACGGCCTTGGGAGCCGAATTCACGGTCGACTGGAAGTATGTTAATAACGCGGTTGAAGCTGTTGATAACTTGCGTCGGGAAGGCTACGTCGTGTTTTCGGTAGAGCAGGCCGAAAACAGCATCATGCTGGAAGACATGCGGTTGGAGCAGGGGAAACGCTATGCTGTGGTGCTGGGCAACGAAGTGAAGGGTGTTCAACAAGAAGTGATCGACCATAGTGACGGTTGCATCGAAATCCCCCAATATGGCACCAAGCATTCGCTGAACGTGTCGGTAACGGCAGGTATCGTCATCTGGGACCTGTTCAAACAGTTGAAAACCTTGTAATCTTCCGCCTCTTTCCGAGGAGGCAATCGGTGATATCCTACCAGGTGACGGCCGTTCCCTTTGAAGGGAACAGCCGTTTCCTTTAAAAGGTAACGCTCGTTTCCTTCAAGGGGAACGACTGTTTCCAAGTGGAGGAAACGCTTGTTTCCACGTACAGGAAACGGAGGAAAGAAGCCGCTGTTTGGTAGTGAAATGAATGTTTCGTTATTCCACATCAAATGCGGAATTCATATTCCTTGAAGTAACAGCATGGTTCATAACTTATGAACAGAATTAATTATCTGATTGATAGTATTCTGTATTATTTTTGTTTTGGCAGTTCACCGTTGTTTCAACAGGATATGAACATACGTTTGAAGCCGGAAAGGGGGCAGGAGCGGGTAGGGGAAATGGGGAATGGAAACGATCAGAGTTGTCCGCTCTCCACGAGCAGGATGACGCGTTCGGTCAGGGCATCGTCGCCCGTCGGGTCGTATTCCTTCTTGAGGCTGGCGCCGAACAGAGCGGCAAACGTTTGGTAGAAGCCGGCACGGAAGGGGCCGAGGAAGGCTTTTACTAGGTCGTAGCCGGTCGAGCTGGTTTGTCTGTCCACCAGCTTTATCAACAGCTTGCCTTGTGCGAAGGTGAGTTTCTTCATGCGGGGCATGTATTGTTCCTTGAGGCTCTTTTCGACCCGCTTCAGGTGTTTCTGCCGTTCCTTGGGCGGAAGGGTCTGGAGGTATTCGTAGGTTTCGATGATGATCTGGTTCACTTCCTTGGCGATGGGCAATACCTTCTTGACGTCGCGCACCAGGCGGTAGTATTGCGTGCGCGCCCGTTTGTTCTTGAACTTGAGCGGCTTGAAGATGTAGACGGTGGGAAGCTTCACATAAGGGATGGTATCTCCTTCGTAAACGCACATGGGGGTGAGGTACACCTTGCCGGGCTGTTTACGGGTCTTCTGCTGTGCATAAATGGAGGAAATGCCGGTCGTCAGCAGGAGGATGGTTACTATGAGGAGCTTTCTGTTCACAGACGCAAAAGTACATCATTCTTTGAAATCTTTTTTGAATACTTTTGCTTTTTCCTTGTGCCGTTAACTTATTTAAGGTAACTTAGACGGCCATAAACAAATTACGATACTATGAAATACATCAGAATAGCCGTCGGATGGATGCTGACTCTGTTTGCTTTAGCCTTGCAGGCACAGACTCCCGACCTGATGCTCTGGGAGGAAAACCTGGAGCAGCTGGCTGCCGAGGCCGAGAGCACCGACTGGGAAGACGAACTGGAAGAACTCTCCCGACGGATGGAACAGAAGTTGAACCTGAACGCGGCTACCCGCGAACAGCTGGAGCAGTTTCCCTTCCTGTCGGAAGAACAGGTAGAAAATCTGCTGGCCTATGTGCATGTACATGGAGCAATGCAGACGTTGTACGAACTCCAGCTGGTGGAAACGATGGACAAGGAGACCATCGGCCGCCTGTTGCCCTTTGTTTGCGTCCGTCCTCTGGAAGGAGAAACACGTTATCCTTCGTTGAAGAATATCCTGAAGTATGGCAGGCACGAAGCGACGGTCCGCTTCGACCTTCCCTTCTACACGCGCAAGGGATACGAGAAAGACTATCTGGGGCCTTCGATGTATCATTCCTTGCGTTACAGTTTCCGTTATGGCGACCGTCTGCAGGCGGGCTTGACGGGCGAGAAAGATGCGGGCGAGCCTTTCTTTGCCCTGCACGACCGGCAGGGGTACGACTACTATTCATTCTATCTTCTGCTGAAAGAGTGGGGCAGGCTGGAAACGTTGGCCGTGGGTAACTATAAGGTAAGTTTCGGGCAGGGGCTGGTGCTGGGCAACGGATTCGGATTGGGCAAGACCTTCTCGCTGGCTACGGCTGAATATCGCACGGAAGGTTTCCGCAAGCATAGCTCGTCCGACGAATACAATTATTTCCGAGGGGTAGGGGGAACCGTCCGCCTGGCTTCCCGCTGGCGGGTGTCGGCCTTCTATTCGCACCGCAACCTGGACGGCGTGGTGGAGGACGGCGAAATCACTTCCATCTACAAGACAGGCCTGCACCGCACGGCGAAGGAAGCGGCCAAGCGGCATGCCTTCGTGATGCAGGCGGCGGGAGGGAACGTTGCCTACGGAGGCCGTCATCTGAAAGTGGGGGTGACGGGGTTCTATTACTTTTTCGACCGTCCCTACGAACCTACGTTGCGGAAGTATGCCCGTTACAACCTTCGGGGCAATCATTTTTACAATGTCGGCGTGGATTATGCCTACCGTTCAGGGCGCTGGGCGTTGGTAGGCGAGGCTGCCAAGGGGAAGCAAGGATATGCCTTCCTTAACCAGCTCCGCTATCAGGTGGGCGGGCAGTATAAGGTGATGCTCATCCATCGTTACTATTCGCACGACTATTGGGGGATGTTTGCCCGTTCGTTTGGAGAAAGCAGTGCTTTGCAGAACGAAAACGGCTGGTTTCTGGCCGGCGAAGCATCGCCTTTCGCCCGATGGCGTTTCTTCGGCGGCATCGACCTGTTCTCGTTTCCCTGGTGGAAGTACCGCATCAGCAAACCGTCGCAGGGTGTGGACGGGTTGTTTCAGGTAACCTTCACTCCCAACAGACGGTGGTCGATGTATGCCAACTACCGCCTCAAGCGCAAGGAGAGAGATGTGACGGGCAGCGGCGGCGAAACCATTCTGCCCACCCTGCATCACAAGGTACGCTATCGGCTCAGCTATGCGCAGGGCCTGTGGAGCCTGCGTACGACGGTCGACTACAACCGCTTCGTCCAGGCACCGCTACAATGCAGTCAGGGATGGCAGGTCACGCAGATGTGCGGTGTTCGCTTGCCTTTCCTTCCGCTGGCCGCCACGTTGCAGGGCACCTATTTCCATACCGACGATTACGACTCGCGTGTCTATGCCTACGAGAAAGGGTTGCTGTATACCTTCTACACGCCTTCTTTCTACAGTCGCGGCTTCCGCTTCTCCGCTCACCTGCGCTATGACTTCCGCGACTGGCTGATGCTGATAGCCAAGTTCGGGCAGACCCTTTATCAAGACAGGCAGGAGATAGGTTCGGGCAACGACTTGATACGTGGAAACAAAAAGTCGGACCTGCAGGTGCAAGTCCGACTGAAATTCTGACCTATGGGTCGTGTATTTATTTCTTCAGGAAGTCGGCTCTGTAAGGGCTGAAGCAGTCGATGAGCAGTCCGGCTTCGAGGCAGACGCAACCATGCTCTACGTTGGGTTCCATGTAGAGTGCGTCGCCAGCCTTCACAACTTTCTTTTCGCCGCCGATGGTAAATTCGAATGCGCCGCTGACCACGTATGTCACTTGGGTATGTTCATGCTTGTGGGCACTACCGATGCCACCCTTTTCAAACTTTACCTTTACCATCATGATGTCTTCGTTGTAACCTACAATCTGGCGGGTGGCTCCCTGGCCGGCAGGTTCCCATTCCATGTCCTTTTCGTACATGAATACTTTGCTGTGATTAGTCATATCTTTCTGATTTTGTTGTTGGGCAAAGCTGCCGGTGGCAAACAGTGCCGAGAGAATGAATGCGGATGCAAAAATCTTGAATGTTTTCATATTCAGTGTCTTTATGATATTATTTTCGCAAATGTAGTTAACTTCAATCAGAATGGAGATGAATTTTTCGAAAAATAATGTATTTTGTTTTATTTTTGAAGGAAAAGGGAAGATTTCATCCTTTTTGCCTTACCTTTGTTCCTGCTATTCATGATTGATAAAAACAGGAGGTTTGTATGACTGTTATCTATCCTTCGCCCATCTTCGGGCCTATCCACTCCCGCCGCCTGGGAGTTTCGCTGGGCATCAACCTGATGCCGGCCGACGGCAAGGTATGTACGTTCAACTGCATCTATTGCGAATGCGGCTTCAACGAAGATTTTCGTCCGAAGCTTCCCCGCCCCACGCGTGAAGAAGTCCGGGCTGCTCTGGAGGCCCGCCTGCAGGATATGAAGGCCAACGGGCCCACTCCCGACGTGCTGACCTTTGCCGGCAACGGAGAGCCGACGGCCCATCCGCATTTTGCCGAGATCATCGACGATACGCTGGCCCTGCGCGACCGCTATTTCCCGAATGCCAAAGTCAGTGTGCTCAGCAACTCCACCTTTATTCACAAACCTGCCGTCTTTGCCGCGCTCAACAAGATAGACAACAACATCCTGAAGCTCGACACGGTGGACGAAGCTTACATCCATGACCTCGACCGTCCGACAGGCAAATATTCCGTGGCCGACATCATCGAGGGCATGAAGGCGTTCAAAGGCCGTTGCATCATCCAGACGATGTTCCTCAAAGGCGGATACATGGGCAAGGATATGGACAACACGTCCGACAAATACGTGTTCCCCTGGCTGGAGAAGGTAAAGGAGATAGCACCCCGCCAGGTGATGATCTATACCATCGACCGCGAGACGCCCGACCACGACCTGCGGAAAGCTACGCACGAAGAGCTCGACCGCATTGGCGCGTTGGTGAGGGAAGCGGGGATTGAGGTGAGTGTGTCGTATTGAGTCTTTATTAGTTCCACTTTTTCCAATCGTATGATGCTTCCACCCGTTTCTCCACGTCGTCGGGCAGGGCGGGGAAGAAGTCGATGCCTGTGATGCGCTCCACCTGGTCGACGGAGTTGGTGTAACTGTCCAGTGGATGGTTGCCCGAGGTGTTCTTGTAGATGAAGCCGATGGCGCGCGGAGGGCGGCTGTCGGCGCACAGGATGACCTTGAAGAAGGCTTCGGGCACGGTCACCTTGTGCTCTTTTCCGATGGTGCGATGTTTCTGATTGTAGAGAATGGGGCCGCAGACGATGTAGATGCGGCCTTCCTGTTCGGCCCACACGCGGCAGCGGTCTTCCAGTTCTTTCCAGTCGCCGCGGTTCAGGTTGTGGTGCTGGGGGCAGATGTTGGTCATGTAGAAACTCTCCTGCATGGCGCGCCAGTGCCAGCGGTTGTCGGCGGCAGGGCACATGTGGCCGCGGTCCCAGCCCGAACCTTTGTAGTCGTCGGTGGTGACGGCCTCGCTTTCGGGCAGGTCGGGGTCGGGCAGGAACTTGTCTGTGCGGCTTTCGCGCTCCACCAGCTTGTCGCGGTTCAGCTCCCATGCCACCCAGTTGGGTAGATTCAAGGTACGGTTATAAGATACGGTATATCCCTTGCGTTTCAAGATGGTTTCGTCCGTACCCTTCATCGGGGCGGGGATTTCGAGGCCTTGGACAGCGCTTGTCTGTGCTTGGGGTTTGGCTGTCTGAAGGGCCGACTGTATGCTTTGCGGCAGGCGGTGGGAGCCGATGAGCCCTGTCTGCCAGGCATTGCTCAGCGGACCGTAGCCGACGAAGGCAGCACACGCCAGCAGGATGAGGTACAACAGGCCTTTGGAGCCTTTCTTTTTCGTTTTTCTTTTGGGCATAACGATGAGTTTGTTCAGGCTTCAAAGGTAGTGAAAGTCGAAAGCAGAAAAAACAAGCTTGCTTGATTTTTTTGCAGAGACGCATCCTGCCTTATCAAAAGGCAGGAAACATTTGCCTCACTTCATCGGTTCCACCGTGTATCCTTGCGCTTCGAGCAGCTTCAGCAGGCCGCGGGAGCCGGGCAGATGGCCGGCGCCTACCACGAACAGGGTGGGGGCCTGCTTCATGATGCCAGGCAGCTGGCGGGCCCATTCGGCATTGCGGCCGAATATCAGGGCGTCTTCCTCCTGGGGGGTGCTGTCGCAGGAGTCGTTCTGCTTCTCTTCCATGATTTCAAGCAGGGTGTCGAGGTCCTGGTTCATGTAGGCCTCTGTCATGCGTTGGGCCTGCAGGATGGCGTAATCGATGGTGGTAGCTGCACAATAGAGCAGGTGGGCCTGGCGTTGCAGGCTCTGCGAGCGGTAGAGGACGTCTATCTGCTGCTCCATGCTTTCCAGCCCTCCTACCTTCTTTCCGGCCTGCTTGGCCTGTGCCTGAAACCAGGTGTCGAGCTGCTCCTGCGGGTTGAATCCTTTGACGGACTTGGCGGCCAGCGCTACGGACAGCTGGGTAGTGAGAGCGGCGGGGTTCAGCCGGTCGAACAGGGCGAGGTCCATGCCGATGTATGTCTTCACGACCGAAGCGATGCTGTCGTATTCGGCTGGTGCGAAGAGGCTCTTCAGCGTGGTGTCGGCCGGCAGCATCATGGCCTGCTGCATCTTCATCAGCATGTCGGGCTTCATGACGTTCTCCATGACGAGCTCACCGTAGACCTGTTGCGTTTCGTCCATCGCCTGCTTCAGGCTTGCGATGCTGTCCTTGATGCTGAGGGGAGCCAGGTGGTGGGTGCCCATGACGTACGAGGGTCGGGCGAGGCCGTTGCCCGATATTTTCCATAACAGTTGCGCCTGGGCGCCGAGGGCGATGCAGAGGAGCATCACGAGTGCGAATGTCTTTTTCATTGCAGTGTTCTTTGGGGATTAATGGTTCTTTTTATAGATAGGTCGCAGAAGTGGGGAGGTTTCTTACAACTCCTACGGCTTTTTTATATCAGTGCTTCGGTTGGGTGGAAGGTTTCTGTCTGTTGGAGGATGTAGTCCTGGCGGGCGTCGCTCCACACGTAGGCCTTCTTGTCCGTCAGCCGGTTGTTTTCCATCTTTACGTTGTACACCAGGTTGGTAGATAGGCCTGCGGCCGAAATTAGCGAGGCCATGATGAGATTGGTAATCATATTCGTTTCAGTTTTATAAGTTAGACATTTCTTTTTTCTCGGTTTTGATGTCGCAAAGGTAGGGCGGCGCGGCGGGGATTCAGGTTAATGTTACGTTAAGTTTAGGTTAAGGTTGCTGTCTGTGGAAGGCGGCTTTGTTTTCTGCCAGAACATTGCTTTCTTTGGTGCAAAGCATTGCTTTCTTTGAAGGAAAACATTGCTTCTTTTTCGGGAAGTCATTTAATTTGCTTGCGGCTTCATGGAAGGGAAAATGATAAAAAATTGCCGGCCGCGTATAGTTTTCGGGCCGCTTTGTGGTCTAACAAGTAAAAACAGCAACGGAATGAATGCGAAAGAACAACAATTACAGCGATCATCCTCTTAAAAAAGAAGAGGATGTATCATGGAGAGACTAACTTTCTGTTATTTTAGGTACGGATTACGCGGAGAAACGCGGAATAATAGATATTAATCCGTGAAATCCGTGTCTAAAGAAAGCGACCTCCCATCTAGATACATCCTCTTCTTTATATGCAGAGGTTGTCTGTTTACAGCAGCTTCCTGGCCCGCTCCAGCGCTACGTTGATGTTGGGGCAGATGTTTTCTTCGCCCAGCAGTTCGTAGAAGCCCGATTTCTCCAGTACCTTGTGCACCTTCTCGTTGACGCCCGAGAGGACGATGGTAATCTTTTCCTTCTGCGACATGCGGCAGAGGTTCTCCAGGTTGTGGATACCCGTGGAGTCGATGAACGGCACCTTGCGCATGCGGATGACACGTACCTTGGGACGGTCGCCCATCTGCGCCATCAGTTCCTCGAACTTGGTGGCGATGCCGAAGAAGTAGGGGCCGTTAATTTCGTACACTTCCACACCCT
>ERZ779982.1202-NODE-1202-length-10179-cov-3.160806_pt1 | contig 10179 bp, 12 predicted proteins | sample MGYA00511936_ERZ779982 | MGnify/ENA primary metagenome ERZ779982 (study PRJEB29588, sample SAMEA2146682) | human gut metagenome | biome: human gut; feature: human-associated habitat; material: faeces | place: Denmark | collected 2008/2010 ... | reverse complement strand
GCATCTCCGCGAGCGTCCGCTCGGGATAGCCCAGCTCCCGCAGCGTGTGGTTCGCCGCACCGCAGATGTCCTCGAGCGTGTCGAGCAGCGTCCCGTCCAGATCAAAAATTGCAAGCTGATACATGATTTGATCCTCGCTTTTGTCTGTATTCGATGCGATTATAAAAGTTGCGACCCGCGATTGTCAATGCTATAACCGCGCGTTTTTAGTTGTTTCCGTATCGTCTCCACGCCGTCCGTATCATCAAATATAACGCTGCCTATAAAATTCCTATACGGTTCATTTTTGTAGAGTTCCGGGAATTTTATACGTAATTCCGGTGTTGCGTCCGGTTTGTAACCTGTCAATTTGTACAACTCTGCCACGCTAATTTCCGGAGTGCCTGCCTTGTTATAAAAATGCGGGGAATCATTCTTGCGTATACTGGTGCAGAATGCTATAAAGGCGCGCCAAATCATATTGGGGGCATTTAGGCGCAAGCCTTGCACAAGTTCAAATCTATCCGACATATAGTAGCGCACGCACCATTTTGCCGCCTCTTTTCCGCCCGGCACCTCTATAGAGTTGATAAATTCGCTGTGCAGTTCCTCCAGTCTCTTCGCCGTGCCCTGCAAGGCGAAGAGTCTATCGATAAAGGCCTTTTCTTTTGCACTCTCAATATAGACACTGCAAAAGGTTTCAATGAGTTTTGAGGCATCAGCCGCAATTTTAACCGCGCCTTTGTCATCAATGTAGATTACGCCCGCCCTTAAATACGTGTGAACATCCGACAAATGTAGAAATTCCGAAATAGTTTCAAGAGACTGCCGGGCCTCCAATTCCACAAGTTTACGATTTAGCTTAGTATCTTCATTTACTAAAGTTGCCCCAAAGTTGCAGTTTAACCCCAGTTGGGCGGCTTTGTCTTTCAAAATCCGTTCGCGATAGTGAAATTTTATGTTCGGATATTGAACGAGTGCCCAAATAAAATTGTTACACCATACCGAGCCGGGCAAATCCCGCGCGGCTACTTTCTGCAAGGTTTCAAGTTTCCTTGCCGCATTGTTGAGGCCGTTTTCAAGGTTGCGCCTCATTTGTTCAGATGTGTAAATCTTTTCTTTCATATCCTCAAATGTTTTTTTCTCCTGTGGCTTTTCTCATTTCTGCCACTTGTTCCCTAAATCCTTTCTTTGTTGTTAGAGTTTTTCCCGTGATAGCCTTTTTAGCAACATTCCGCATTTCGTTTATTTGTTTCTTTTGGTTCGTTGCTGCGTTCTGCCTTGGGGTTTTTCCGCGTGCCTCTCTTGGGGTGCGTTTAGCTGCTTTCCCTCCGTCCGCATTCTCTCGGTCTATTTTTAGGCGTTTTAATACGCGCTCACGGGCGGACGTTATCCCCCGGCGTTCCATTTCTGCCACTGAAATGCCGGATTCAGAAGAAAGGCATAAAACTTCTGTGTCTTTGTTCGTTGGTTCAGTCATAACTACAATTTTTGTTTATTCCCGGAATGCGCCGGGCCGTTTTTTCGTTGTCATTGTCAAAAGTTCCGCAAATCCAAAATTTTGCTTACGGATTTACGAGACTGGGGGCGAGATTTAATAAAGGCTATACCCCTTAAAAAAAGCCCCCGGGGTATTATGGCGGTGAATGCGATTGTATATTCATAACTGTGTTATTTTATATTGGGTTTTGTATTCTTTTGTCCGCTGGTCTTTAGTTCGCTTTCTCCGTCCTCCAGTCGGCTAAACATCTCTTTGATTTCCTGCTCTATAGTCTTGGGCTTTAAGGCTGTTTTCCTGCGGTTCTTTGCGTATTGCGTAAAAGCGTCTATAAGAGTTACAAGGAAAGTGCAAGAGCCTTTAAAACCGCCTCTTTTAGCCATATCCTCAATTTCTAAAAACAGGCTTTCAGATATTGAAAGGTTTATCCTCTTACGGTTGCTCATAGTTGTAAACCGTCAAAATCGTGTTTGCCAATTTCTGCCCGGGCTACGTAAAAGAAAGTACCAATCCCCACGCTATTACGCTTTGACTTTAGCGCACTGTTATACTTTTTATTAGTTTGCTCTGCACTATACTCCGGGTGCATCGCGCTAATTCGGTGGGCGTATTCTCTGCCGCTTTCTCCAAAGGTTGAGGCTAAAGCCAAGAGTATACGTACCCAATCCGGGTAATAGCTTGTTATATCCCACTTGTTTTGTTCGCAAGTCTTTACAACGCTTTCTACCTTTTCGGCTGTTTCCTCTGCTGTCAAGTCGTGCCCCAGTATCTCCCGGGGCGTGTAGTTCTTTTCCGGCAATACGATAGCCCACGGGCGCGCGGCGGTGTTTATATACGGGTCTGCATCCCAAGAAACAAAGCGTTTGCGGGTTATATCCTTACACGCTCTATCTATCTCCAGCCCGGCACGTCTGAAATGATATTCCAGCGCACGGAAATAATCACGGTGCTTTGCAGGGTCTGCAATAGGCATTATTAGCACATATCCCAAGCCGCTACAAGAATGCCCACAATATGCCACTTGTGGAACGGCTGCTATTGCACTCTTTAAGTCAAAGCCCGCAAGGTTTGTATTTATTCCGCGCTCCGGTTTGAAATCAATATCCACACTTATAAACCCGCTATGCGCTATCAGTCCCGTATTGGAAACGTGGGTAAATGTACCTGACGGGGTAAAGCACGGCAAAGCCTCTTTGATTTTCCGGCGTTTGTCCGGGTCGGATTCAGCCCGTAACGCCTCAACTTTTCCCCTCCATTGGTCGGAAATAAGGGCTTTTGCGAGCGAAATTGTTTCTAATTCCGAATCATCGCAATAAGTGCAGGGCAAAAAAGATACTTCTACATTAAAAATTGATTGTCTCATAATTAGTTACGTTAATTAGTGCAATAGTGCAATTTAGGTGCAATCCAAGTGCAGCCGCACAACTGCGGGCAATAGGTGCAATAGTGCAGCGCGCTATATATATAGCGCTGCACCTATTTTGCACCTTGCCGCTCTGCCTTATGTTATATTTCATCTTCATCCGGGTTTATGTCTTGAAATGGTCTTGAATAATAAACACGCCGCCCCTCTATGGTTCTATCCAGCACGTGCGCAATAGTTGCGGCTTTTATTGCATCTTGTGCCGTGCGGCGGCTCTTTTGGTAGTAATCCGTATAGGCCGCAACCAATTCCGTATTTGTCAGTTTGTCAGAATCAGCAAAGAGCGGAACAAAAGCACGGTTCAAAGCTGCCCAGCGTTCTAAATCAGTGTTGCCCTCTTCGGGCGGTGCTATCTTGAAATCATCAGCAAACGAGAAAGAAAAATCCGGAACGGGTGCAAATCGGCTAAATGGTTGGCTTACTTTTGCGGAGTTGCCCTCTTTCGTTACTTGGTAAATTTCGGCACTCTTTTGCTGCATTATAGCTCCAAGGTGTCCGCGTGCCTCATCGTTATATTTGTTAGTATGAATAAGCCCAAGAATTGCCGAGCCGTATTTTTCAGCGTATGCCTCCAATTCATGCACTACTTCCCGGCTTTTTTCTTCATCATTGAAAGACTGGCACAAATCTACTACACCGTCCAGAAAGACAAAATCCGCTGCGTTTTCCTCAATCGCTTGCAAGGTTCCGGCCATTGCATCCGCCGTTCCTCCAAAACCGCGCAACGCTACAATTTTAAGGCGTTCCGGCTGTGTATCAAGTCCGGCCATTGAAAGAACGGCACGGCCTTTTTTTCGCAAAGTGCTTTTGTCTTGTTCCGTATCAATCCACAATATGCGCGTATCGGGGTGCGCTGCTTTGATTCCAATAAATTCCCCCTTTAGCATTGCAACAATAAAGGCCAGGCCCGCCGCACTCTTTCCGGCTTTCTTTGTGCCTTGTAAAGTGTGCAGGTTCGCACGTGCCAAAAGTCCGTATTTGTCGCCAAATGATAAAAGAAAGTCTATCGGCTCATCTTCCCCGGCAATATCAAGATACGGAACGGTGCGCCCCTCCGAGGCTGGTGCATCCCATTTAGGCCAGTTGCTAAAATCTATTTGTTTGCCTGTGCTCATCGCTTCAATGGATTTACAGCACAATACACAGCCGCGCGGGCCTCTGCCTCTGCAATGGTTGGAATTGCCTGCATTCTTTGGCTTTTCCACGTTTCCAAAGCGGCGCGGTCAAATAGGATAATTCGCCCGCCATATTTGAAATGCGGTATTTGTCTGGTGCTGGTTAGTTTGTAGAGATAACTTTTCTTGAATCCAAGGAAAGCCGCCGCCTCTTCAATCGTAAGCGTTTCCACTGGTACCGTGCCGGGGTGTTCTGTTTCGGCGTGGTAACTTGTTGCGCCTGTTTGCTGGTATTCTTGTCTTGCCATACTAAAAATGCCTTTTAAAACCCTGCACCCAAGAAGCACAATAATATTTAATAGGTGCAGGGGGTTAAACATAAATACAATGCAAAAGTATTAGGTAAGTCAAAGAATATCAAAAAGTTAATCCCCCGTAAAAGGGTGATGTACTCTTTTACGGGGGATTCTTCTATTTATGTACGGTCTCTTATTGTCCGGTATTGGTCTTTAGATTTTGTATGATATTCAAAAGAGCTTCTATTTGCTTATCCTTTGCGGCCAGTAAGTCCCTTACAAATTCTACACTTAAACCTATTGTTTGGCTTGCTATTATTGTGGCGTGGTCTCCGCTTACAATATTAGCACCTGTTATATTCTTTTCGTCCATATTCGCGGTGTTTAGTAGGATTCAAAATTTAGGCTTTGGGGCAAAATATTGGTTTGCCTCTGCGTTGGTGTTGAGGCACGGCAAGGCATTGAAAACGGACGCTATTTCCGCACTGCCTTTGCAGGTACTGCGATAGTTTGCGTGAAAATCGGAAAGGTACGGCCTCAATACGTTTGCCCGTGTCCGTTCATCAATGCCAAAAGCACGGCAAAAAGCCTTTTCGCGGTAAATGGGAGTTCCCTTTTCCCCGGTTTGCATTAGTGCAATCTGCGAATAACGGGCAATAAGGTACGCAAGTTGTGCCATTGTCCCACGCCAAGAAAGAGCGCGTTTAAGGCGTTTTGTGGCTTCTGCGTGGCCTTGTCCGAAATAGTCTATAAAGTCGGATTTTTCGCCCGTTATAAAGCCCTTTTGCGCTAATCCGTCAAACATTGCGGCCGCGTCTTGCTCTGTTAGCCGTTCTTCCTGTGGTAAGACCGCGATTTTATCCTCTTTCAGCAAATCAAGCCAAGCCTTAACGCTTTTAGGCATTCCCAAACGGGTAAGCCGCGAAATTTGCCCTCCTGTAAGGGTTATACCCTCTGAATATAGTGCGCTGCACAACTGGCAAGCAAAGCGGTTGAGCATCCGGATTTTTGCTTTTATTTCTTGGGTGGTATTCACATATTCCGAATTTTCCCGGTTCTTTTCCGCGTTAATCTGTGCAGCTTGTTCCTCAAACGTGCTTTGTCTTTGGCTCTGTTCCCCAATCCCGGCGAAATCCTCAAACGCGCTTTGCCTTTGGCTGTGTTCCTCTGCTAATTGCTCCAGCGTTGCCAAAAGGTATTGGCGGCGGTTGAGGATTGCGGCCAACTCTTCGCCTATTTGTCCCCGGTCTGAATCTGGGTCGTTCCGTTGATATTCCGCAAATTCTGCGGCAATACGCGCACCCTCTTCGGGGTTCTGCATCATTCTTTCAAACAGCATCATATATCCCCGATTTATTCTAATATTCCGTTTAATAGGTTGGCCGCCTCTTGTTTGCGCTGGTCTATAATTGCGGCGTATATCTGCGTTGTAGCTATGTTTGTATGTCCTAACAACTTCGATATACTATATAAGTCCGCGCCTTGGGTCAGTGCAAGGGTTGCGAAAGTGTGCCGGGCGCAATGAAAAGAAATATTTTTGGTTATTCCTGCACGTTTTACCCACGTGCGTATATCGCATTGCGTTGTAACCCTTTTAGGCAAATCAAATACGAGGCTTTCCGGCCCTTTCTCTCCACGCTCCGGAATATAGCGGCGGGCGGCATCAGATAAAGGCAAATAAATGAGTTGGCGCGTTTTCTGCATCCTTATTTCAAGTCTCCAAGTATTTCCGTCTTGACATATTGCGCCCCAAGTCAAGCCCTCAATATCGGAAAGGCGCAAGCCACAAAAGCAGGAAAAGAGAAAGGCGGCTTTTACTTGTTCATTAGGGCATTTTGCAGCTGCCAAGGTTTTCAATTCTTCGGCTGTCAGATAGTCCCTTTCCGCTGGTTCGCCGTGTGGCTTTTCGCTTTCCTCAACAAGTGCAGTCGGATTTACCGAGATAAGGCCTTTTTTGCAAGCCTCATTTATAGCAGCCTCAAAATTGCTATAATATAACGCGCTTGTATTCGGGGAAAGTTTACCCGCCCATTGCCTATTGGCCCCCTTAAGATATGCGGCAAAGCCCTCACAAAAATCTTTATCAATTTGGGAAAGTGTAATGCTCTTGCCTTTATATGCCGCATCGATATAGCGGCGCAAATGCGCTGTGGTGGTCTTTATGCCTTCGGCGGTGTTGCTCTTTTTGCGTCCGGCATCCTTTGCGGCTTTGTCGGCACGGTCTTGCCGCTGTATCATCCAATCCAGCAAAAGCAGGTATTTCCCCGGGCGGTCTTTGATTCCCGCCTCTCCGCTTATTATTTCTCTAATTCTCCGGGCTTTTATCGCGTTGGCCGCATCCATTGTAACAAGATTTGCGGCTCTGTCTTGGTCGTTCCTTTCGGGAATCAGATAGAGTTTTAGAAATTCATACGAGCGTACACCGTCCCGGTATATATCGAGATAGATTGATTTACTACCTTTTGCCAAAGACTTAAAACGGATAGTTACAGGCTCTTTTGCCTTTGTTTGTTTTCTGGGTCTTGCCATAATACTAAATATTTGTTGTTACCGGGTGCAAATATAGTATTTATTCCGTTACCGAGTAACAAGCAAGTAACAAAAAACGCAGAAAGTAACAAAATTTATGGCAAGATAGGTAAAATAGAGGTAAAAGAAAAAGCGGCGTAAAAGCCGCTATTTCAATGATTTAGTTTTACTTATTTTTACCTACTTTGATAAATCAGACATTAAACCGGAAGTGCATGATGTCGCCGTCCTGCACCACGTAGTCCTTGCCTTCGACGCTGAGTTTGCCGGCCTCGCGCACGGCGGCTTCGGAGCCGTACTTGATGTAGTCGTCGTACTTGATGACCTCGGCGCGGATGAAGCCCTTCTCGAAGTCGGTGTGGATGACGCCGGCACATTGCGGAGCCTTCCAGCCCTTGTGGTAGGTCCATGCTTTGACTTCCATCTCGCCGGCGGTGATGAACGTTTCCAGATTGAGCAGGCTGTAGATGGCCTTGATGAGGCGGTTGCAGCCGCTTTCCTTCAGGCCGAGGTCTTCGAGGAACATCTGTTTCTCCTCGTAGGTTTCCAGTTCGGCGATGTCGGCTTCGGTCTGGGCGGAGATGATCATCAGCTGGGCGTCTTCACCCTTGATGGCCTCGCGCACCTGCTCCACGTAGGCGTTGCCGGTGGCGGCGGAGGTGTCGTCCACGTTGCACACGTAGAGCACGGGCTTGGTGGTGAGCAGGAACATCTGCTTGGCGCAGGCTTCCTCTTCCTCGTTCTCGCAGGCCACGGTGCGGGCGCTTTTGCCCTGCTCCAGGGCGTCCTTGTAGCGCAGCAGCAGGCCGTATTCCACCTTGGCCATCTTGTCGCCGCCTACCTTGGCCACCTTCTCCACGCGCTTGAGGCGGTTTTCCACCGTCTCGAGGTCCTTGAGCTGAAGCTCGGTGTCGATGATTTCCTTGTCGCGCACGGGGTTGACGGAGCCGTCCACGTGGACGATGTTGCCGTTGTCGAAGCAGCGGAGCACGTGGATGATGGCGTCGCACTCGCGGATGTTGCCCAGGAACTGGTTGCCCAGGCCTTCACCCTTGCTGGCGCCCTTGACGAGGCCGGCGATGTCGACGATGTCGCACACGGCGGGTACGATGCGGCCCGGGTGGACGATTTCGGCCAACTTGGTCAGTCGCTCGTCGGGCACGGATACCTGGCCCATCTGGGCGTCGATGGTACAGAACGGGAAGTTGGCTGCCTGTGCCTTCGCGCTGGACAGGCAGTTGAAGAGTGTGGATTTTCCCACGTTGGGAAGGCCCACGATACCTGCTTTTAATGCCATAGTCTGTCTTATATTTTAGAGTTATCTTCTTGTTGTCAGTCGTTTTCAGTCTGCAAAGATAGTGCAAACCGTGGGAAAGGCAAAGCGAAATGTCTGTTTTCGGCTTTCCTTGCCGGAGCGGCGGCAGGGGGGAATGAAAAAGCCGGAATGCGTCGCGCACTCCGGCTTTCTGCAGTTAACTAAAAAGGTTTGGTTTATTGTTAGGAGTAAAATAGTTTCTATGCGAGAGAGTATAACGGAAACCTGTGCAGGCTTATCGGGCAGTCAGGTACATGGTGACTGTCTTTTCGGGTACTTCCACGTAGCAGCCCTTGCGGTTGCTCCACTTGTAGTAGCTGGTGGTCACCTGGTTGTCGTCGTAGGCGTAGCGGACGCACATCACCTTCTTCCAGGTCTTCTGGTTCTCGTCCCAGCATACGGCTTCGTGCTCCACGATGCGCTGCTGGTCGTCGTATTTGAAGTGGTACTCCAAGTAGTTGGACAGCAGGTTGTTGTTGTTCTTGTAGACGCTCTGGCTTACCTTCAGTCCGTTCACTTCTTTCGAATTGTAAACAAAGTCGTTGTTCTGGAAGGCGAATGCGCTTACACCCAGTGTCAGGAACAAGGAGGACACAATCAGTTTCTTTAAGGATACTTTTGCTTTCATGATTAATATCAATTTATGTCTATTCTTTCTTTTTTCTACACTGCTTTTCTGAAAAGCGGTGCAAAGGTAGACATTATATTGACATATTGTTCAATATTCGATGATTATTTTTCAAAGTGTAAGCATCTGCCCGTTTTATACCCTTTCTTTTTGCCCGTTTTCTATCAAAAAAAATGTCCGGCAGATGGTTTGCCGGACATTTTGCATACAAAGTGCATTTTAATTAATTCCTTTTGGCTGCTTTCTGATTGTAAGTTAAAGTTTGTTATCCGCCGGTTTAGTGGGCCTCCAGCCAGTTCTTTCCCCACCCGCAATCGGCCCTGAGGGGCACGTGCATGCGGTAGGCGTTCTCCATTTCCTCGATTACAATTTTTTGCACGAGCTCTTTTTCGGCCGTCGGAACGCTGAAATTCAGTTCGTCGTGGACCTGTAAAATCATCTTTGCTTTCAGATTGTTACTTTGGAAGCGCTGGTAGATGTGGGCCATGGCCACTTTGATGATGTCGGCGGCGCTGCCCTGGATGGGCGCGTTGATGGCGTTGCGTTCGGCATAGCCGCGCACGACGGAGTTGCGCGAGTTGATGTCCGGCAGGAAGCGCTTGCGGTGGAAGATGGTTTCCACGTAGCCCTGTTCGCGGGCCACCTGGATGCTGCGGTCCATGTAGGCCTTCACGCGCGGATAGGTGGCGAAGTAGCCGTCTATCAGCTCCTTGGCTTCCTGGCGGGAGACGTTCATGCGCTCGGCCAGTCCGAAGACCGAGATGCCGTAGATGATGCCGAAGTTGGCCGTCTTGGCCTTGCGGCGCATGTCGGAGGTCACCTCGTCGATGCCCACCTTGTAGATCTTGGCGGCGGTGGCGGCATGGATGTCGTGGCCCTCGACGAAGGCTTCGATCATGTTGGGGTCTTCGCTGAGGTGGGCCATGATGCGCAGCTCGATCTGCGAGTAGTCGGCCGAGAAGAATTCGCAGCCGTCGTCGGGGATGAAGGCCTTGCGGATCTCCTTGCCGTCCTCGTCGCGGATGGGGATGTTCTGCAGGTTGGGGTTGCTCGAACTGAGTCGGCCGGTGGCGGTGACGGCCTGGTTGAACGACGTGTGGATGCGTCCCGTCCGCGGGTTGATGAGCTGGGGCAGGGCTTCGACGTAGGTGCCCAGCAGCTTCTTCAGGCCGCGGTGCTCCAGTATCTTGCCCACGATGTCGTGCTTGCTGCGGAGGCTTTCGAGCACTTCTTCGGAGGTGACGTACTGGCCGGTCTTAGTCTTTTTTGCCTTCTCTACGATTTTCAGTTTGTCAAATAGTACCTCACCGACTTGCTTGGGCGAAGCGATGTTGAAAGTTTCACCGGCTAATTCGTAAATCTCTTTTTCGATTTGCTCCATCTGGGCGGTGAAATG
>ERZ779982.1184-NODE-1184-length-10294-cov-1.843149_pt1 | contig 10294 bp, 6 predicted proteins | sample MGYA00511936_ERZ779982 | MGnify/ENA primary metagenome ERZ779982 (study PRJEB29588, sample SAMEA2146682) | human gut metagenome | biome: human gut; feature: human-associated habitat; material: faeces | place: Denmark | collected 2008/2010 ... | reverse complement strand
GTAAGTATTGTAACGAATTTCATCATGATCATCGGTCCGATTGCAACACATACGTCATAATGTTTTCCCTCATCGATCAATGCCTGTAACTGCTGGCAGCCATTTCCATGAAATCCATAAGTACCGTCATCCGTACATACATATACATTTCCGGCTACTGCCTTCATCTCATCCATATAAAAAAGCAGATCCTTGGTACGGGAACCCATGATCACGTCTGCATCAATTCCGTGCTCATGCAGCCATTTTACCTGTGGGTATACCGGTGCGGTTCCCAGACCTCCTGCGATAAATATAATTTTCTTTTTCCTGGTCTCCTCAAGGTTCTCCTCCTCACAGAGTTCGGACGGACATCCCAAAGGTCCAACGAAATCTTCGAGAGCATCGCCCTCATTTAAGGCCATCATACGCTCGGTTCCTGCGCCAATCGTCTGTACCACGATGGTGACAGTCTCCTTCTCTCTGTCATAGTCACAGATCGTAAGCGGAATACGCTCTCCTACTTCATCTGTCTTTGCAATGATAAACTGTCCCGGCAGACACTCATTGGCCACACGCGGTGCCTTGATGTCCATCAGGATAATGTTATCTGCCAATGTTTCTTTTCGAACAATCGGGTACATAAACTGCCTCCTGTATGTAATAAATTTAATCTAATCCCTGTTCTCTTTTTCTGCTGAATACAAAAAGAGGTGTATAGCACACCTCTTTATTGTATATGACTTCTTCACTTTTCGCAACGACTTTTTTACGAAAAATATACAAGCTCATCTTCCGGTTTCTGGGCTTTTTCGATGGAAATCGGATAAAGAACCGGTCCTTTTCCCTTATATTCCCGTGCAAATTCGACACGAATCTCTGCCGTAATTGTAATCCATGACTTGTGCGGAAGTTCCTCTTCCCGGTCATATTTACATTTAAAACCGATGAATGTCACATCCTCAATGCAGCAGGTCATCGCAAACCGTCCCGGAACAAACACGCCTTTCTTGAGTTTATCCGGATTATATACCAGAGCCAGGAATTTTACTTTCTTGCGATCGTATTTCTTGTAATTTTCCATGGCATCCATGTACCAGATAGCATAATCCGCATCGGTCAGCTCAATCACATCCTGATTGATATCAAACGGTAATTCCTCCGGACGCTCATCAATCGTTCCGTCCTTGCGCTCATAGACAATCTGTGCTTTCCGGTTGATGTTCTTAATGGTACGGCGCAGATGTCCGCGATCGGTATCATCATCTGTACGGTTAAAAATAACCACATCACTGGAAAAAACCTGTTCCTGCATCATTGCACGCATATTATTCATATACAGATCATACGTCGTGGAATCTACGGTTGCCAGTGACTGTACAATCACCCAGCCCTCCGGCATTTTTGCCTCAAGCAGCTTGTCCATCCCCCAGGTGCCGTTGTACTCGATAAAAATTTGTTCTGGCTGATAGGTGTCCTGGATTTCCTGCAGTTTTGCAGGCGTAAAATCCTCTTCCTCTTCGACCGTTACCAGCTTGAAGTTGATGGTTGCCAGTTTTGCTTCGTCATATTCTTTCTCGCCGTCTTCGCACATGATGATAATTCCTTTCGAACCATCACCGAAGTTATTCTCAAACAGCGTTTCTTCTACGAGAGTTGTTTTTCCGCTGTCCATGAATCCTGTAAATAAATATACCGGAATATCCTGTGCCATAATTGCTCTCCTTACATTTTTATTGGGGTTTACAGCATTTTAAAGACCAAATGTCTTCAGTAATTCATCCTCATGAATCTCCGTTCCGATTACCACGATACGTCCGGTGTAATCCGGCTCACCCTCACGGATCTCATACTCGCCCGGAACCATATCAAAGTACAGCCAGGTACCATCGGTACTCTCCACCATACCTTTGGAGCGGAGGATATTGTCAGAATCGACAAACTTCTTAAGTACTTCCTCAAGTTTTGCACGCTCGAATTTGTGCGGTGTCTCCTTGCCCCAGCTGGTAAATACGTCATCTGCATGATGATGGTGATGGTGCTCATGGTCATGGCAGCCACAGGTACAGTTTTCATCATGCTCATGGTGATGCTCATGCTCCTCATGATCATGGCAGCCACAGGTACAGTTCTCATCATGTTCATGGTCATGATGATGTTCATGGTCTTCGTGGTCATGGTGATGCTCATGGTCTTCGTGGTCATGGTCATGATGATGGTGCTCATGCTCATGCTCATGTTCTGCCTCTTCCTTTGCATGATGTGCCTCGGCAAGAGCCTTCATCTCCAGATTATCCTGTCCTTCCATTACCTTAAGGATCTGTTCTCCGGATAATTTTACCCAGTCTGTTGTAATAATGGCAGCCTTTGGATTCAATTCCTGAATTTTATTGACACAAAACTCCAGCTGTTCCGGTGTTGCATTCTGGCTGCGGCTTAAAATGACAGTTGTCGCATACTCGATCTGGTTGTTGAAAAACTCACCGAACGCCTTCATCTGCTTGCTCGCCTTAAGCGCGTTTACAACCGTTACCAGTGCGTTTAATTTTACATCCTGCTCTTTTTCAATATCAATCACGGACTTCATAACATCGGAAAGCTTACCGACTCCGGATGGCTCAATCAAAATACGGTCCGGATGATACTTGGTGATGACTTCATTTAAGTTCTTTCCGAAATCACCAACTAAAGAACAGCAGATGCATCCGGAATTCATCTCTGTGATCTGGATGCCCGCTTCCTTAAAGAACCCCCCGTCAATGCCGACCTCGCCAAATTCATTCTCGATAAGGACAATCTTTTCCCCGGTAAATGCCTCATCAATCATCTTTTTGATAAAAGTTGTTTTTCCGGCTCCTAAGAATCCGGAGATAATATCTATTTTGGTCATGATAATCCACTCCTTTTTGTTTTTTCAAAATCTATTCTATTTTACTCGTTTTTTTATAATAATGCAAGTTGTGACACAGCCAGTCTAATAATGCATATGATAAAGTTTTTCATACACACCGCCCCGTGCCAGCAGTTCTTCATGGGAACCGGATTCCGCAATCCCATCTTCTGTCAGAACCAGAATTTTTTGTGCATTCTGGATCGTTGTCAGACGGTGGGCGATCACAAATGTCGTACGGTTCTTTGCCAGTTTCTCCAATGATTCCTGTACGACCCTCTCGCTCTCGTTATCCAGTGCGGAAGTTGCCTCATCAAAGATCAGAACCGGTGGATTTTTCAAAAAAACACGGGCTATGGAAAGCCGCTGCTTCTGCCCTCCGGAGAGCTTGATTCCACGCTGTCCGATATCTGTATCATATCCATCGGGAAATGCCATGATAAATTCGTGGGCATTGGCATTTTTTGCAGCAGCAATCACTTCTTCCCTTGTCGCATCCGGCTTTCCATACCGTATATTTTCAAAAATCGTTCCCGCAAACAGGTATACATCCTGCTGCACCATTCCGATATGGTCACGCAGGCTCTTTAACGTCACCTTACGGACATCTTTCCCATCCACGCGGATACATCCTCCGGTCACATCATAGAATCTCGGAATCAGGGAACAAAGCGTTGTCTTTCCGGCACCGGATGATCCCACCAGTGCCATATATGCCCCTGCAGGCACATGCAGATTGATCCGGTTAAGCACCTTCTCCTGATTGTCTTTGTACTGAAAAGAAACATTTTCAAAATCAATGGTTCCTTTCACATCAGTCAGTGCTACAGCATCGTTTGCATCCTGGATTTCCGGTTCAATATTCATAATTTCCTGAAACCGTTCAAATCCCGTATAGCCATTCTGAAACTGCTCGGTAAAGTCCACCAGTGTCCGGATTGGATCAGTAAATACCCCAATATACAGCAAAAACGTAACCAGATCATTGACCGTGACCATTCCCTTTGCAATGAGAACCCCTCCGGCAAGGATGACATTTACCTGAATCAGTGTTGTAAAAACGCCAACCCCGGCCTGAAAACTGCCCATGTAATGATAACTGTTCTTCTTTGCCGCAAGAAATCCGTCATTTCCATGACGAAATTTTTCGTTTTCAATCGCCTCATTGGCAAACGATTTCACCACACGGATGCCTGACAGATTATCCTCGATCTGTTCATTAATCTCGGCAATTTTAATACGGTTCTGCTGAAAAGCCCGGCGCATCCGCTTATTTAACGCAAATGCAAATACAAACATAACCGGAAGCACTGCAAACGCGGCAAGCGCAAGCCATCCATTAATGTTGAGCAGGATCACAAACGCTCCCACTATCTTTAATACCGACAGGATAATATTCTCCGGGCCATGGTGCAGCAGTTCTGTAATATCAAATAAATCTGCCGTCACACGGCTCATCAGCTGTCCAACTTTTGCATCATCATAAAAGGAAAAAGACAGCTTCTGCAGATGCCCAAACAATTCGGCCCGCATGTCATATTCCATTTTTGCCCCCATCACATGTCCATAATTTCCGATAAAAAACCGGCTGTAACAGTCCAATGCCAGAAGCACAAACAATCCGATGCCAATCAAAAAAAGTTTCCGCAACATCATCTGGGGCTGCTGATAAATCAGAGTCGATGTCACATACCGCACAACCAGTGGAATGGTCAGTGCCACTGCCGCAGAAAGTGTCGCAAATAACATGTCTGCCGCAAAAACTGCCCGGTAGGGTTTGTAATAGCTTATCATTTTTTTCAGATTTTGATTCATGGTTCACCTCATCCTGATCATTTTTGCAAAAAAGCACCCCGCGAGTTATCCCGCGGGGTTAAATACATTAGTTGTATTTTCTTTTTCTAGCAGCTTCAGATTTCTTCTTACGCTTTACGCTTGGCTTCTCGTAATGCTCTCTCTTACGAATCTCCTGCTGGATACCAGCCTTCGCACAGTTTCTCTTGAAACGACGTAATGCGCTATCTAAAGTCTCATTCTCTTTTACGATTACACTAGACATTCTTTCCTAACCTCCCTCCAGTTGCGATATTGTGCATCAACTGTAAGGTAATCTTAATTGCACTATCGATTATTTTAACAAAATATCCTGATTTGTCAATAGTTTTTCCGAAATTTGCATAGTTTTTTTCTTCCACATGCTTAAAGCTTTGTAAACACGGAAGTTTCTTTCTTCAATCCCTCTGCAATCGCAAAGTTCTCATCCATCTTCTTGGAAATTTTATCCATATCGGATACAAGAACCTGTGTGCTGTCCGCTGCTGAAACGACTCCACTGACGCCTTCCTCGATCGCATGGGAAATCGTATTTACGGAATTTGCAATCTCATCCATGGAATTCTGTAAAGAATCCGTCTTTGCCTCAAAATCTGCCATGACACCTTCGATAAATGTTGCCTTGTCATGATATGCGCCACCGGATTCCACAAATTTCTGGAATTCCGGCAGGATTTTTTCATTCATGTACTCTACCAGTCCGTTTGCATTGTCTGCAAGATTATGTACTGCAGTTATGACAATGGCATTGATGCTCTGGATATTGTTAGCCGCTTCCTGACTGGCGGCTGCCAGCTGGCTGATTTCGGAGGCAACCACTGCAAATCCTTTTCCTGCATCCCCGGCACGGGCAGCCTCAATGGATGCGTTTAATGCAAGCAGGTTTGTCTGGCTTGCAATATTTAAGATGTCGTTTGTCAGATTGTCTACCTGATTGACACTGTTGCTGTCCTCAATTGCCTGACTCAGCACGGAAACAATGTCATTTACTTTCGCACCCGTTGTATCCATATTTTCACGTGCAGCATGTTCCATTGCCTCTGCATGCTCTTTCATTTCTTTTGTATACTGATTGATTTCAATCGTTTTCTCTGCAATTGACTTGACTTCACCGGCAACCGATTCGGTATTTTCATTAATCCGTGAAGCATTGTCGGAAATATCCTGCATCGTTGCAGAAAGTTCTTCCGTCAGTGCGGACAGATCGGACACACTTCCATTGGAAGTCTGTACACTCTCACGCACTTCATTTACAACGCCCTCAAGTTCCCTGGAATTGCTGCTGATCATCCGGAAAATTTCCTGCAGCTTTGCCATAAAAGCATTGATGCCTCCACCGACAGATGCCACTTCTTTGTTGTTGGTAATGGTAACCCTGCGGGTCAGGTCACCCTGCCGGTTATCAATTCCAGAAATAATCTCATTTATTTCCCTGTTCGTATTTGTAAGCGGATAGATTACCCACCGAAGCACTGCCACCATTGCTGAAAAAAGTGCTGCAATACTAATCAGAATCGTCACTACGCTTGTTCCGATTGAACTATGGTATGCAGATGTCAGTTTCTGTCTCTGTGCATCTGCATCCTGATTTACAATTTTCTTGATACTTTCGATATCCGACTCAATGGCATCTGCACACTTGCTGATTTTTCCATTCGCAAGTTCATAGGCATCTTCATTTTTCCCTGCTGCGGAAAATGCCATAACATTGGCACATTCATACTTTAATTCTTCGTAATTTTTTTGGATGTCATTGTATTCTTTTTTGGTATCCGGTGTCACGTATGTCTTGTAACTTTCCAGATCTTTCTCCAATGCATCTTCCTGACTGCGGATTTTTTCCACCAGCTTGATCATGGAATCCAGATCCACCGCTATGATATGGGACAGTCCCAGATTATGGATGTCCTGCGTCTGTTTCTGGATTTCTGCCAGACCCGAAACATTCTTTAAAGATACTTCCGAAATCTGTACGGCACTCCGGTTAACGTTCCTGATATTGGAAACAGACATCACATTCGAGATGATACTGAATATTCCAAGTATAAATACCGGAATTAAAATGATAAGTTTGGTACTTAATTTCTTTTTCTGATTCATATGCTCCCACCTCTTAGCCTGCTACTGATTTTGTAATACCATCGACCAGATTATCCATCAGTTTCTGTAACTTTATGTGGTTTGGATTTCCTGCTGCCATCGTATTCCCGAATTCCATGCTTGCATCCCAGTAACTGTTTCCGACACGCTGCAGTTTTCCGAATTCCGACTGTGCAATCACTGCCTGAATGGATGGAGAAGCCTTAACCGCATCCGAATCCGCTGCCTTTGTATTGGAAGGTCCCTGTCCGTTCATCTCAAACCGGACAGTCTGGTTCTGCTCATTGGTCAACCAGTCTGCCAGTTTTGCTGCCCACTGTGGATTTGCCGAATAAGCACTGACTCCCATCAGCTTATAGCCGGTAAAGGAAGCCATCTGTACCTGTTTTCCTGCCACGGTATAGGTCGGAAGCTTGGCTGCGCCAATATCATCTCCCCAGATCTTTTTCAGTTCGGTCTCACTCCATACACCGCTTACCCCTGCAATTACACTGCCTTTTTTTGCACCTTTAATAAAATCTTCATTCACCGCATTTTCAAATCCACTGCTGGAACTGATATCAAGCATCGCCTGCGCAATATCCACGCCTTTGATATCCCCTTCGGTGGAATTCCATTCACAGTGGTTTGTCACATTGTCATCATTGATACCGAAATCCAGTCCTGTATTTCCGAAAAACGAATACAGATACCAGCCGGAAGACCAGTCCATCATAAACTTCTTATGATTTTTTTCTGCTACTTTTAAAATGCCGTCAAGGGTTTTGACATCCGAATCACTCAGGTACTTTTTGTTATAATACAAAAAATACCCATTGTCTGCAGTCATGGGATATGCATAAAGCGTATCATCGACTGTGGCAGCGTCTATTTCCGCCCCCACATTTTCTTTTTTCACTTCGTCTGCATTCGGAACCGGATACAATGCACCACCGGCCGCCATAGAAGCCACCTGGTCATCTGCAAGGATAAACACATCAGCTGCGTTATGCACATCTCCAAGCACATTGTCACGCGTATCGGAATCCGCATTCTGTTCCAGAGTGATATCAAAAGTTGCCTGCCCCTTATACTCTTCTTTGAAACTGTCGATCATCTTATTCAACGCATCATACGTTGATTCCTCTGCCCACACTCTCAGTTTTACCGTTCCGCTCGTCCTGTCCGTCTCCTGTGCACTGCCCTGCGTGGTCTCCGTTGCACCCTGAGGTACCGCCGATGCGCAGCCGCCCAGCATGGACACAGCAAAGATTCCTGCCAGCATGGCTGACAATAACCTCTTTCTCTTCATAAAGTCTCTCCCTTTCTTCATGTCGTTTCCACCTTTTGTTGTATATACACAAATTTCACAGTGGATTTACTGTTATTATACTATAAATATTTGCAAAAAACAGGTAAAATTGCATTTTTATTGCGCATTTTTACCTGTTTTTTGCGTTTTTATTATATTCTTTTATACGTTATCAGTGATAGATTATTTCAACATGTTTTCCAGTGCCGTCTTCGCCTGTGCAATGGCATCCGGAATACCAGCCGGATTCTTTCCACCGGCCTGTGCCATGTTTGGTCGACCGCCACCGCCGCCACCAACTAAGGATGCAATTTCCTTGATCAGATTACCGGCATGTGCCCCCTGCTTCATCGCTGCATCGGTTGCCATGGCAATCAGGTTTACCTTTCCGTCACAATCGGATGCGATCACTACGACGCCCTCACCGATCTTGTCCTTCAGCTGGTCACCGAGATCACGCAGACCATTCATATCCACACCAGATACGCTGGTTGCCAGAAGCTTCACACCTTTGACATCCTCGATCTGATTCATCACATCACCAAGTGCATCCTTGGCTGCCCTGCTCTTTAACGCCTCGTTCTCGCTCTGCAGATCTTTCATCTCTGCGGTCAGATGCTCCAGACGTTCCTTAAGGTTTGCAGGTGTAGACTTTACAACCTTCGCTGCTTCCCGGAACTCTTCTTCCATCTTTTTGTAATATGCAATCACATTGTCACCAGTCAGTGCTTCGATACGGCGCACACCGGCTGCAACACCGCTCTCTGAAAGAATCTTAAATGTCTTGATCTCTGCAGTATTCTTTACATGTGTACCGCCACAGAACTCCCTGGAGAACTCTCCCATGGAAACGACACGGACTTTTTCCCCATACTTTTCGCCAAACAGAGCCATTGCCCCGGTCTTCTTTGCCTCATCAACGGTCATGATATCGGTACGGACTTCCATGCCCTCGTTGATCTTTTCATTGACCATGTCTTCCACTTTCTGCAACTCTTCCGGAGTCATGGCTGCAAAGTGGGTGAAATCGAATCTGGTACGTTCACTGTCCTGATAAGAACCCGCCTGCTCGACATGTGTACCCAGCACTTCTCGGAGTGCTTTCTGCAGTAAATGGGTTGCCGAATGGTTTGCACAGGTCTTTGCGCGAAGGTCTGCATCTACCAACAGTTCCACTTCCTCGCCGGTATGGATCATGCCGGACACCATATGCCCGATATGTCCGTATTTACCGCCCAGAAGCTTAACCGTATCCTCTACCTGAAATACGCCGTCTGCCGTACGGATCTGTCCCTTATCGCCCTGCTGACCGCCCATCGTGGCATAAAACGGAGTCTTCTCTACGATAATGGTTCCTGCATCCCCATCGGAAAGTGCTTCCACGATCTCGGTCTCGGTCGTCATAACCGTAACTTTAGAAGCATATGTCAGATTCTCGTATCCGACAAATTCTGTTGTGATGGAAGGATCAATCTGCTCGTAAACCGTTGCATCCGCACCCATGTAGTTTGTCACTTTACGGGCACTTCTGGCTTTCTGCCTCTGTTCTTCCATACAGGCCTTAAACTCGTCCTCATTATAGGAAAAGCCCTTTTCTTCAAGGATTTCTTCGGTCAGATCTACCGGGAATCCATAAGTATCGTAAAGTTTGAATGTATCGGCACCGGAAAGTTCCTTTTTGCTGTTTTTCTTCATCTCCTCCATCAGGTCAGACAAAATGGCAAGTCCCTGATCGATGGTCTTATTGAATTTCTCTTCTTCCTGTGTCAGAACCTTAAAGATAAATTCTTTCTTCTCTTCCAGTTCCGGATATCCATCCTTGCTCTCATTGATGACAGTTTCTGATAATTTTGCAAGAAACAGTCCGTCAATTCCAAGCATCTTTCCGTGACGTGCCGCACGACGGATCAGACGGCGCAGAACGTAGCCTCTTCCTTCATTGCTTGGCATAACACCATCGGATACAAGAAATGTGGAAGAACGGATATGATCCGTAATCAGACGGATGGATACGTCATCCATGGCATCTACTTCATACTTCTTTCCGGACATCTCACAAATCTTGTCGCGGATCGCTTTCATGGTATCAATATCAAATACGGAATCCACATCCTGCATAACAACTGCCAGACGCTCAAGTCCCATACCGGTATCAATATTTTTCTGGGAAAGCTCGGTATAACCGCCCTTGCCGTCCCCTT
>ERZ779982.1179-NODE-1179-length-10321-cov-1.837132_pt1 | contig 10321 bp, 8 predicted proteins | sample MGYA00511936_ERZ779982 | MGnify/ENA primary metagenome ERZ779982 (study PRJEB29588, sample SAMEA2146682) | human gut metagenome | biome: human gut; feature: human-associated habitat; material: faeces | place: Denmark | collected 2008/2010 ... | reverse complement strand
TTTACATTCATAACATTATTTAAATCAATATTAGTATAATTTCTTTCCATATATTTATCACTTTTTATTAATTATATAAAGTATACCATTTATTTTCAATTCTTGACGAATTCTTTAGCAATTAAAAAGGAAGATTTGTTCTTCCTCTTTAGCTTATTTAATATTTCTTCTTTTACGAATTGCAAATTTAAAAATATTAATTTTAGAAAAGTGGAATTTACTGGTACAAATTTTACAAACTCTTCTCTAGACGGAATTGATTTTTCTTCTTGTAATATAGACTCAATAACAGTCATGCCAAATGACTTATATGGAGTAACATTCAATAATTTTCAAGCTTTAGAGTATGTTAAATTACTTGGCATAAACATATCTGATTAATTATTAAGAAATAAAGCCCAGATCATTTTAATCTGAGCTTTATCTAATTATTATATAGAACCTGAAATAATTTCTTGAAAGGAAGAGAAAATATCAATGTTCATACCATGTACAATGTTAAAAAGAAGTAACGCCACGCACCAAGTAGCACATCCAATAATAGTACTTGCCATTATAACATGTGACTTTCTAGGCAAATGAGCTTTATTTATAAAATATAAAATTATTCCAATTATAGGAATTATAAAAGAAATAAAAACTAGTCCTATTCCGCTTTTATCATGTTTTACATAAATTTCTTCAGCTATTTCTTCATCAACATTTAGTCCATTCGAATAAACAAGCATTTCTTTACACCTTTCACAATAACTTCCATTTCCACGAATATATTCACCACAATTTTTACAAAACATATTAACAACCCCTTATAAATAATTACTTTACTTATTATTTCTTCCTTCTAATTACAATACCAGATTTTAAATTTTCAAACGGAATTTTAATCTTTACTTTTTGTCCTTTCTTTCCTGGATTTATTGTAGGAATTTCCTGATTTGTATCAACATCATATAATTCCTCTATCTCAAAACTTCCGACATCTAATTTATCTGTATAAAGCACCTCTAATTTATCTCCTATACTTAATTTATTTTTTATCTCCACAATATATATGTTATTTTTTTTATCTATTAAATCAATTAATTTTGCTCCATACTCATAGTTCATATTTTCACTTTTACCATCAAGATCGTGTATATCCTGATTTTTATCATCTGAAAAATAAAATTCTGAAAGTCCTCTTGTTTTTACTTTTTCTAACTCATCTAAATATTTTAAATAACTAAATTCTTTTTCTTCTCCAAGCTCCTTCAATTTGTAATACTCATCAATAGCTTGTCTATATACTCTTACAACTGTAGCAAGATAATATTCTGTTTTTAATCTTCCTTCGATTTTTAAACTTTCCACTCCCATATCTATAATAGTTGGAATTTGTTTAATTAAGCACATATCTTTTGATGAAAATAAATAAGTTCCTTTTTCATCATAATCTATATTTATTTTACTATCTGGATTATTTACTTCACTTGCAGTTATATTATACTGCCATCTACATGGTTGTGCACAATCTCCTTGATTTGCACAACGATTTGCTAAATATTTGCTTAAATAACATCTACCAGAATATGCATAACATATTGCCCCATGTATAAACATTTCAACATCTAAATCATCTGGTTTATTCTCCATTATGTATTTTATCTTATCTTTACTAAGTTCCCTTGAAATTACAACTCTTTTAGCCCCAAAATTTTTCCAAAATTCAGCTGCATGTAAACTTACAGTATTTGCTTGTGTACTTACATGTATCTCCATATTAGGTGCTATTTTTTTTATAGTATTTATAACTCCAACATCACTTGCAATTATAGCATCTGCCCCTAATTTATCTAGTCTTTTTACTTCGCTTTCAATTTCAGCATAATCTTCATCCATAGCATAAATATTTAAAGCAACATATACTTTTTTACCTATACTATGTGCATATATTATTGTGTCAGCTAACGTGTCGCTATTTATTTCTGCTCTGGTTCTAAGTGAAAGTTTAGATGTTCCAGCATATACAGCATCAGCTCCATACATAAATGCAATTTTAGCTTTCTCTAAACTTCCAGCAGGCGCTAATAATTCAACCTTTTTCATAATTTTTTCTCCTCATTTAAATTTAATACATTAACTAATTCATTTTCTATATTTTTGCTGTTATATTTTGTTATTACCTTAGAATTATCACAAAAATATTCAATATACTTTATACTATCACTAACAGGTGTAACTAAATTATCTTTGTCATGAAATATCGTTACATTATTTAATTTTTTCTTACTTTTAAATAAATCTTTTCTTATAGTATCATTAAAAAAATCTATAATATTTTCAGTATTTTTCCTATTTTGTTTTTTTAAATCTATTTTATATAAATCATTCAAATCGTATTTCCCAATTTTTATTCTAAAAAGTTCTTTTAAATTTATAGCTGGTGTATCAAGAATTATTTTGTTAAAGTCTATTTCGTATTCTTGTATAGCTGCAAGTGTGACATATGCACCTAATCCTGTTGATATTATACTTATTTTACTATTTTGATATTTGTCATCAAAAAAGGTATATATAATATTTAATTTATCCATAAATTTTTCTAGATTTAAATATCCTTTTACCTTATGTGAATGCACAGACATTTTTTCAAATTCAAAATACACAACTATGTAGTTATTTTCAACCAATTTTGATATAATATTTTTTATAGTTTTACTATATGTTTTAGTTTTAAAGCCAACGCAAAATATTATAACATCAGTTAAATTATCTTTGTTATTAGGCATGTATACTGTATATTCAATACTATTTATACAAATTTTACTCTCTTCCATTATCTAAATTTCTCCATTAGAAAATATATAAAGTCTGTCATCAAAAGACCTAAATAACTGCAAAAAGAAATAAAAATCTCAATTATTATATCAGGTCCTGTAAACATTAAAATTACAGTAGCAATTACAATAAATGGTCCAAAAGCAATGTATTCCTCTTTTTCTTTTCTTTTTACAATCATTACAATTATACCAATTACAGCTCCTATCATAAATGAAACTAATGTAATAACCAATATATTTTTAATACCAAAAAGAAGTCCAAGTGCAGCCATGAGTTTTACATCGCCAAGTCCCATTCCTTCTTTTTTTAATATAATAAGGGCTATCAAGTTAAGAGAGTAAAATATTGCTCCACCAATTACTGCACCAAGTAAATAGTTCCACCAATTTGATATATTAAAAAATATGTTTACAATACCACAAATAGCAATTAATATACTTACTTCATCTGGTATTAACTGATACTTAAAGTCTATACAAAATGCAATTGAAAGTGAAAAAATAGTTACAAAATATATAACTGTGGTTATATTAAATCCTATAAAATAGATAAGTAAATTAAAAAGTAATATATAAGTTAAAGAAAAAAGATAATCTATTTTAAAATTTTTTACCAAAGTACTAAAAAATTCTTTATATGTAATTTCTTCAGCTACAACAGGAGGAAGCTTTTTATTTAAATGTCCTGCAACTTGTCCAAAAAATAATGCAAGCATTGTTGCTATAACATAATAAACCATTATTTATTATCACCTTCTGCCTTATACTTTTTTAATATAATTCTTTCCAACGGACGTTTTACTCTGCTAAGTACAGATTCACTTTTATTTATTGGAGTTACAAGTATTGTCTTTACTCCAAATCTATTTCCTCCCCAAATATCAGTAAAAATTTGATCCCCTATCATTAATATATTTTCTCTTTTTACATCATTTCTTTCAATTACCTTCTTAAATCCTCTAAGCAATGGTTTTGTTGCATTAAACTCATAAGACATATTTAATTTTGTAGCAATTTCTCTTACTTTATCTCCAAAAGGTGAATTACTTAAAATACATAACTGAATTTTATTATCTTTCATATTTTTTATCCAAGCTTTTAATTCTTTATTAAACTTTCTATTATTATCAATAAGGGTATTATCCATATCAAGTATTATTAACTTAATATTTTCTTTTTGTATAAGTTCATAAGGAATATCTTCCACTTTTTCATAAATATATGAAGGATAAAACCTTTTAAAAAATCCTGTTTTCTTCTCAATTTTATATTCCATAATTTACATCATTTCTCCAATTAATTATACATATATCTTACTATATTTTAGCATTTTTTTCAAGAAATTTTATATATTTATTAATTTAATATTGTATTTTACAAAAAATCTTTAAAATGTATTTAAAATATGGTATAATTTAAAAAGTAACTAGAAAGGATTTGATTTAATGGAAAACATAGAAAACAAGTCAATTTATGAAGTATTAAAAGAAAGAGATTTAATAAAGCAAATTGCATTTGAAGATGAATTTATAGAACTTTCAAAGAGCAAAAAAACTTTTGTATATTTAGGAATAGATCCTACTGCTGATAGTATACATATAGGTCACTTTATTCCACTTATGATGATGTCATACTTTCAAAAATGTGGACATACACCTGTGATTCTTGTAGGAGGTGGAACTGCTCTTATAGGGGACCCTAGTGGAAAGACAGATATGAGAAAAATGCTTACAAAAGAAGATATACAAAACAATGTTAACAGTATAAAAAAACAAATAGAAAAATTTGTCTCTTTTGAAGGGGATAATGCAGCAATAATTGTTAATAATGCAGATTGGATTTTAGATTTAAATTATATGGATTTTATCCGTACATATGGTGTTCACTTTAATATAAACAGAATGCTTGCAGCAGAATGTTTTAAACAAAGAATGGAAAAAGGACTTACTTTTTTTGAATTAAATTATATGCTTATGCAAAGTTACGACTTTTTACATTTATTTGAAACTAAAAACTGTCAAGTTGAAATAGGTGGAGATGATCAATGGTCTAATATGCTTGCAGGTGTTGATTTAATTCGTAAAATACACAAGAAAGGAAGTTTTTGTCTTACTTGCCCACTTCTTTTAAATGCTGATGGAGTAAAAATGGGAAAAACAGTAAATGGTGCTTTATGGCTTGATAGTAAAAAAACAAGCCCATATGAATTTTATCAATATTGGAGAAACATTCGTGATAGCGAAGTATATGATGTTTTAAGAATGCTTACATATATTCCTATGGATGAAGTAAAAAGGCTTTCTTCACTTGAGGGAGAGAAAATAAATGAAGCCAAAAAAATAGCAGCATTTGAAATTACAAAACTAATTCATGGCGAAGAAGAAGCATTAAAAGCAAAAGAAAGTGCTGAAGCTCTATTTGAAAAAGATAAAAACTCAGCAAATATGCCAACTTTTGATGCCAGTTCTCTATTTACAAATAATGATAACATAACACTTATTGATATATTAGTTGAATCAAAAACAGTTTCCTCTAAATCACAAGCTAGAACTCTTATAGAGCAAGGTGGTATTTCAATAAATGATGAAAAAATAACAGATACTAAATATATTTTAAAAAAATCAGAATTTGAGGATAATTTCTTTATTCTAAAAAAAGGTAAAAAAACTTTTATAAAAATTACATTCTAAATTTAAAGAAGTAGCAACTTTGCTACTTCTTTACTATTGTTATTCCTGTATAATAATGCTTTAATATTTGAGAATAGTTATATCCTGCTTTTGCCATTTCATTAGCACCATATTGGCTCATTCCTACCCCATGACCCCAACCTTTAGTTGTAAAAACTATATTACTACCATTTTCTGATACAGTAAAGTCAGATGATCTAAGGCCAAGTAACATTCTTACATTAACTCCTGTAAACTCTTTTCCTCCAATTATAATGCTATTTACTCTTCCACCTGTTGTTTGACTTTTTATTTGTATATCATTTACTGAATTAATATTTACACCTAGTTTCTGGTTTAATTCTGATATTGGTATAGTTTTTGTTGCATTAAAAAATTTCGTTCCTATATCCCATTTACTATCAACACTTTTTAAATATGGTGCACTATAGTTCCATACATATATTGGATCTTCAGTTCTTCCGTTACTAGTAGAAAAATATAACGCATCTATATATTTTCCATTATACATCATAACCTCTCCCTTAGTAGCCATGACAGCTTTTTTTACCTTTTCATAATATGTATTAAAAGATTCTCCCCACATGCTTTTTAATTCTGAATTTGTTTTATATACCTGATCAGAAGTTAAAGCAACCAAAGTAGCTCCAACCGAATCCTTTTTCAAAGCATATGTTCTTGCAGCTATTGACTGAGCTTTTAAAGCCTCTTCATTAAATAAAGCTGGCATCTCAGAGCCAACTACACCTATAACGTATTCTTCTAAAGTGATATTTATAATTTTCCCATTATTCAATTTTACATTTACCGTTTTTTCTTGTCTTACTTCTTCTATTGGCATATTACTATTTAAAGTATTGTTTACGTTACTAATAGTATTGGTATTTTCAAGATAATTAGATTTACTATCTAAACCTTCAACTTTTACAGCAGATACATTGGAATCAGATACATTTACCAAAAGATTATCTACTTTTTTATTACCTTCTTCAATTTTATCAGCATCCGTGTCTAAAATTTCTTCTTCACTTATACTACTATCCGCAACTATATTTTCACCTTCATCTGCAACTTTTGCCACCAAGTTTGTTTCTTTTGTGTTAGTATTACTTACATTTGGTCCAATTATTTGTGATATTGCAAAAGTACCTATAATAACCCCATTTAAAACTAATATTGCTGTTGCATCTTTAACACTTTCAAGATGACTTTTTACATATTTTTTTATTTCAGAAGTAACTTCTTTTACCTTTTCCTTATATCTATCAAAATCTAAACCAAATTCATATTCAAATGGATAGTCAGCATAAACAACAAACTCTTTTTTATTATTTATAATTTCAAATTTGTGACACCCCTTAATATAATTCATATAATCACCTATATTTATAGTGTGTATATATATTAATAGGTAGCAAAATACCTTTACACCAACACTTAACTTGTACATAAAATGTTTTATGAGGGGGCTATAAAGCCCGATAAAATGATTACTTTTTAATTAAGAAACATTAAAAAGTGCTTTTGTAGTCAAATTATCAAAGTTGAAAAATCGACGAAAATCACATAAAGGCATTTAGTTTTCATGAAACGAAAAGAAAAAGTACAAGAATTTGCTATTATTGCAAAGCAGTCCAATAAAATGGTGCTTTTTGGCAAAAGAACAAAAAAGTGTTGACAAAATATATATACATATATATAATAAAATCGTGAAATCGTAGGGTATTTGTATACCTACGGCTTGTTGTAAAACAACATTAAGGAGAAAAAAGGAAAATGGGAAAGAAATCTGTAATTATTTCTGCTGGTATTTCTGTAGCACTATTTGCAACTGTTCTTACAGTTTCATTAGTAAATAATACTCGCACAAATGAAAAGCTTGATACAAACATTTCTGACGTTAAAAAGGATAACGAAACATTAAAGAATGAAACTCAAGCTAGTTTAAAAGACTTAGAAGGCAAACTTAATAGTGCCAAAACAGCACTTGAAGCTGCTGACAAACAATTAACTGAAGCTGATGCTGCTATGAAGAGCGCATTAGAAAAATCAATCGAAGATGAAAAAGCTACAATCAAAGCAACTACTGATGCTCTAGCAGCTGCTGATACACAAACAACAAAGGATTTAACTGATGCATTAAAGAAGATTGAAAAGAATATTACTGACATTACTGCAACTAACAAATCAATTGAAGATGCTAAAACTGAATTAAATGCTGCAATTGAAACTGCAAAGACTGAAACTACTAAAGCAATTAACACTTTAAAGACATCAACAAATAATTCTTTAAAAGAACTTGGTGATACTCTTGATGAAGTTATTAATGATTATGACACTTTAAACACTAATATTAACAAAAAATTGGATACTACTTCTTTTAATACATTTAAAGCAACAGTTGAAACATTCAAGGCTGAATATGATCAAACAGCTAATACTGTTAAAGAATTAAAGAATACAATTGCTAATATGGCAACTACTGAATCAGTTACTGCTTTAAAGACAACAGTTGAATCTTTAAATACTACAGTTGCTGCAATAACTGAAACAGTTAATACTACAAAAACTGGCTTATCAGCTTTAACTGAATTAACTTCTCAACACACTGCAAACATTAATAGTTTATCAGAACAAGTTACAGCAATTGCTTCAGTTGTAAGTGATGCTGCAAGAGAAACAAAGGTATCTAAGGTTAATGCATTGTTTGATAATTACTATACTTTACGTGATAAAATGGAACAAGGTATGAACAATGTTTTAGCTATGGGTGGATCATTTAAAATTGATGGCGAAGAATTAACTGAAGCTGTTAAAATTAAACAATTAAGAAACCTTGAAAAGGCTTTAAATACTGGCCTTATGAATTTAGCTTTATGTGATGTTACTACATTAGATGCAACAATTGATGAAGCTAATGCTAATTTAGCAGCTGTAGCTGAAAAAGTAAACGTTGTTTGCGAAAAAGCAGCATTTGCTGGAAAATTTGCAGCATATAAAACTGAAATTATCGAAAAGATTAATGCTTTAGTAGAACTTGATAGTGCTACAAAAGGTACTTTAGTTGATGAAGTTAATAATTATAATCCTGTAGTTGATTATGATGCTTTAGAATCAACAGCTGAACTTGAAACTAAGCTTGCTGAATTAAAATTCAATGTATATAAGATTTATGTTAAAGGTGAACTTGCTGATAAGAAGATTACTGCTAAAAAGGCTGTTGAAGCTTTAACTGTAATTGTTGATAGCAAATTTAATGCTGAATATGTTACTTCTGTAACAAATGCAATTGATGCTATTGAAGTTGTAACTGAAACTACTACTCAAGGTGATTATGATGTTGTTAAGAATAATCAATATGCAGTTATGGATAAATTAGTAGAATTAGCTACTAACCAAAATAAAGAAGCTGCATTATTAGAACAATATAAGAGCGATTTAAGCACATGGGTTGGAGCTGGTAATTTATCAGCAGAAAAGCAAGCAGAAGCTTTAGCAAAATATGCTGAAATTGTTGCAAAATATGATTATGCAATAGGTGGATTAACACATACAAATGTAGTTGTAAATGAAGAAAAGACAGTTGCTGATGTAACTGCAGTATATACTGGAGAAGCTGAAGAATTAGCTGCTGCAAGACAAGTATATGCAGACATTGAAGAATTAGATAGAAAACAAAAGACTGCAGATGCTGAATTCACTGCTTTAAAAACAAAACTTGAAAAGGTAATTGATGGAACTTCAACTGATACTGTTGTTGTTGATGAAAATGTTAAATTTGAAACTGCAACTAAATATTTAAATGATGCTGAAAAAGCACATTATAAAGCAATGTTAGCTGCTATTACTATGAAACCAGCAAGTGCAATGGAAAATCTTGATGAGATTAGAACAGAAGAAACACGTGTACATGGTTTAGTAAGCAATGTTACTAATTTAGCTTTATCTTATGATAACACTTTAGAAAAGACTGTACGTGTTACTGGAGAAAGCACATATGAAGTTGCTACAGGTGTTCCTGCAACTAATGCTTTAACAGTTGTTTCAACTGGAACATTTGTTACATTCTTTACTTCAGCTGAAATCACTGCAATGAAGAATGAAGCTGCTGCTTTAGCTAGTAAGTGGTCATTTGATGTAGCAGGCTTTGAAGGTTTAACTGACGAAGAAAAAGCAAATGCTTTAGCTGCTATTGATGGTGCTAAGGTTGCTTCTGATACAAAAGCATTTAATGATGCAGTTGTTGATTTTACAACTAAATATAATTACGTATTAGATGGAAGAAAAGCTAAACATGATGCAATCGAACATGTTAATACTGAAATTGATACTATTCTTGGTGATTATGTAAAGAACAATTATGGTATGCAATTTGAAAAAATCGAAACATTCACTGGTAGCGCTAGTGAAACTGCAGAACAAGTTAAAACAAGATTAGATGAATATAAAGCAAGAGTTAATGCAATTACAAAAGAAGCTGATTCTTTAGCTAATGCATTACAAGATAAAGATGCAAAAGTTAATACAATTAAAACTAGCTTAGTTGAATCTGGTACTTATTTAGATACTGCATTCGTTGCCGGTTTAAGTGCTACTGAAAAGGATGATTTAGTTAAGAGAATTGAAGCAATTGGCAATGCTACATCTTTATACATTGAGTTACAAAACGGTGTTGAAAAACCAATTGAATATGCTATGCTTACTAATGAAATATATAAAGGATGGTCTGGAATGAAAGCCTCTGAATATAAGAAATTAAAAGGTTTAAGAAAAGAAAGCTTAAGAGATAATATGACTGATGTTGAAGTAGCA
>ERZ779982.1178-NODE-1178-length-10332-cov-2.047387_pt1 | contig 10332 bp, 11 predicted proteins | sample MGYA00511936_ERZ779982 | MGnify/ENA primary metagenome ERZ779982 (study PRJEB29588, sample SAMEA2146682) | human gut metagenome | biome: human gut; feature: human-associated habitat; material: faeces | place: Denmark | collected 2008/2010 ... | reverse complement strand
CCAGTACAGCGTCCGGCGGTAATCTTCCTCACGGGGTAGCATTCAATACCTACAGCAGCAGTCCCATTATCCCATACCTGTTCATCGAACAGCCTCCTTTACCTGGCCGCTTCCTGCAACTGTTCTTTCAGCTTGTCCCAGTGCTCGGGCGAAGCGGCCGTGCTGAAACGGATGTTCCCCTGCTTGTCGAAGATGACGCAACGCGGAATGCTTAGGGCACCCTGATGGCCGAAGGTATCATAGATTTCCTGACGGAAGGCCTCCTGCCCACGGACGTGTTCGCCTTTCAAGTTGTAGTGCGCAGCCATCTTCCGCCACTTTTCATCGTCCTCCGAACGGTCGATGGAGAGGTAGAGCAGCACCACATCGTTAGCCGCGGCATACTCCTGCAACGGAGCGATGTGGGCAAACGACGCACGGCAGGGACCACACCACGTGGCCCAGATGTCCATGAAGATGACTTTCCCCTTGTAGCGGTCGGTCACATCCTTCAGCGTCTTGGCCGAACTGACATCGGGGAAATGGATATCGGCGGAGATTGTCGTTTCGTTGAAGGCACGGTTCTTGGCCACGGCACGGTCCACCCACGGCATCCATCCGCTTTCGGGATAGAGGCGGCGGAACTCATCGGCCAGTGGAAGCAATTGCGGGTCATAACGCTGCCGCGACTCGTCTTCGAGGAAGAGCTGGGCCAGAGCGGCCTCCTGCGCCTTGCCCGTCAGCCGATGTGTGAAATCGTAGAAAGCCAGCTGCACGCCTTTCTCCACCTCTTCCGGCTTCGGCTCGCCCTTGGTATAGTAACGGATGCCGGTATCATAACTTGCCGCGTCGTAGAACGAAAGGGAGAAAGGGCTGCAGGGATGATTGATGGAGCAGAAGGCCGTCATGCTGTCCAGCTGGGCCAGCCATTCCTGCTTCGTAGCCTCGGACGAACGGAAGACAGTAGCCAACACCTGGTTCTGGAAAGCCAGCAGCAATTGCATGCGTATGTCCTGACGGGCCTTGGCTCGCAAGTCTTCGTCCACGCCTTCCACCTCCTTGTCCAGCGACAGGGCATAATCTGTCAGCTTGCGGAGTACCGATGCGGCCACGGTGTCGCGAGCAATCTGCCAACGGTCGCCTCTCTGGGCACGGATGTCAAACACATCCTCATACAACTGGTCCAGCAATTCCGCCACACGGACCGTCTTGTCATCCTGCCCTTCGGTAATGGTCATCGGCTTTTCGGCCCATCCGTCCAACTCGATCCGCATCGTTCCTCCCTTGGCAAAAAGTGAACCCATTTTCTTCTTTCCATACAGATAGAACTGAGCCCGTTCGTATTCTCCTCCGGGCAGCGTCAGCGTGAACGTGCTGTCCGCCTGCAACTTCAACGTATCAAACGTCTGCGAATTGAACATTCCGCCAACCGATCGCTGACAAACCAGAAGTGCTCCGTCCGCATGACGAACGGAACCCGTAATGTGAATCTCCGGACGGGTGGTGCAGGCTGCACACAATCCGCCCAAACATACCGCCCCGAGGGCAGCTTTCCAAACTTTTCTGCTGATGTATTTCATTGTTCCCAAGATATTAATTAAGCAGGCCGAACACGGCCCGGCTACAAAGGTAATGTTTTTTTACATTCAACTATTTCTGACTGAATTATTTTCAGTATTTTCCGTCCGGGTGAGGCAGTTTGCTACCATCAGTGGTGCTTCGCAACCTGCAATAACCCGGTTTTCCCGCCTTCAAAGATAATGAAAGCAAACGAAACTGCATCAAAATAAAAAAAGTTCTGATGTTTTGTCAGTCTGAACAAAAAGTCCATAGTTAGCGGTCCAACTATGGACTTTACAGCGCTAACTATGGACTTTACGCCGCCAACTATGAACATGAGCGGCAGGAATATCTTTAATCAAAGAATCACAGGGCGGTGGAGTGATGTTTGATGAGGTTCATGAACTCCTCGCGGGTCTTGGCCTGGTTGAAGGCACCGGTGAAGTCGGAAGTCGTGGTGATGGCATTCTGCTTCTCCACGCCCCGCATCTGCATGCACATGTGCTTGGCCTCGACCACCACCATCACGCCCAGCGGATTGAGTGTCTCCTGAATGCACTCCTTAATCTGGAGCGTCATGCGCTCCTGCACCTGCAGGCGGTGGGAGAAGATGTCGACCACGCGGGCAATCTTGCTCAGACCGGTGATGTAGCCGTTGGGGATATAAGCCACGTGCGCCTTGCCGTAGAAGGGCAGCATGTGGTGCTCGCACAACGAGAAGAAATCGATGTCCTTCACAATCACCATCTGGCTGTATTCTTCCTTGAACTTGGCCGAACGGAGCACTTCGTGCGGATCCATCGTATAGCCCTTGGTCAGGGTCAGCATGGCCTTGGCCACACGTTCGGGAGTCTTGAGCAGCCCTTCGCGCCCGGGGTCCTCGCCCAGCAGGGTCAGGATGCGTGCATAGTGTTCTTTCAGTTCGTCCAACGCAGGAGAGGTGATGATTTCTTTTTCCAACATGATTTCTACAATAATGATTGACTGGTTTTACATTAACAGACGCTACCGGGACGACACGCAAGCCGTCCGCCAGGCGTCATAAGGGTATCTGAATCTGGTCGCGGACAATGGAAACTTCCTTGAACTCGCCGGTAGCCCGCAACTTGCGCATCATGGCATCGGCCTCCTCGACACTCCGATAGTCGCCCACGCGGCACAGCCACCGTGGAGGGGAAAAGAAGGAATAGACCGGCAGGGCCGGGGATGCGGGTAGCTACCGCATAAGCTTCGTTCTTGGCCTGACGGGTATTGCTGCCCGCATACACCTGCACGCGGTATCCGGCGGCACGGAGGGTCTTGCGTTCGCCGGTAGACGACGGAACGGCTCCCCGTCCCAACAAAGCCTCAATACGTTCGTCCTGATGGATGGTCACCTTTCCCTGACCGGGAACGTTCCGTTCCAGACTCTTCACGATATTGTCCTGTGCCGCGGCAGACAGGAGGAAAGAAAGGCCGGCAAGCGCCAAAAGCAAACGTTTCATGTGATTCGGTCTCTGAATGAATGGATTGAATGATAAAAAAAGAGAAGAAGGAAGTGCCCCGCCGGCTGCATGGCCTCCGGCGCAGCACTTCCCCAGACAGGTCGGCATGCCGACTCCTGTGTATTAATTAAAAGCGTCGATGATGCCCTTGAAGTCGGCAGCTTTCAATGCAGCGCCACCAATCAGACCACCGTCAACATCGGGTTTTGCAAACAGTTCCTTGGCATTGGAGGGCTTGCAGCTGCCACCGTAGAGGATGGAGCAGTTGTCGGCGATTTCCTTGCCATACTTGCCGGCTACCTGCGAACGGATGAAGGCGTGGATTTCTTCAGCCTGCTCGGGAGTGGCAGTCTTGCCGGTACCGATGGCCCAAACCGGTTCGTAAGCCAAGATAATCTTGGAGAAGTCCTCAGCAGACAGAGAGAATACGGAAGCCAGCTGTGCGGCAACCACTTCATTCTGCTTGCCTGCTTCGCGCTCTTCCAGTACCTCGCCGATGCAGAAGATCGGAGTCAGACCGTGAGCCAGAGCCAGTTTCACCTTCCCTTCCAGGATTTCCACTGTCTCGTGATAGTAGGCACGACGCTCGGAGTGGCCCAGGATGACATACTTGGCACCGGTAGAAGCTACCATAGCGGCCGAAACTTCACCGGTATAGGCACCCGATTCCTTGTCAGCGCAGTTTTCTGCACCTACACCGATCTTGGCGGGGTCAACCAACGGAGTAACCGATGCCAAGTGGATAAACGGCGTGCAGATGATTACATCACAGTTAGGCTTTTCGTTAGCCAACACTTCGTTCAATTCTTTTGCAAGAGCAATGCCCTCCTGGAGGGTCTTGTTCATTTTCCAGTTTCCTGCAACAATGTTTTTTCTCATTTTGTTTTTACATTAAGGGGTTAATACCACATATATTTCATTTTTACTTTTCTTCTTCTGTACGCTCCTCTATGAGGGCTTCTCCCTCAATCGGCACGAGCTTCATTTTCTCCCTCCGCCTGACAATCAGGATGTCCAAGGTCAATACCAGGAAAAGCGGAACGAAGAACCACAACAGGACGCGCCCCATGGTCTGCCACAGGCTGACCGTTTCCGGCTGTCCCAACGGAATCTTCTCCAGGGCATCGACCAGCACATATTCATCGGGCAGATTGCCGTCGCTCCACTTGTGCAGGATGGTGCCGTCCTTCAGGAGGAACATGCCCGGATTGGAGCGGATCATGGTCTTCAACGCAATGTCGTCGGACAGGCAGAAGGGATATTCGGCTCCCGTACGGTCGGCCCACAACTGAATCGCGTCTTCTTCCGAAGAAGTCAAGGCATAAAAGCCGTAACCATGCTCCACGCTGTAGTCGTATATCTCGTTGATGAGATTGATGTTGCTGTCGTCGGCCTGTTCGATGCGGTGTGCCACCAGCAGGAACGTATAGCCCTTGCGCGACAGAACACTGTCCGTAATATCCTCGCCCGTCTCCAGGCTCTGCATCGAGAAGTCGTGGATGGGAGGTTCGTACCCCTTCTCCTTCAGCACCGTACGGGCTTCGACAAAGGTCCAGGTACTGTCCGGATAGTCGTCCAGCGAAAACTCCCGCCGTTCTCCATTTTTCTCCAGGATGAAACGCGTATCGTAGACAGGCAGTTTCTCACCTTCGGGCACCTCCATCGCCTGCTTGATGTTCACTCCTATCCGGTAAGGACGGAAATCAATCACCGGCAGATTGTGCTGGCAATAGACCGCCAAGGCAAAGACAAACAAAATGGTATACACCGAAAACACCCACTCCGTCTTACGGCTGATGAAGCGAATCACCTCCCTGTGCCAGCGAAACACCGACACGGCGGCCAGCAGCAGAACAACGTTTTTGCCGAACGTCTGCCAGTTGGTCAGCACCACCGCATCGCCGAAACAGCCGCAGTCCGACACCGGATCGGCAATGGCCAGATACAACGTCAGGGGAGTCATGAAGATCATCAGCAGCAATGCCAGCCAGGCGCTTACCGTCTTCCGGATGCCCAGAAACATGTACACGCCGACACAAAATTCCACGGCTGCCAACAGGATGCCCAGAAAGAACAGCAAGGCAGAAGGAAACCAGCCGATGATGCCGAACGCCGTCAGGTAGTCCTGCAGCTTATAGAATGTGCCGAACGGATCGACAGCCTTGACAAAACCGGAAAAGATGAACGTACCTCCCAACAGGAAACGGCAGACGTTCACCCACACCTTCTTGACCTTATGTATTCTCTCACTCTCCAAATTCAATCTTTATCAACCCGAAAACCGAGTAGTTTATCATATCCATGTAATTGGCATCCACGCCTTCGGACACCAGCGTCTGTCCGGCCAGGCTTTCTATCTGCTTGGTGCGGTAAATCTTCATCAGAATCAGGTCCGTGTACGAACTGATGCGCATGCTGCGCCAGGCCTCATCGTAATCATGGTTCTTGGCCAGCATCAATTCCAGCGAAGCCTTGGCATATTTGTCATACAAGGCCAAAGCCTCTTCGTTGGTAATATCAGCCTGCTCGGCATATCCCAGTTCCAGCTGGATGAGTCCCACAATACCGTAATTCACGATGGCCATGAATTCCGAACGGATACCTTCGTCCACCAGTGCCACCCCCTTGGTCTCGATGCTGCGGATACGGTTGGCCTTGATGAACAGCTGGTCGGTCACCGAAGACGGACGCAGGATGCGCCACGCCGGTCCATAGTCGTGAAGTTTCTTCGCAAACAGGTCACGACAGAGGGCGATGACATGTTCGAATTGTTGTTTGGTATCTTTCATTTCCTTACAAATTGACTGCAAAGTTAGGAATAATTAAGGAATAAAGAAAAGAGGGTGCTCTAAATTATATTAAAGCACCCTCCGACCTTATCAGATTGTTTACGTTTTTTTACGAGCAGCGAAGCACCTGTCCGGGACGCAGTGTCGTTTTCTTTGAAATGCGGTTCAGCTGACACAGCTTCTGGACGGTTGTCCCTTGACGGGCCGCGATCTTCGACAGGGTATCCCCCTTCTTGACCTTATAGAACAAATTGCCTCCCGAAGACTTGCTTCCCGAGGCTTTCTTCGTCTTTTCAAATGTATAGGTATCGGCCACGATGTCCTGCTTCTCGAAATCGAACATCTTGGCGGGGTCGAGCGCCACGCCCAGGAAGCGGGTTTCGAAATGCAGGTGCGAACCCGTGGAACGTCCCGTATTTCCACCCAAGGCAATCGGTTCACCGGCCTTGACCAGCTGGTCTACGTCTACCAGTTGCTTGGATAAGTGTCCATAAATGGTTTCCAGACCGTTGTCGTGACGGATTACCACATACTTGCCATATCCCTTGCGCCGTCCTTCATTGGCCACGATACGCACACGACCATCAAAAGCGGCACGGATGGTATCGCCGATATAGACCTTGATATCAAGACCGTAGTGAGCCCTGCGGCGGCGCGGACGATAGCCGAACACGTCTGTAATACGTGTATGGTCGGTCGGCATGCAGAAACCGGTCAGGTCAATGGTATATTTGTCGGGGACAATGGCATCGCCGTATACATGAACAGACTTTGTATTCCAGGAGGGGTAAATATCGAAAGCAGGATACATGGACTGCTCCACGCGAATCTGCTTCTGCAATGCCAATGAGTCTACACTTTTCAGTTTTCTATCGATGGGTGCCTGGCGGGCAATGAGGTCCTGCGAGAAAGAATTCAGGCTCACCATTGCTGCGGCAGCACAAAAAATCAGTTTAATTCCACTTAAATTCATTCCGTATTCGTCCTTTGTCTTTTTAGTCGATATCCGCCCGAGTTTCGCGTCATCCGACCTCATCCGCACGAGTGAAATATCCGTTTTTCAAAAAATTCTCTCAAAGGTAGCATTTATATTTGAAAAGGTGTATCCCCCTTAAACATTTTTTTCTTTCGCAAACCGTATCACACAGACACAGCGCCATAAAACAAGCTATATATCAACCAGATACGACAAAACATGTTTTGCAACATATTCATCATTCTGTAACAGGCAGCAACGTTTTTTGTCAGCTGATGGCCGCCCAGTTGACATTGCTCTTGCGCAAGGCCTTCAACTGCTTCCACAAGATTTCATTTTCAGGCAAGACTCCCTGCGGATCCGTTTCAACAATCTTCTGGGCCACCCCGCGTACATATTGCAGCAACTGGCCGTCGCGAGCCAGGTCGGCAATCTTCAGGTCAAAGGCCACCCCGCTCTGCTGCGTACCTTCCAGGTCGCCCGGTCCGCGGAGTTTCAGGTCGGCCTCGGCTATCTCAAAACCATCGTTGGTACGCACCATGATTTCCAGCCGCTTGCGGGTATCTTCGGCCAGCTTGTAGCCGGTCACCAGGATGCAGTACGACTGGTCGGCTCCACGACCCACCCTTCCGCGCAACTGATGCAACTGCGACAATCCGAAGCGCTCGGCATTCTCGATGATCATCACCGAGGCATTGGGCACATTCACGCCGACCTCGATAACAGTCGTCGCCACCATAATCTGCGCCTCGCCAGAAACGAACAGCTGCATCTGCGCATCTTTCTCGGCGGGCTTCATCTGTCCGTGCACCTTGCACACGCGGCAGTCGGGGAAGGCTTCGCAGACATGCAGATACCCTTCCTCCAGATTCTTCAGATCGATCTTCTCGCTCTCCTTGATGAGCGGATAGACGATGTACACCTGCCGTCCTTCTTCAATCTGCTTACGCACCGAGCGGTACAGGCTCTCGCGCCGGTTGTCAAACTGGTGGATGGTGGCTATCGGTTTGCGACCGGGAGGCAACTCGTCGATGACCGACACGTCCAGATCGCCGTAAAGCGTCATGGCCAGTGTGCGGGGAATGGGCGTGGCCGTCATCACCAGCACATGGGGCGGCTGCACGCTCTTGGTCCACAGCCGGGCCCGCTGCGCCACGCCGAAACGGTGCTGCTCGTCAATGACCACCAGCCCCAACGAGGCGAAATTCACAGAATCTTCGATGACGGCATGCGTACCGATCAGGATCTTCACCTCTCCCTTCAGCAAGCCTTCCAGAATGGCTTCCCGCCGCTTGCCGCGGATAGACCCCGTCAGCAGCTCCACGTGTATGTCCATGCCGCACAACAATTCACGTATCGTCTCGAAATGCTGGTTGGCCAGGATTTCGGTGGGAGCCATCAGGCAGGCCTGAAAGCCGTTGTCCAGCGCAATGAGCATGCTCATCAGGGCCACCAGCGTCTTTCCGCTTCCCACATCGCCCTGCAGCAGACGGTTCATCTGGCGTCCGGAACCCAGGTCGTGACGAATTTCCTTCAGCACCCGTTTCTGGGCACCCGTCAGCTCGAACGGCAAGTTACGCGTATAGAAAGTATGGAAGATTTCCCCCACCCGACTGAACACATAGCCCCGATATTTGCACTGGCGGTCGTGCGCATAGCGCAGGATATTCAGCTGCACGTAGAACAGTTCCTCGAACTTCAGACGGTACTGGGCCTTGCGGAGCAAGTCGGCATTGCCGGGGAAATGGATATTGATCAGTGCCTCCGTCAGCGGCATCAGATGATGCTCCGCAACCAGGGTGGGCGACAGCGTCTCGGGCAACGGTTCCTGAATCTGACGGACCAGCGTCGCCACCAGCTTCTCAATAGCGTTCGAGTTCAGGAACGACCGTTTCATCTTCTCCGTGGTATTGTAATAGGGGCGCAATCCCATGCTGGACATCTGTACCTCCGAAACCAAGTCGATGTCGGGATGGGCAATGTTGATACGGCCGTTGTAAGCTGTCGGCCTTCCGAACACGATGTACTCCTGATGCACCTTATACTTGCCGGTCAGGTACTTGATGCCCTGGAACCACACCAGGTCCACAAAGCCCGTTCCGTCGGTAAAGTGGGCAATCAGCCGCCGATGGCGTCCCTCTCCCGCCACCTCGAAACTACGTATTTCGCCTTTCAGCTGGATGTAGGGCATGCTGCCGTCCAGCTCACGGATGGAGTAGATGCGGCTGCGGTCCACGTATTTATAAGGGAAATAATACAGCAGGTCGTGCAGGGTATAGATACCCGCTTCCTTATTGAGCATAGCGGCCCGTTGCGGTCCTACGCCCGGCAGATATTTGATGTCACAAGCAGCCAGGTCTGTCATTTTTCCAACAAAGCCGAAGCCACTTTCAGGTCAAAAGGTGTCGTAATCTTGATATTCTCCCGGTTGCCCTCCGTCAGCGCGACAGGCACTCCCATCGCCTCGACCACCGATGCATCGTCTGTAAACTGGGGGGTATAAGGCTGTTCGTACGCCTCCTTCAGCAAAGCGGCGTCAAACACCTGCGGCGTCTGCACCAGCCGGTATTCGTCGCGCGGCACCGTGACGCTTCCACCTGCCGCCTGCAGGTGCCTCACGGTCTCCACCACGCCGATGCATGGCACTACCGCCCTCCGGATCTGCGCCTCGGCATAACAGCGTTCGATCACTTCCGACGAGACGAACGGACGTAAACCGTCGTGCACTCCCACCAGCGCCGGCGTTTCGACCAGCGCCAATCCGTTCTTCACCGAATGGAAGCGCGTCTCGCCCCCGTCCGCTATCCGGTGGGGAATATTAAAACAGTGTTTCCTGCACAGTTCCAGCCAAAAATCCTGCTGGCTGTGCGGAAGCACCAAAATAATTTTTATCTCCGGATTGCAGGCATAAAAGGCTTCCAGCGTACGCATCAGTACCGGCCTGCCCCCTATGGGCAGAAACTGCTTGGGCAACTCCGTACCCATACGCAGTCCCTTGCCGCCGGCCACAATCAGAGCATAGTGTGTCATATCCTTATTTGGTCAGACACATCGCATTCTTCAGTTCCTTCGTCTTCTCTCTGCCGCAGAGGTGTTCCACCAGGGCCAGACCGAATTCGATAGCAGCACCCGGACCTTTGCCGGTGATGAAGTTTCCGTCCTTCTCAACCATGGCACCCGTATATTCGGCACCCTCCAGATACTTGTCAAAGCCCGGATAGCAGGTAGCCTTCTTACCCTTCAGCAGACCCAGGTTGCCCAGCACCATGGGAGCGGCACAGATGGCGGCAATCGCCTTGCCCTCGCAGCCTGTCTCTGCAACTGGCGGCGCAGGTCCTCGCATTCGTTCAAGGTTGTGGCTCCGGGCAGTCCGCCGGGCAATACCATCATGTCTGCGTCAAAGAAGTCGCAGTTCACGATGTTCTTGTCACACAACACCGAGATGCCGTGCGAGCCTTTCACAATTTCATCGGGGGTTACAGACACCATTGCCACGTTCAGTCCGGCACGTTTCATGATGTCAACAGCCGCAAAGGCTTCCATT
>ERZ779982.1175-NODE-1175-length-10349-cov-1.533320_pt1 | contig 10349 bp, 10 predicted proteins | sample MGYA00511936_ERZ779982 | MGnify/ENA primary metagenome ERZ779982 (study PRJEB29588, sample SAMEA2146682) | human gut metagenome | biome: human gut; feature: human-associated habitat; material: faeces | place: Denmark | collected 2008/2010 ... | reverse complement strand
AATCTGAACACAGAGAATCTAGAGTTCACAGGAACAGGAACGATGCAAGATCCATATGTAATCGAATAAAAAGAGTTTGAAAACTCTTTTTATATGTTTTAAAATCATATTGCATTTTCGATATGAACTTGATATGATGTTGGAGGAAAGTAGGATGAATATGAAAAAGCTTATTATTTTATTTATATGTTTATTATGTTTTACTACAGGTTGTGAAGATAAAAATGTAATTGAAAAAACAAATGCTGGATATACACATATTTCTATGGATGTAGCTAAGGAATATATGAAGGAACAAGATACTATTGTAGTTGATGTTAGAACAGAAGAAGAATATGAAACAGGACATATTAAAGGAGCGATTAATATTCCTCTTCATGCGATAGATGGAACAGTGGTAGGGAAGTTAAAAGACTATAATCAAAAAATACTTGTCTATTGTGAAAGTGGAAACCGTAGTATTCAGGCAAGTGCTAAATTAGCATCTCTTGGTTATAAAAATGTATACGAAATGGGTGGTATACAAGATTACGATGGAGAATTGAGTCAGTCATGAAAATAGATTCTTTAAAAACAATCAATGAGGAAGAAATGGAAGATACTTTAGAATATATAAAAATGTCTGAGCAAGAGCAATTTGATTTTTCTGGTATTACGGAATGTAATCATTGCTATTTTGAAAAAGTTCAATTTACTGATTTACACTTTCAAAATATTTCTTGTTATGATGTGGTATTTAAAAATTGTGATTTTTCTAATGTTATATGGAATTCCCATTCTGATTTTGCAGGCACATTTTTGAATCATGTGACTTTTGAAAATTGTAAAATGGTTGGAACTGATTTTGGGATGACGGCTTTAAAGAAAGTAACGTTTCAAAATTGTGTAGGTCGTTATGTGAATTTTTCTTTCGTAACGATGAGAGAAGTGAAAATATTATCTTGCTCTTTTCAAAACATGATATTGCAAGATACGACTTGTAAAAAATTATTATTGCAAGAAAATGAATTATTTGGACTAGAATTATTACATACATCATTAAAAGATGTCGATATGACTAGTAATCATATGGATGGATTAAAAACAGATTTAGAAAGTATTCAAGGAATGATTGTGAATCCTGAACAAGCATTACAATTATCTAAATTATTAGGAATTATAGTGAAAAATCTATAATTCTTTTTTTATGACAAAATAGTCATGACAGAATTTGAATTTATAGTATAATAATTTTAGGTGATATACATGCAGAAATTACTGATTGTAGAAGACGATGAAACAATTCGTTTTGGGTTAAAGTATTATTTAGAACAAGAAGGTTTTGATGTCTACCAAGCATCTACTGTGGAAGAAGCATATGATAAATTTTCTAAAACGAATTTTGATATTGTTTTATTAGATTTAAATTTACCGGACGGGAATGGTTTTGATTTATATCGTGATATGAAAAAAGTAAAAGAGGTACCAACTATCTTTTTAACAGCCAATGATCAAGAAGTATCTATTGTTATGGGACTAGATATGGGAGCAGATGATTATATTACAAAACCATTTAAGGTAAGAGAGTTATTATCACGTATTAAGACAGTATTACGTCGTAGTGGGAAAAAACAGGATAATACCATTCAAATTGGAAATGTTGTATTAGATATGCATCAAGCAAAAGTATTTAAAAATGGGGTTGATGTAATGTTAACAGCACTTGAGTATAAAATATTTTTAACATTGGCATTAAATTATAATCAAGTATTAAAAAGAGAAAGTATTTTAGCAAACATTTGGGATGTCAATGAAGAATATGTCAATGATAATACACTAACAGTATATATTAAGAGAATTCGTGAAAAGATTGAAGATGATCCGAATCATCCTCGTATTATCCAAACAGTTCGCAAATTAGGTTACAAAGTAGGTGACCCATGTTAGGAAAAAGAAGAAAACAATTTCTTTTATTTGAATTTCTTCTCTTTTGTTTTTGTATTTTATTTGCTTTTATTATGACCAAAGTGACAACGGATATTTATCAAAAACATATTTATGAGCGAGAAGGAACATTATTAAAAAGAGTCATAGAAGAATATCCGGAAACAGAAGAAGAAGTTATTCAGCTTTATGAACAAACCGATTTTCGTAAAATAGATACAAGTATTTTAGAAAAATATGGGTATGTAACGAGTGATGATTTAAGATATTTTCAAGATATAAAACAAGCACATCGTAATTTGTTAGTATCACAAATTATTTTTGTAACTCTGTTATTTGTAATACTGAATATTGCTTATATTTGGTATCAATGGAATCAAGATCGTAAATTAAAAGAATTAGATCAATATTTATTAGCTGTTTTAGCAGGAAATTATAATCTGGATATTAGAGATTATCAAGATGGTATTTTAAGTTCTTTAAAAAACGATGTATATAAAATGAGTGTGTTATTAAAAGAAGATAAAGAAAGAGCAATAGAACAACAAAAATATTTAGAAAGTGTTTTATCAGATATTTCTCATCAATTAAGAACACCACTTACGAGTATGTATGTTATGAATGATTTGTTGAGTGATGGCAAAGTACGAGGTAAACAAAAGAAAGAGATTTTAAATAAAAATCGTGCACAATTAGAAAGAATAGAATGGTTAATTACTACTTTATTAAAAATGTCTCGTATTGATGCGGGAACAGTTGTTTTTAAAGAGGAAAAAGTAACAACGAAGGAATTGATTAAAAAAGCTTTAGAACCGATTAATATACCCATAGAATTAAAAAAACAGACGATATTAATTGTTGGTGATAAAAAGAGTACTGTATTGTTAGATAAAAAGTGGACAGTGGAAGCATTTGTCAATATTTTAAAGAATGCTCATGAACATACACCTGTAGGGGGAATGATTATTATTAAAATTACTGATAATCCTTTATTTACAGAATTTTTAATTCAAGATAATGGAACGGGCATTGCAAAAGAAGATTTACCACATATTTTTGAACGTTTTTATAAAGGTAAAAACTCATCGAGTGAATCCATTGGAATTGGATTAAATATGTCTAAGACGATTATTCAAAAAGAAAATGGAACGATTATGGTAGAAAGTACAGAAGGGAAGGGAACTACTTTTACAATCCGTTTTTATAAAGCAGATATTTAAGTGACAATTCTGTCACTCTTTTTGTCACGATAGAGTCATATCTATTTACTATACTGTAGATGTAGGTGATAATATGACAAAGTGTAAATATGAAAGATTGATTATGATTGCAATTATTGTAGGAGTGATTGGTATATTAGGGTTTAGTGAATATTGTATGGCACAAAAAGAAGATAAGATAGATAAGCCCACGACAGAAAAAGTAAGCAATCAAGATGATATGGCAACATATCACAATATTATAGTTGCGAAAGAAGTACTCACAGATTTGAAAAAGATGAGTAAATGTGCTGGTCGTGATCATATCGAATTACTTACCCAAACAGGATATCAGGAAAATGGAACAGAGGAAGAAAAAAGTGGTTTATTAATTCGTTTTGGAAGTAATGACGCAGAAGAAAATCAGTTCATTCAAGAGTGGTTAGAACAACATGGTTGGCAGTACGGATTTGTCCAATTTCAACAAGAGGATTACTTATTATATCATTATACAGGACGTGATATTGCAAAATCAATTCATGAGGCAAATGTGACATTTTCTGAGTACTTAAAATAGAGAGGATGAAAGTATGGAAATATTAAAGGTTGAGCATTTAACAAAAACGTATGGTACTGGCAAGACACAAGTAAAAGCATTAGATGATGTTAGCTTTTCCGTTGAAAAAGGAGAGTTTATTGCGATTGTTGGAGCGAGTGGAAGCGGGAAAAGTACTTTATTACATTTAATTGGAGCAGTAGATAAACCGACAAGTGGGAAGGTTTATGTAGAGGGAGAAGATATTTTTAAACCCAATGAAACAAATCTAGCGATTTTCCGTCGCCGTCAAGTAGGTTTAATCTATCAATTTTATAATTTAATTCCAATTTTGGATGTAAAAGAAAATATGACATTACCTGTTTTATTAGATGGTAAGCAAGTAGAAGAAGATTATTTGAATGAGTTAATTCAAATTTTAGGGTTAGGAAAAAGAATGAATCATCTTCCAAATGAATTATCAGGAGGAGAACAACAACGTGTATCTATCGGCAGAGCTCTTATGAATCATCCTGTTGTTTTATTAGCAGATGAACCAACAGGAAATTTGGATAGTAAAGCAAGTGCTGAAATTATGAAATTATTAAGGCTTTCTAATCAGAAATATAAACAGACCATACTATTATTATGATTACTCATGATTATAATCTGGCTTTAACTGCAGATCGTATTATTGAAATAAAAGATGGAAAAATTATAAAAGATGAGAAGGTGAGATAACCTTGAACATATTAAATAAATTAACGATAAAAGAATTAAAAATGAATAAACAGCGTACGATTGTAACATTAATAGGGGTTATTTTATCTTGTGCTTTAATGGTTGGCATTGGACTTATTTTCTCCAGTGCCCAAAAAAATATGTTAGATTCGATTGTCAGTTATTCAGGAGATTATCATGTCCGTTTTGATAATGTTAAAAAAGAAGATATTTCTATAGTGAAAAATAATGTGAAAGTAAAAAAATATGCGTATACAAATGATATTAGCTATGCAATCGGAAATAGTGAACAAGAAGATGACTTTTTCTTTTTATTAAGAGGAATGAATGATACTTATCATGCGTCATTTCGCAATGTAAAAGGGAAGTATCCTAAAAAAGACAATGAAATATTAGTACCTGATACATTGTTAAAACAATATGATCCTTATTTAAAGATTGGAGATTCTATTACTCTTAATCTTGGTAAAAGATATTTAAATGGAGAAGAAACAACAGAGTCAGTCAGAAGTACAGAAGAAACATTTGAAGTATCGGATACGAAGACTTATAAAATTGTTGGAACATATGAATATGATGCATATCCACAAATGTATTATAGCGAATTATATATTTTATATACTGGAGAGAAACTGAATACTTCTACAGCCAGATTATTTATCACATATAAAAATATGAATGATACTTATCGGGAATCAGAACATATCGCATCATTATTAGGGTTTGAAGAAAGTGGAACTGGATTATATCAAAATATGACATATCACCAAGAGTATTTATCAGTATCAGGACATAGTCGTTATGGGAACTATAATACGACAATGGTAATTATATTAGGTATTGTACTCAGTTTAATCTCGATTGCTTGTATTATAGTAATTTATAATTCTTTTCATATTTCTGTTATGGAAAGAAAGAAACAATTTGGTATTTTTGCAAGTATTGGTGCAACGAAAAATCAGTTAATGAAAACAGTATTCTTAGAAGCATTGATTGTTGCACTCCTTGGTATTCCAATTGGTCTTTTATCAGGTATGTTAGGTATTAAAATAACATTAGATATCATCGCAAAATTAGCACCTGATTTATTTAGTATTCCACTTACATTTTATGTTTATCCAATTTTTATTATTGTACCAGTTATATTTATGCTAATTGTCATCTTCATTTCTGCTTATTTACCAGCACGTAAAGCAGGAAAAATGCAACCGTTGGAAGCAATTCGCCAAAATGATGATATAAAGATTGAAAAGAAAAAGATGAAAACATCAAAGATGATTCGTAAAATATTTGGAATTGAAGGAGAGATTGCTCTAAAAAATATTAAGAGAAACCGTAAGAAATATCGTGTGACTGTTGTATCTTTATTTATTAGTATTGTTTTATTTGTTACATTTTCTGGGTTATTGAGATATGGGTTATATGGAACAGATACTGCCTTTCAGAATGCAGAATACGATGCGATGGTATCTGTGACTGCTCCAACTTATGATGATATAAAGCCCGTTATGGAACGATTAAAAAAAGTAAAAGGTCCAGAACAGGCTAAAGAAATTCATTGGACTTATGCGACAACTAAAATAGATTCTTCTACTTTTTATGAAGAATACCAAAAACAAATGAGTGATAATATAGATTATGATAGTAAAACAACTGATATGGGAGTTATAATTGCTACGATTGATCAAAAAGATTATGAAAAATTACTAGAGGAATATAAACAAGAAGAGGGTACTACTTTCTTAATCAATCAAATTAATTTTTCAAGTGTTAATGGTAAAACAAGAAAAACATATTATAATCGTATATTTAAACCAGATTCCATTTCCAGCATAATCCCTTATTGTGAGAAATATGATGGAAATGATAATTATCATGTGGAACAATGCTACGAAGCAATCGAACATATTACTATGATTGAAACAGTTCCATATGGCTTGAAAAATGTCATTTCTGATCCTGGTTCATTTGTTATTGTTGTACCAGAATCTATGTATCGTCAATTTGTCACAACAGCGTTAGAAAAAGATTATTTAATTGGTACAAATGATTTTCTTTATATGAATGGAACAAATTTTAAAAATATAGAGAAAGAAATAAAAAACATCGGAGATGAAGGCATTGTTGGTGATGTCTATTATGAGAATGTCGAAGAAAGCGTTGCTAGAACAAATCGTATTATTTTAGCAATCAAAATATTATTATATGGATTTATTGCTTTAGTGACATTTATTGGTATTACAAGTGTATTTAATACAATTGTAACTTCATTAGCACTTCGTAAAAGAGAATTCGCAATGTTAAGAAGTGTAGGATTAAGTCCCAAAGGCTTTCATAAGATATTGTTTTTAGAGAGTTTCTTCTTCGTTGCAAAAGCATATTTAGTTGCACTCCCTGTATCTTTACTTTTAATTGCACTCATTCATTATGCATTTAATTTTTCGATGTATATTGAATCGGTATTAATTCCGTGGGATGCTGTATTGATTGCTCTGTTATTCTCATATGCTATTGTCTTAATTACAACGTTCTATGCGACAAAAAAAATGAGAACTGCTAATATTTTAGAATCAATACGAGAGGAGAATATTTAATATTCTCTTTTTTATGTAAATCAGAAAACAGTCTTTTCTTTTCTGAAAAATAGGGTATAATAATGATGAATTTAGATGTAGGTGATAAGATGAAAGAAAAATGGAACATATGGTGTCAAAAACAGCAGAAATATATAAAATGGGCAATGATTGGTGTTCTTATCGTTATTTTTCTTATGCTTGTCACAACAGCTTTAGGAAGTAAAGGAAAATTATTAAAAGATCAGAATGGACATTATTACCGAGAAATAAAACAGGAAAATAGGACAATTCATGTTCCTGTATTTCAAGATAAAAAGCTAAATGATGAAACAAAAAAGTTTCAAAAACGTATTTTAAAAAACGAGAAAATTAAAAGTTTGGACTATGAAATAAAAGCAACAGGTGATTTGACACAAGTTATTTGGACCAAAAAAGAAACTAAAAAAGAACAAAAAGAAACATGGGTATATCACCAAAAAAATCATCAGGCAATCACCTTAAAACAAGTTTTCCATAATTGGAATCGTGAGATGGAGGAAGAGGTAATTACTTTTTTAAATTTGGAATGGAATCGTATGATTCGTACGATGACACCACCGCTTCCAAATGATTATCAAATTCAGGAAGAAGCAAAAAGAGCGATTGCTGACGAGAATTGGTATATTCAAAATAGTAAAAATGATTATCATTTATATTTTGAGATAGAGAAAGAAAATAAAAATTATGAAGTGGGAATTCCTTTTTATATTTTAAAAGATAAAATTAATTGGAAAACATTGGGAATTGAAAAAAAGACCGATTCATGGTTTCAAAATTATATAAAAAATCGTAAAGCGGTGGCGTTTACTTTTGATGATGGACCGAATCCGAATACGACTCCTACTTTAATTACAGAGTTTGGTAAAAGAGGGATGAATGCTAGTTTTTTCATGTTAGGGAAAAATGCTGAGAAGTATCCTGAAGTTGTAAAAATGGTAGATCAAAATGGATTTGAAATTGGCAGTCATACTTATCAGCATCGCAATTTAAAGAGAATTTCAAATGAAGAACAAAGTTATGAAATCAATCAAACAAAGCAAGTTATTTATAATACGATTGGTAAAAATCCGACAAGTATTCGTCCTCCATATGGGAATTATAATGATGTAACACTTTCTTATATAGATACTCCCATTGTTCTTTGGAATGTCGATACATGGGATTGGAAATATCGTGATGCGAATACGACTTATCAAAATTCCATTGATAAAATAGAAGATGGAGCGATTGTGTTATTTCATGATATTTATTATGCAAGTGTGGATGCTGCAATTCGTATGGCCGATGAATTATATATGCGCGGTTATCTTTTATTAAGTGTGCAAGAATTGGCAAATGCGAAACATATCACTCTTACACCTAAAACTCGTTATTATCATATTCCGTGATATCTTGTTTGAAAGTTTCATATAATTTGATATAATATAGTAGGATGTGATGGTATGAAAGTCATAGTGAGTGCTGGGGGAACAGGAGGACATATTTATCCTGCTTTAGCAATTATTAATAAGTTAAAAGAAGTAGATTCTAAATTAGAAGTATTATATATAGGAACTCATAATCGTATGGAAAAAGACATTGTACCGGAAAAAGGAATTCCATTTGAAACACTGGAAATATACGGATTATATCGTAAAAAAATATATAAGAATGTAAAAACACTCGCATGTTTTTATAAAAGTTATCGTAAGTGTCTTCGTATTATGAGAAAATTTCAGCCCGATTTAGTAATTGGAGTAGGTGGGTATGTTACGGCACCTGTTATTTTAGCAGCCCATAAATTGAAAATTAAAACAGCGATTCATGAACAGAATAGTGTTCCTGGAGCAAGTAATCACTTTTTAAGTAAATATGTTGATAAAATTATGGTTTCTTTTCCTGCTAGTAAAAAAGAGTTTCCTGAAGAAAAAACTGTTTATACTGGAAACCCTTGTAGTGAGGATGCTTTAAAAGCAACCCCAATTCAAAAATCAGAATATGGATTAAGTGATAAAAAACAACTTGTTACCATTGTCATGGGATCTTTAGGAGCAAGTCACGTGAATCAATTTTTAATGGATAGTATGTCTTATTTTGAAAACAAAGATTATGAGGTGGCTTTTGTAACTGGAAAACAAGATTACGAAGAAGTAATGCGTCATACATTTCCTAAAAATATTCATGTTTATCCATATGTTCCACTTACATCTTTTATGAAAAAAACAGATCTTTTAGTATCACGTGCTGGAGCATCAACTTTAAGTGAAATTATGGCCTTACATGTGCCTTGTATTTTGATTCCTAGTCCATATGTTCCAAACAATCATCAGTGGAAGAATGCAATGGGGTTAGTGCAAGAGAAGGCAGCTATTTTATTAGAAGAAAAAGATTTAAAAGAAGATGTTTTAGTGAAGACAATTGATCAATTATTAAAAAATCCAATTCAGTTAGAAGCGATGAAGAAACAGTTAAGCAGACTTGCTGTTTCAGATAGTGCTACAAGAATTGTAAAAGAATTATATCAGTTAGTAGATGGAGATACATATGGAAAAGATAAAAACGTTAGATAAATTAAATGTCGGAAGGGTTATTTATCATGTCCCTTTAAATGAATATACAACATACCGTGTTGGCGGAATTGGAAGAGCATTGGTAATTGTCGATAATCAGGAATGTTTAATAAAATTAGTTCATTTTTTAGAGGAAAAAAATATTCGTTGGAAAATATTGGGAAATGGTTCTAATTTAATTTTTCAAGATGGCTTTTACGATGGTGTATTAATTAGTTTAAGTAATTTAAATCAAATGGAGATTGATGGTACGGAGATTATGGTCGAAGCAGGGTATCCACTTCCTAAATTAGCGATGAAAGCAGCGAAAGCTTCTTTAACTGGATTAGAGTTTGCAGCAGGTATTCCTGGTACTGTTGGGGGAGCTCTTTTTATGAATGCTGGTGCTTATAAAAGCGATATGGGATATATTGTAAAAGAAGTTACGTTTTTAGATGAAAATTTAGAAAAGAGAATATTTACAAATCGTGAATGTGATTTTCACTATCGTACTTCTTATTTTAAAAAGCATCCTAAATGCATTTGTTTAAGTACTAAGATTGTTTTAAAAAGAGGAATGAAAGAAGCAATTTTGGCAGTTATGGAAGATCGTCGTAAGAGAAGAGTGGAGTCACAACCATTAGAATATCCAAGTGCTGGAAGTGTTTTTCGTAATCCGGAAGGAGATTATGCAGGACGTTTGATTGAAAGCTTAGGTTATAAAGGAAAAATGTATGGAGGAGCAATGGTATCAGAAAAGCATGCTAATTTTATTATTAATAAAAATCATGCGACAGCAAATGATATC
>ERZ779982.1164-NODE-1164-length-10411-cov-1.376786_pt1 | contig 10411 bp, 12 predicted proteins | sample MGYA00511936_ERZ779982 | MGnify/ENA primary metagenome ERZ779982 (study PRJEB29588, sample SAMEA2146682) | human gut metagenome | biome: human gut; feature: human-associated habitat; material: faeces | place: Denmark | collected 2008/2010 ... | reverse complement strand
TCTGATGGCGATGGAACGCAGTCCGATCAAAGATATTGAAATTAAATATATTTTAAAGGCAGCACTTACCGATCAGATTAATGACCTGGAAGTTTATATGAAAGGCATTGACCATAGTTATTATTATGAGGGATATGTCACGTATAAGACGGAAGAGTTGTAATATGGCTGGCCTATGAAAAAGGCAAGGGAGAGATCTCTTGCCTTTTGGTTATTTTTGATGGATTTAGAAATAAGAAAATAAATATATGCGTTAATATATGAAAATTTGGTGTTACATGTTACAATGGTAAGTAAATAAAATATAAAGGCGTAAAATAACAGATGGAGAAGGGGAATGTTAGCAAAATTAGAATTAAAATTAAAATGTGAAAAAGAATTGACATACCAGATGTCATCATTGTTTCATGGGGCACTTATGGAATTGCTGCCGGAGAAATATGCAGATTATCTGCATATTTCAAGCCTTCATCCATATGCACAGCATTTAGAATGCAGAGAGGGGAACTGGTACTGGGTAATTACAGGACTGAATAAAGAAGCAGTGAAGATTATTATACAGGATACGTTGTGGAAAATAGAATACATTCTGATAAAAAAACATGATCTTAAAGTTTTGATAGTGAAGAAAAATTATATGGAAACAACATATAAAGAATTAATGGATCATTTTTATGAGGATGATGGGAAAAGGTATATTCAGATTCATTTTCTATCTCCGACTGCATTTAAACAAAATGGAAGGTATCTTTTTTATCCGGATCTTCGCTGTGTTTTTCAGAGTCTGATGAATAAGTACGACAGTGCCACAGCAGAAAATACAATGCATGATGAAGATACACTCGAACAGATATGTGAGCATGCACAGGTGATCAGGTATGATCTGAAAAGTGTAAGTTTTTCTTTGGAGGGTGTCAGGATTCCATCCTTTATCGGAAAAATAACCATAAAGCTGCATGGCACAGATACAATGGCAAATTTTGTAAACATGCTGTTCGAGTTTGGAGAGTATTCCGGGGTAGGAATCAAAACTTCCCTCGGAATGGGATATATGAAAATCATAAACGAAGGGGGAAGAAAATGATAACGGACGATCAGATAAAATTAATGATTGGAAGTCTGCTTCATGACATAGGAAAAGTTGTGTATAGAAGTGGGGATGGAAGAAATCACAGTCAGAGTGGATATGAGTATCTGAAGAATGAAGCACATATTTCAGATGATGAAATTTTAAACTGTGTGAGATATCATCATGGAATGTATTTAAAGAACGCATCCTTAGCAGAAGACGATAAGGCATATGTTGTTTACTATGCAGACAATGTGGCAGCATTTTCGGATCGCAGAGAGGCGGAAGCAGGAGAAGGCGGATTTGATAAAGCGATGCCGTTAGAGAGTGTATTTAATATTTTAAATGGAAACCGTTTCTTTTTAATTATCATTGCTTGTATTACTTTATTTATTATATATTATTTTTTAATGAGAGATCGTGTGAATAGTACATTAGAGCAGGTCGGATATGGATTATTTATTGGAGGAATTCTCGGTAATTTATGGGATCGTTTGATTCATGGTTACGTGATTGATTATTTAGATTTTGAACTCTTTCAAATTCATATGCCAATTTTTAACTATGCAGATATTTGTATTTGTATTGGTGTCTTCTTATGTGTTATTGCACTACTAAAGGAGGAGATAGGATGGAAGAATTCACAGTCGAAGAAAAAGCTGGACGATTAGATCAGTATGTTATGAATCTAACTGGTTTTAGTCGTACTAAGGTGCAAAAGATGATAAAAGGAAATACAATCTTAGTAAATGGAAAGCCTAGTAAGAATAGTTATCAAGTAGAAGTAGGAGATAAAATTGAAGTACAATCATTTACTGAGGAGGAAATGAGCCATGAAGCTGAAAATATTCCTCTAGATATTGTCTACGAAGATGATGATTTATTAGTTGTTAATAAACCGAACGGAATGGTTGTTCATCCTGCAGTAGGAAATCCTCATGGAACTTTAGTCAACGCCTTATTGTATCATTCTAAAAATTTAAGTGATATAAACGGCAATTTTCGTCCTGGAATTGTTCATAGAATTGATGCTGATACGACAGGATTATTAGTTGTCGCAAAAAACAATGAGACACATATTGCACTTGCTGAACAATTAAAAAATAAAACAACCCATCGTAAATATATCGCACTTTGTTGGGGTGTAATAGAAGAAGATAGTGGAGATATTATTGCTCCTATTGGACGCGATTTAAAAGATCGTAAAAAAATGGCAGTTACTGATAAAAATAGTAAAGATGCAGTGACTCATTTTCGTGTTTTAGAACGATATAAGAATGCGACAAAAGTAGAATTAGAACTAGAAACTGGTAGAACCCATCAAATCCGCGTTCATATGAATTATATAGGTCATCCAATTATCAATGATAAAGTATATGGAAATCGCAAATTATTTGATGAAACAGGACAATGTTTACATGCTAAAACGTTAGGATTTATTCATCCTCGTACAAAGCAATATATGGAATTTGATAGTCCATTACCAGAGTGTTTCTTAAATATTGAAAAGCAATTAGAAAGATAGGTGATACTATGGAAGAACAAGGAATGATCATCGAAACGAAAAATGATGAATTAGTGATGAAATTATTACATTATTTTATTACTGATAAAGATTATAATCCCATTGTTTTACATGGGGCCAAAAATGAAATCTGGTTAGAAAATTTGGACAGTGATTATCCCATTGTCAGAATTGTGACAGATTATATTCATAACGATGAACAATTTCAATTTGATCTATTAAAAACACGTAGTATTTTGAAAAAGATTAAAAAGAAGACAGTTTCTATGAATATGGAAATGATTTCCTTTTATTTGAACTTAGGAGATAATGTTAATTTAATCAAAGAAAAACAAAAATTTGAACATATTTCATGTATTCCAGTGTTTGATAATTCTACATCGCAATTACAAAAGAATAAAGTTGTTTGTGAAGCATTTCCAGATTTAGTAAAACAAACGACATTTAAAGAAAAAGGTGTTGAGTTATTTATGCGTTTAACACAGGATATTACAAAGAAATCAGAAGAGGATGCAAAAGCAGCAGAAGATGTTTTCCGTATGAAAAAACCAGTTGTGACGACTGCTCTTATCTTAATTAATATTCTTGTTTTTATTTTCATGTATTTATTTGGAAATGGATCAAATGATGTAGCAACTTTATTAAAGTTTGGGGCTAATTTGGGAGAACTTGTTAGAGCAGGGGAATTATATCGTTTAGTTACAAGTGCTTTTATTCACATCGGTATTATTCATTTACTTGTGAATTGTTATTCTCTTTATGTAATTGGTCCGCAATTAGAAAGTTTTTTAGGAAAGTGGAAGTTTTTAGCAATTTATTTACTGAGTGCAATTGCAGGCAATTTACTATCTATTTCATTTGGTAGCAGTTTAAAAATTAGTGCCGGAGCGAGTGGAGCAATTTTTGGTTTACTGGGTTCTTTAGTGTATTTCGGATATCACTATCGTGTTTATTTAGGAACAGTACTCCGTTCACAAATTATTCCGATTATTATTTTGAACTTGCTAGTTGGCTTTTTAAGCCCAGGTATTGATAATGCAGCACATGTTGGTGGATTAATTTCTGGTGTATTTACAACTATGGCATTAGGTATAAAAAATAAAACAACGAGAATGGATCGTATCAATGGTTGGATTGTGAGCGTTATCTTCTTTGCTTTCTTAATTTATTTAGGATTTTTTGGAGCAGTTTCTTAAAACTGCTTTTTATTTACAAAAAAACCATAGTGACTAGACTATGATTCATATTCACGATATACAATATGTTCTAATGTATCATCTTTTATATTATTTTCAGCAACTTTATTTTGAATTGGGGTTTCTAGTATAGGATATGTTTGAAGATGATTGATTGCTACCCATTCAAATACGGTATCTCCATCATAAGACTGTGTATCATTTTTAAACTTATTTTCATCCATTTGACAGAGATAATAAAAACCAATCTCGTGATATTTTGTATTGGGTGAGGCGACAAACATCTCCAATATATATTTTAATTTGTAATCTAATTTGATATGTAATTCTTCTAATAGTTCTCTTTCAATGGCATGTTTGCTATCTTCGTGGATGTCAATTCTTCCTCCTGGAAATCGATAGAGATTTTCTCTTTTTTTTTCAATTAAAACTTTGCTGTAAGTTTCATTATAGATGATGGCTCCGACACGTACACCAAAACGTGTTCCTGGTTCTTTCATGGTAATAATCATATATTTCCTCCTAATAAAATTGGACTATAATTTACGATATAGTCCAATAGCAATTCCTAAAATAGATACTTGATCCAAGATGATTGGATCCATTGTATCATTTTCTGGTTGTAATCTAAAATAGTTTGATTCTTTATAAAATGTTTTTAAAGTTACTTCGTTTTCTTCTGTCATAGCTACTACAATTTGTCCATTACGGGCTGTATTTTGTCTTTCGACAATGACGATATCGCCATCTAATATTCCTGCATTAATCATACTTTCTCCGCTAACTTTCAAAGTAAATACTTCCTTGTTTTTAGGAATTAAGTAAGCGGGTAGGGAAAAGTATTCTCCAGGATTTTGAATTGCCTCAATTGGACTTCCAGCGGTAATTTTTCCCAGTAATGGAACTTCTACTACTTCCTCTTCCTTTTTGGCATATTCATTATCGACAAGTAGTTCGATAGCACGATTTTTTGTTTCTTTTCTACGAATAACACCTTTTTCTTCTAAGTTTTCTAAATGTGCATGAATTGTTGCTGGACTAGATACCCCTAATGATGCGCCAATTTCTCTTACAGTTGGGGGATATCCATATTTAACAATATATGATTTAATGAAGTTTAAGATTTCATTTTGACGTTTCGTCAATTCTTTCATAGGCCCCTCCTTTTACATCCTGTATACAGTATAGCATGTAAAATGTAAAAAGTCAAACATTTGTTTGTGTTTGCTATTGACACGAACAAGTGTTCGTAGTAAGATAAAAACAGAAAGAGGAGGTTGTTGTATGAAAGAATTATTAAAAAACAAATTTGTGATTGGATTTTTAGCTTTTATTGTAACATTTACTTATATGAGTTCAATGAGCCAACAAAAAATGGAAGAGGATGTGATGAAGTCGGAACGAGAATATGTTGCGATGAATGTAAAATAATTTCTGTAGAAATCAATTTACTAATATAATCGATACATGTTATAATAAATTTAAGAATAGAGGGGATTTCTATGACAATGGAAGAATTAATTATTCGCAATATAAAAACTTTAGGAATTGATATGATAAAACAGGCAGGAAGTGGACATCCAGGAATAGTTCTTGATGCTGCTCCGATGATGTATACTTTGTTCTCGAAGCATCTACTGTTTAATGTCAATGATCCACACTGGTTGAATCGTGATCGTTTTGTGTTATCTTCTGGTCATGGTTCTGCACTTTTGTATGCGACGATGTATTTATGTGGGTATCATTTATCATTAGATGATTTAAAGCAATTTCGTAAGTATGGTTCTAAAACACCAGGGCATCCAGAATATGGGGTGACTGAAGGTGTAGAGGTTTCAACTGGACCTTTAGGACAAGGAATTGCTACAGCAGTAGGGTTGGCCTTAGGAGAAAAAATATTAGAGAATCGTTTTTTAATACATCGTACAGATAAAAAGAACAAAATGGAAAAGATGTTTGATTATCATGTTTATTGTCTATGTGGAGATGGCGATTTGATGGAGGGAATTGCACAGGAGGCAATTTCTTTAGCTGGTTCTTGGAAATTAAATAATTTAATTGTATTATACGATTGCAATTCTATTAGCTTAGATGGTGATACGAAACACACATTAGATGAAGATATTTTAAAACGTTTTGAAGCTTGTGGTTGGGAAACGCTTTCTGTATCAAATGGGAATGATGTTAAAGATATTGATCGTGCTTTGGATAAGGCAAAACGTTCTTCAATGCCAACGATTATTCGCGTAAAAACGAAAATCGGAGAAGGTTCTCTTTTAGAAGGAACAAATGCAGTCCATGGAAAAGTATTAGATGACCAGGATATGGCACAGTTAAAGCAAAAATTAGGTATGCCAGATACTCCATTTTATGTCCATGATGGAGCAAAAAATACATTTACAGCAGCTTTAGCACAGCATACAAGTGCGAAATATCAAGAGTGGGCGAATGAATATCGTCAGTATCAACAAGAAACGGGAGAAGAATTACCAAAAGAATTAAAATTTCTATTGAATCGTGAAGATGAGATTGATTTAAGCAAGAAGGAATGGGTGCTTCCTGATCCTGAGGATAAGATTGCTTCTCGTGATTTAAACCATATGGTATTAGAAGAATTAGCAAAGTCTTACGACTATTTAATTGGAGGAAGTGCTGATTTAGCATCTTCTACTAAAACGTATTTAAAAGATTATCCTGACATTTTAAATGAAACTCATTATCTTGGAAAAAATATATGGTTTGGAGTACGTGAACATGCTATGGGGGCTATTTTAAATGGTTTAGCACTTACAGGATTTCATCCATATGGCTCTACATTCTTATCTTTTTCTGACTATTTAAAACCGGCTTTGCGTATGTCTGCTTTGATGAGTTTACCAGTTACTTATATCTTTACACATGATGATATTACGATAGGCAGTGATGGCCCAACTCATCAACCAATTGAGCAACTAGCCACTTTACGAGCAACACCAAATCTCGATGTCTATCGTCCTTGCGATATGAAAGAAATCATTGGTTGTTGGAATGAAATACTGAAGCAAAATAAACCAAGTGCATTAATTTTATCGAAAAATCCAGTGACGACTGTGATTTCATCAGATATTGAAAAAGTACATTTTGGTGCCTATATAATCGCTCCGGAGAGAAGTGTATTACATGCAATTTTAATAGCCACTGGTCCAGAAGTACAAACTGCACTACGATTAAAAGAAAAATTATATCATGAGCAAGGAATCGACATTCGTGTTGTTAGTATGGTATGCATGGAGAAATTTTTAGAACAACCAAAAGAATATCAAGATGAGATTTTAACACCATATATCAAAACATTTGTGTTAGAATATTCTTCTTCTTTAAGCTGGTATCGTTTTGTTTACAATGATAAATTCTTATTTACAATTGATACGTTTGGTGCAAGCGGTTCGAAAGATGATATTTTAAAAGCGCATCGATTAGATTTTGATTCAGTATTACAGAGAATGATTGAATTAATTAAGTAGGAGTTTCCTACTTTTTTTGTATGATTTCGACACTCCTATATGTTTAAATAAGAATGGTGATGGGATGAGAACATATTATTTATTTTTAATTCAAGGTGAGATTGCAAATACATTAGAAGAAAAAGAATTCGAACTATATTATATGTTAAAACGAATCATAGAAGGAAAAGAGGAAACAATTTCATACCGTATTCCTTGTTATTTACAACTTTGTAAATCATGGCCTAAAGAGGTCTTAAATCAATATTTTACGACGAAATATCCACATTCGAAAAAGAAATATGATTATGAAATTGCAGGAGATTCTTATCTCATTCGCTCTAGTTATTTAAAGATTGTAACCTCTAAAACAATTCCTGGTATCTTTCGTTTATTAAATTATATGGACCCCTATATTTTTGTGTGTGATTTTGAAAATGGAGATTATTTTTATTTGAAAGCATTTATGAATCATATAAAAATAAAATCATAAATTGTAGTAAGCCTTGAAAGTTTCATGATTTTTTAGTAGAATACTATTTAGGAGGTTATTGCATGGATTGGATTGCATTTCTAATGGATTTATTAAAAGTGCTAGGAGGTTTTATTGCAGGAGCAGTAGTAGGATTCTTCTTGGCTCGTAGATATATGAAAAAATATATGAAAAAGAACCCACCGATCAACGAACAAATGATTAAAGGGATGATGATGCAGATGGGTAGAAAGCCGAGTCAAAAGCAAATTAATCAGATGATGAAATCAATGACGAAGTATATGGATTAGTCCAATACTTTTTTATTTTATAAAGGAGGCATATGAAACCATTTATCGGAATTATGGAAAGGCCTGAAAAGACAAGAGGGCATAATGACGTAACTGTGATGTATGATGATGTTCGTATGGTGGTAGTAGCTTGTGGAGGTATTCCTATCGGGATTGTACCTCCTAGTACAACTTGTTATGTAGATCAAAAAGCTTCTGATGTACCAGCATTAACAGAAGAAGAAAAGAACGATCTAACTCGTCTTTTAGATCTGTGTTCTGGTGTTATTTTCCCTGGTGGAGATGAAGTCATGGATTATGATTTATATGCACTTGATTATTGTTATAAGCACCAACTTCCAACATTAGGTATATGTATGGGAATGCAAGCGATGGGCGTTTATTTTCACGGCAATTTAAAAGAAATTCACTCATCTTGTAATCATCGCCAAAAGAAACGAGATTATGCTCATGAAGTCATATTAGATAAAAGCTCAAAATTATATCAAATCATGCAGAGAGAAATTGTTAAGGTAAATAGTTTTCACAAATATATGGTGACAGATATAGAGAGAATAGATGTTGTTGCAACTGCACCTGATGGTGTCATTGAAGCTATAGAAGATAAAAAGCATCCCTTTTTTATAGGAGTGCAATGGCACCCAGAAACACTTTTCTCATATGATATTATGAGTCAAAAATTATTTCAAAGATTTTTTGAAATCATAAAGAAAAGGTGAGAAAGATGAAAGTAGAAGAAATTCAATCACTTCTACGAGGTATATTAATCCAAGGAACAATAAACGATAAAAACATACTTAACATCTCCATCGATACCCGTACTATGAAAAAAGGGGATGTTTTTATATGTTTAATTGGTAAACGTTTAGATGGTCATCAATATATAAAAGAAGCAATTAAAAAGAAAGCGAGTGCGATTATTGTATCGAAAATGGTTTCTATTGAAACTGAGATTCCGATTCTGTTAGTAGATAATACGGATGAAGCGCTTCAAACACTTGCCCGTTATCATAAAGAACAAATTGAGCCGAGTGTGATTGCAATTACTGGAAGTGTAGGAAAGACAACTACGAAAGAATTAATTGCTCGTTTTCTATCAAAGAAATATTCTGTATTAAAAAGTGAAGGAAATTTTAATAATCATATTGGTGTTCCTATGACAATGTTACAATTAAAAGCCAATCACGAAATCTTAGTATTAGAAATGGGAATGAATCACCAAGGAGAAATTGCTCGTTTATCTATGTTAGCACATCCTAATGTTGCGATTATTACAAACATAGGAACGAGTCACATTGGGTATTTAAAATCACGAAAAAATATTTTTAAAGCAAAGATGGAAATTACAGAAGGAATGAATCATGGTAGTCTTATCGTTAATGGTAATGATCGCTATTTAAAAAAAGTAAAAGCAACAAAACAATACGATGTTACTTTGGTAAATCAAAATACATTTCACGCTCAAATAAAACATAGAAAAGATGGTATTGTTCTGGTATTAAGAGTACAGAAACAAGTCTATCACGTAGATCTTCCATACTGTGCCCTTCATCTATTGGATAATATCTTTTTGGCGCTTCAAACAGGTATCATGTATCATGTTCGAATGGAAGATATGATCGAAGTATTAAATCATACATCTTTTCAATTAAAAGGAAGGTTAGAACATATCGACATCAATTCACATCAAACATTGATCAATGATACATATAATGCTTCTTTGGAATCTAGTTGTGCTGCACTGAAGTATTTAAAAACATTGCCAGGAAAAAAATGCATGATATTTGGTGATATCTTAGAACTTGGCAAAAAAAGTAAAAAAATACATCGTCAACTTGCTTGTATGTTCCAAAAAGAAAAGACAATTGATTTTGTATTCATTGGAAATGAAGTAAAAGTAATGAAAAGAAAATTAAAACATAGTTTGTATTTTTGTTCTGTAGAAGAATATATGAACTATATAGAAAAACATCCATTAAAATACGATTATATTTTATTAAAAGCTAGTCATAATATGCACTTTGAAAAAATCATCGATCAATTAAAATAAAGCACATTGTGCTTTATTTTTCATGTAATGTAAAGTGAATTCCAATCATACCACCAAAAATAGACGTTAGAAATAAGACTAAGTAAAAAATTAAATCTTTGATATGGAAGCTTTTATCAATCCCTAATACTTGGAATAAAAGAAGGAATATACTTACTACAAAAGCAAACTTCAAACCTTCTAACCATCCTTTTTTAGTTGCTGAGACACTCATAAAAAATCCTCCACCAAAGAAACTAACCAATAAGATAATGAATTTGATCACCGCTACCACTTGATATGATAAAACATCAAGTAGAAGAATCC
>ERZ779982.1162-NODE-1162-length-10428-cov-2.727080_pt1 | contig 10428 bp, 4 predicted proteins | sample MGYA00511936_ERZ779982 | MGnify/ENA primary metagenome ERZ779982 (study PRJEB29588, sample SAMEA2146682) | human gut metagenome | biome: human gut; feature: human-associated habitat; material: faeces | place: Denmark | collected 2008/2010 ... | reverse complement strand
TTAAGTCCCTCGTGTCTGCCAATTTCACCACAGCGGCATAAGAAGAGCCACCGTCTTTTCAAACGGCAGCTCTTATAATACAACAGGCTTGCTTTTTTGTCAAGAAAAGCTTTTATACCTTACCGCCATGCAGCTCTGCATACATCTTGGAACGGCACTCGGCCACAGCCGGCGTCATATTCACATAGTGCTTATGCGGGCACTCCAGACGCAGTTCGCTCTCCCAGGTCTCCTCGGTGAGCTGCTTTGCAATGTAGGCCTTCTTCTCCGCAATAGAGGGCAGCTCAATGGCCAGCTGGCCGTTCAGGGTGGCTCCCCGCTTCAACAACAGCTGTTCGCCGGGGATGAGGCTGACCGTACTTGCCTTTTCCAGGGTTTTCCAGGCCTCTTGGGGCGAACGTCCCGAGTTGGCATCATTGCCTTCCACAGGGTCGATGTAGTAGGCATTTTCGGGGGTGGAGGTGCAGGAGGTCAGGTGTACGCCTCCGCCGATGCACGACACAATGAGCAGCAGGGTGGTGGCCAGGGCTATCTTCCGGTGGGTGGTGTGGAATATATTTTTCTTCATAAAATGTCTTACCTTAAAAATGAAAGGATGGCGCAGGCACTGTACCTTATGGGGTTGGCCTGGCCATCCTTTGCTTACCTATTGCTAACTGAAGGGTTTACTTCCAGAGTTCATGCTGTTCGAGCAGTTCGTTGGAGTCGAGCTCGGCAGTCGGGATGGGCCATACATAGTCGCGTTCGCTGTTGTACTGGCGCGGTTCGTAGGCCAGTCCCAGGGTTGTGCGTTCTTTTTCGACGTTGGCCACAGCCTTGTCCAGTTCCTTCCAACGGTATACGTCGAACAGTCGCAGGCCTTCGAAAGCCAGTTCTACACGGCGTTCGTGCTTGATGACGGCCAGCAGGGCATCTTTGCTGAGGCCGGTACCTTCGACGTCTTCCACCTTCGGCATCATCACATCCGAACGTTGGCGTACCTGGTTGATGAGACCGCGGACTTCGGCTTCGTCATATCCGCCTTTCTGTACCAATGCTTCGGCCAGCGAGAGTAATACTTCGGCATAGCGTACTACGTAGAAGTCCTGTCCGTTGTCCCAGGAGTTGCTGGTGTCGGTCGGGTCGAAATATTTCATCACGTACACGGTAGAGAGCGAAGCGGCCGCACCGCCATACCAGGCTCCTTCACCGCCTTTGCCGTTCCAGTACATGCCCGGTACGAACAGGGTGGCGTAGAGACGCGGGTCACGGTTCTCCCAGTGGGCGGCATTGGGCTGGCTTACGTCCAGCTTGCCTTCCTTCATGACACCATAGTTGGTATCGGTCGTCTTGGTCCCGTCGGTCAGATAGTAATCGTCGGCCAGGTCGATGGTACCGTTGATGAATTCGCCCGGCGTGTTCCAGTGGGCGTTGAAGGAAGCGCCTTCGCTCATGCCCGGTCCTTCGTAACGGACGGAGAAAATGACTTCGGGTGATGTCTGTCCGGCCAAAGTGAACAGTTCGCTGTATTTCGGGTGCAGGCTGTAACCCAGTCTCATCACTTCACGGTAGGCGTTGATGGCATCGTCCCATTTCTCGTTGTAGAGGGCCAGACGGCCGAGGATGGCATATCCGGCTCCACGGGTCAGGCGGCCCAGATCAGCGGTTTCGGGCAGGTCGGTCACGCAGGTTTTCAGGTCGGCGATGACGTTGTTCACGATGTCGGCCCGTTTGCTCTTCTCCTTGCTGGGGCTTTCCAGCGTTAAGGGTTCGGTGAGGTAGGGAACGTCCTGATAGGTCATGGTCAGGTTGGTGTAGATCAAGGCGCGGAGTACAGTGGCTTCCGCCTTGTAACGTGCCTTTTCAGCATCGCTTAGCTCCACTCTGTCGATGTTGGCAATCAACGTGTTGCAACGGCTGATGACTTCGTAGTTGGCTTTCCAATAGTCACTGAATACCCATGAACTGGGATTCTGGATTCCCATAGCCACATCGTAGCCTTCAATCCAGCCGCTCCAGTTGAAGTGTCCGCCGTTGTCGCTGATACATTCCATGTAGAGCGGACCGAAGGTGTACTGGTCGGAATTGTAAAGCTGGTTGCTCTGGAGAGCGTCATAGCAGGCAGCCAAGGCCATCAGGGCATCGTTGGAAGTCTGCCAGAAAGTGGAAGATGATGATTCGGTCAGTGAATCTTTCTGCAGGAAGCTGTCGGAGCAGGAGGTTGTCAGGACACCGGACAGCAGAGCCAAACTTATGTATTTATTTATCAGTTTCATAGTGCTCAAATAGTTTTAGAATTTAACATTGACACCAAACGAATAGGTTTTGGTGTTGGGGTGAACGTCGTTGCGAGTGTCTCCGCTTTGCTTTTCAGGATCGTAGTCGTCCAGCGAAGTGAAGGTCAGCAGGTTGGTTCCGGCCAGGTAAAGGCGCAGGCTCTGGACACCCACTTTCTCCATCCAGGATTTTTTCTTGAACGTATACCCGATTTCCACATTCTTCAGACGGAGGTAATCTCCTTTGGTCAGCCAGAAGGAAGACATCGTGTTGTTGATGGTTCCGCCCATGCGCGGCATGCTGCCGTTGGGGTTCTCGGGCGACCAACGGTCCAGCCAGCGTGAAGTCTTGTTTCCGCCGTTGGAGATGGTTGTCTCGTCCCAGTTGAAGCGCTCCAAGCCGGCTACACCCTGCCAGAAGGTGGTGACATCGAGGTTCTTGTAGCTGAAGCCCAGGTTGAATGAATATTGCAGTTTCGGGAACGGGTTGCCGATGACTTGACGGTCGGCATCGTTGATATCGCCGTCATTGTTGAAGTCTTCGTACATGATGTCGCCCAACTGAGGTTTCTGGCCGTTCTGAGTGATGGTCTGTCCTTTGGCGTTGACGCGGTTCAGGTCGTCTTCCGTGCGATAGATACCGATGGCTTTCCAGGCGTAGTAGGAACCGATGGCTTCACCTTCGCGGTTGATGGTGCTGCCACTGATGCTTTCCAGTCCGTTCATGTTCAAAATCTTGTTCTCAACGCCTGCCAGCGAGAAACCTGCCTGCCAGCTCCAGTCGCCCTTCTGGTCAAAGTAGTTGGCAGCAAATTCCCAACCCCGGTTGCGTACCTTACCGGCATTCTGGTAGGGAGCTGAGAGTGAACCCAGGAAGATGCCCGGCATGGGGAGCTGCAACAGAATGTCGGAAGTGGTCTTGTCGTACCAGTCGAACACAATGTTGATGCGGTTCTGCCAGAACGATGCGTCCAGACCGATGTCGGTGATGGTAGTTGTTTCCCACTTGATGTTTTCGTTGGCTATCTTGGAGGTTTTCATACCTACGTATTTGGTGTCGCCGAAGTAGTAGCTGCCCTGTGCGGAAAGGGTTGACGTATAGGCGTAGTTGCCGATTTCCTGGTTACCCAACTTACCCCAGCTGGCACGCAGCTTCAGGGAGCTCAGCCAATTGATGTCCTGCATGAAGCTTTCGTTCGAGATGAGCCATGCACCCGAGAAAGAGGGGAAGGTGGCATAGCTGTCCTGCTTGGGCATGCGTGAAGAACCGTCGCGGCGGACGTTCATTTCGAACAGGTAGCGGCCACCGTAGTTGTAGTTGATACGTCCGAAGAAGGATTGCAGAGCGGTCTCCTCGGCCGAACCGGTCACTTTGTCGTTCTGCGTGCCACCGTCCATCTCATAGATGTTTTCAGTGGGGAATCCCTGCTTGCTGGCTTCGTTCTTGTCCCAGCGTGTGCCCTGAATAGAATGTCCCAGCAGTACGCTGATTTCATGGTCACCGAAGGTAGCGTTGTAAGTCAGGATATTTTCGTTGATATAGCTGGTTTCCAGATAGTGGTAGTCGGTCAGTGTGTTCTGCGTGCCGGCAGGAGCCAGCTCGTTGCCTTCAGCATCGTAGATAGCCAGGCTTCTCGGATTGAAGGTGGTCACATCATTCATATAGTACTTGTAGGCCAGGCTGGAACGGAATTTCAGTCCTTTGTACAGGTCGATTTCACCGAAGAACTTACCGTCGAAACGATAGTTCTTGTTGTCTTTGTAGCCGTTGTTCAGGGCATAGATGGGATTTTTGAACACAGACTGGCCGATGCTCGGGTTACCGTCCACATAGCCATAGTGACCGTTGGCATACTGCACGGGAACAGTGGGGCGGGTAAACCAGGTGAGGTATCTCATCAGACCTTCGCCCGTGACGCTGGTGGTAGGCTCGTCAATGCTCTGGCGGCTGCCCGACAGGTTCAGTCCCACTTTCACGATGCCCAGCTGTGCATCAATGTTCGAACGGAAGTTGAAGCGTTGATTGGCTGTATTCTTCAAAATACCTTCCTGCTTGAAATACTGAGTGGAGAACATGTAATGGACATTCTTGCTACCTCCTGTAACGGAGAGGTGGTGCTGGTGCATGGGAGCGGTGCGGAACATTTCGCCTGCCCAGTCGGTATTGGCAAAATGGTCGGGGTCCGAACCTGTGCGCAGTGCTTCAAGCATTTCCTGTGTATAGGCTTTTCCCGGTTGGCATTCGTTGTACATTTTGGCCCATTCGTAGGAGTTCACATAGTCGGGCAGTACGGTAGCCTGCTGCAGGGCGATGCTTCCGGAATAGCTGATGGAAGGCTTCTGCTCGCTGCCTCGTTTGGTGGTAATCAGGATGACACCGTTGGCCGCACGTACACCGTAGATGGCTCCGGAGGCGGCATCTTTCAATACCGATACACTTTCGATGTCTTCGGGGGCCAGTTCAGAAATCTGGCTGATGGAGCTTTCTACACCATCGATCAGTACCATCGGATTGTTTTTGCTGGCATCACCCAGAGTGCCGACACCGCGTACGCGGATTTCCGGACTGTCTTTACCGGCTTGGGCACCGTTACCGGTGAGCATGACGCCCGGCAAACGGCCCTGCAACATATTGGCCGTATTGGCAACGGGCATGTTGGCTACATCGTTGAAGTTGACGGCAGCGACCGAACCGGTCAGGTTCTCTTTCTTCTGTACACCGTAACCAACCACCACAACTTCGTCAATCATTTTGGAGTCTTCCTTCAGAATGACGTTCAGTTGCGTGTTGTTGCTGCTGATAACAAATTCTTGGCTGGCGTATCCGATGAACGAAATGACCAGTGTGGAATTGGGATGGACGGACAGGGTGAAATTTCCGTCGATGTCAGTGATGATACCGTTGGTAGTGCCTTTTTCCAGAACACTGGCACCAATCACACTTTCACCATTGATGTCTTTTACGACACCTGTCACTTTGTAGGTGGATGATTGTTGGGTAGTGGCATGTACCTTCACGGGAAGGAGGCAAAGACAAAGCAACAAGGTTAACAAGGTAAAAGCTTTGTCGGAGACTAAATTTTTACAGCTCATACGTTTTTGAATTATTTAAGATTAAACAAAAATTGTGCTGCAAATCTATAATACCTGGCGGACAAGAGGGATGAATAAATGCCGGAAAAGGATGATTTTTTTCTTTTTCATCCTTTCCTGGCATTCTGTAAAGGGGGTTAGGGGACTTTGGAAGCTTTTTATGTCGGATTGTTCTGCTCTGTTCCTGTCTTCTCCTTTTCTTTTTGTGTCAGATATTCTTTGGGGGAGACGCCGAATTTCTTGCGGAAACAGAGAGTAAAATATTTGGGGTCATTGAATCCCACCTTGTAGGCTAGGTCGTTGATTCGTATTTTCCTGTTTTCTTCGAGCAGGCGGAAGGCGGCCTGTAAGCGTACGTTTGAGATGAATGATAGGGGTGTCATGCCTGTCAGTTGTTTCAGCTTGTCGTTGAGGGTGGAGCGGGCCATACCCATGGCTGCCACAAATTTGCCCAAATCGAAATCCTGTTCGTCCAGGTGGGCGTTGACGCATTCCATGGCTTTCTTCAGGAACTGCTCGTCGTCGGGCGTATAATTGATTTCCTTGGCCTCGAATACCAATGTCTTTCGTGCATCGACCATCGGTTGCCTGCGGCTTTTCAGCAGGTTTTCTATTTTAGCTATCAGTACGGAAAAGTTCAGAGGCTTGCATATGTAGCCGTCTGCTCCCGCTTCATAGCCTTCTACGCGATCCTGACTTCCGGTGCGTGCTGTCAGCAGAATGACTGGAATATGGGCTGTCTGGAACTGGACCTTGATACGTTTGCACAGTTCCATACCGTCCATTCCGGGCATCATGACATCGGAAACGACCAGGTCGACAGGCTCTACCTCCAGAATTTTCAGGGCAGTGGAACCGTCCGGAGCTTCGGACACCTGGTAGTACTGGCTCAGTAGCCGGTGCATGGCTTCGCGCAATTCTTCGTTGTCCTCCACGATAAGGATGGAGGAGCGGCTGTGGTGCCCGTTGTCTATGTGAGGTAAGGGTGATGGGACACTTGCCTGGGTGTCGGTACTTCCAGAAATAGTTGGATCCGGATTCTCAGTTTCCAGTTTTTCCTCTTCCCTTTCTTCCTGGCTGTAGGCCTCTTGGGTGATTGGAATGGATACGGTGAATGTATTTCCGGTTTCCGTGTCACTTGTTACTCCGATGGTGCCGTGGTGGAGAAGGACAAGGTCCTTGGTCAGTGAGAGACCGATACCGGTACCGATGGTATGGAACTTTCGGTATTCTCCTTCGTAAAAACGTTCGAACAAGTGGACCTGTTTGTCGGCTGGTATGAGCTCTCCGGGGTTGTTGACGCTGAATACATACAGGCCTTTGTCGGCTATGTATTGTTGGCGGATGGTGATACAACGGCCTTCTTGGGTGTATTTGGCTGCGTTGGACAGGAGGTTGTACAATATCTTATCCATTTTGTCGGGATCGAAATAGCCGATTATTTCGTGATCGGCATCTTCGACGGAGATGTGCAGCTGCCTCTTTCGGACAAGCGGAGCAAAGGCATTGGCCGATTGGCGCAGGAACAGCGTCAGGTTGCCTTGCGACACACGGAGCTTTTGTTTGCCATTCTCTACTTTGCGGAATTCCAGTATCTGCTGGATGAGTCTCACGAGCCGGAGAGTATTGTCCGATATGCTGCGCAATCTTGGCTTCAGGTCGGGATATTGCAGTTTCAGTTCATCCACAGACGCCGAGATAATGGATAACGGGGTGAGCAGTTCGTGGGTAATGTTGGTAAAGAACTGGAGCTTGGCATGGTTGATGGCTTCTATCTGCTGGCGTTGGATTTTGCCCAGCTCAATGGCATGTTGCATCTGGATGCGCTTGCGTACGGTCCGGTAGAGATAATAGATAATGGCTGCAGCTGCAAGGATATACAGACAGTAGGCCCACCATGACAACCAGGGTGGCGGAAGAATGGTAATGTGAAGTTCACATTCCTGCCGGGACCATACTCCGTTGGGATTGGCTCCCCGCACCTTGAAGGTATATTTGCCTGAAGGCAGGTTGTTGTAATAGGCAAAATGGCGGAGGGCATTTGTCGAAACCCAGCCTGCGTCGTATCCTTCCAGCCGGTACCGGTATTTGTTCAGCTGCGGATTGACATAGCTCAGTATGGAGAAGTCCAGGCTGAAGTTGTTTTTGTCGTAAGGCAATATGATGTGTGAAGCATAGTCGAGCGGTGCGTCAAGGATGCGTTCCTGCTCCTTGGCGGGCAGGTTTCGTATGGAGGTCTCGTAGATTTTCAGGTCAGTAATGACTACGGGGTAGGATGTGCTGTCGTGGCTGATGGCTTCTGGATGGAAACTGTTCAGGCCGTGTGCACCGCCAAAGACCAGGCTGCCGTCATTGGCCTTGAAACAGGAATTGCGATTGAAAATGTGGTCTTGCAACCCTTCTTCCATTGTATAGGTATATATGCGGGGATGATTATCGGAAGAGGGGTTGATGTGGTACATTTGCGAGTTGGTTGTGAGCCAAAGGCTGTGGAAGTTATCTTCAAGCATGGAAAATATGACATCTCCTGCTTCAAAGTATTCGTTGAAGATAGAAATGAAACGGTCATCTTGGGGGACGTACAAGTCGAGACCGTTCCCATTGGTCCCTGCCCAGATACGTCCCTTACTATCCGTGCACAATGTCATGGCACCTACAGATTGGGAATTATGGTGTGAGGGGGCATATATCTTTCCTGCATATTGCCTGTCTTTTTGGGGGGTGAAGCGCCAAATGCCGTTGTTGGGAGTGGCAACCCAGATGTTGCCGGCGTTGTCTTCGGTTATCTTGAAAACGGGTACTTGCGGCCAGGCTTGCTTATCGTTGGAGCACAGCTGGTCGATGGAATGCATTTTCCCCTGGATGTCGAGCATGCAGAGGCCGTTCCGGGTACCTATCCAAAGATTACCTTGTCTGTCTTCGTACAACGAGTACACACATACATCGGTAAGGGCCGGATGGGTTTGCTGGTTGATGGCATAGGCCTTCTTGCCGTCGTATATCCATACTCCGTCGTCCCAGGTGGCGAAGCAGTAAGTCTGGTCCGATCGGCGGATAATGTCATTTACGGTAGAGATGTAGGGCATGTGGCGGAATCCGGGATGTTCTCTGTAATGTAGAATGGTCTGTTTCGTAGGGTCATATTCCACAAGGCCGTATCCCATGACTCCCATATAGATGGAATGGTGATCCGATGGGTAGGCACTGCGGATGGAGCTGGTAGGGAACTGTCTGAGCAACGGCTCAATGGAATCATAATCGAACAGCTTCCGATGGGTGTTGACGGTATATACTCCTCCTCCTAGCATGCCGACCCACATCAGTCCGTCGCGGCTGTACATCAAGGCGTCCACTTCGTTGAAGGGCAGGGTGTCGGGACCTTTGCCGGGCAAGTAATTGCTGAATACGCCTGTTCCTTCTTCGGATTCAAGAATGCTCAGGCCGCTGCGGGAACCAATCCATAACTTTCCGGAATTGTGGTCCTGGGCAATGGCATAAATAATGTTGTCGCACAGACTGCCGGGATTCGTTTCATCGTGGACGAAATGCTTGAAACGATAATGTTTCATGTCATAAGGATTCTCCAGTTTGGTCAATCCGTAACGCCAGGTACCTATCCATATCTGTCCCCGGCTGTCCTGAAACAGGGTATGAGCCGATTCTGCCGGGTTGATGTTCCGGTAGGTATAATATTTTTCCTCCTGCGGATTGTAACGGATCTGCCCTTGTGCCCAAGTGCCTATCCAGATATTTCCGTTCCGGTCTTCGATAATGGATTTTACATCGTAATGTGGCAGGCTGGTTTTCTGTATTTGGGGGTCGCACAATTCAAACTGGTCGCTTCCTGCTTTCCGTCGGAAAATGCCTTTGTTTGCTCCGACCCAGACATCCCCATTCTTGGTGCAGGCAATGGCTTCAATGTAGCTGACTTGTAATAATGGAGAGGAAATTTTCTCTAATTTATCCTGTCGCTTGTCAAGCACGTAAAGCCCGCTATAGGTACCAATCCAAAGATGGTTCTCGTGATCTTCTGCTACGATATTGACGAAACCGTCGAGGTTCCGGTTCTGATTCTGACCGTCGGGGCGGTAGATGACGGTATTGTATCCGTCGAAACGTAATAGTCCGTTATAGGTTGAAATCCAAATGTAGCCTTCGCTGTCCTGATAGAGGTTGCGTATTTCGTTGGTCGGTAGATGAGAGGATGTAGAGAGCGGCTTGAAAATGAGGTTATCGGCTGCTAGTGCTCTTGTGTGAACCAATGCGGCGAGAAGGGCAAGCAGAATCCACCAATTGGAAGTCAAATAAAGTTTCATCGTAAATTGTTTTTAGGTTAACTGATGGTATCTGTGTAGCAACAGGTATAAGGATTGCACGATCTATCATTTGTTTCTGATATTTCATGCAATCCTTTGATAGAAGTTGTCAGAAGATAAACCTTAATACATCATTCAGGTTGGCCCAGATGAGCAGGGCGAAGAGCAGGAGCATACCTACCATTTGCGCGCGTTCCATGAACTTGTCGCTGGGCTTGCGGCGGGCTACAATTTCGTAGATGAGGAACAGTACATGGCCGCCGTCCAGAGCGGGGATGGGCAGAATGTTCATGAAGGCCAGGATGATGGAGAGGAAGGCCGTCATGTACCAGAACTGGTGCCAGTCCCATGTGGCTGGGAAGATGCTGCCGATGGTTCCGAAGCCTCCCAGCTGCTTGGCTCCTTCCTTGGAGAAGAGGTACTTCATTTGGCTGACGTAGCCTTTAAGCGTGTTCACGCCCAGTGTGACGCCGGCAGGGAACGAAGAAAAGAAGCTGTATTCCTTCTTCACGATGGGGAGCAGGCGGGCGGTGCGCATATCGGCAGTGACACCGATCTCGTAGAGCGAGTCGGTAGCTATGCTGAGGGTATCGGTGACGCCGTTGCGGACGTAAGTCAGGCGGATATCGTGTGAAGCCTGACCGTCTTTCTGTCGTTTCAGCATTTCTTCCTTGAAGTCAAAGTAGGCGATGTTGTGCCCGTCCAGCTGCGTGATGCTGTCGCCCGGCTGGAGTCCGGCCGGTGCGGCAGGGTGTCCGGCTACG
>ERZ779982.1161-NODE-1161-length-10431-cov-2.436874_pt1 | contig 10431 bp, 9 predicted proteins | sample MGYA00511936_ERZ779982 | MGnify/ENA primary metagenome ERZ779982 (study PRJEB29588, sample SAMEA2146682) | human gut metagenome | biome: human gut; feature: human-associated habitat; material: faeces | place: Denmark | collected 2008/2010 ... | reverse complement strand
GAGGGCTGCGTGCTGGCTAAGACAACCGGCGACTTTGCCGTAATCATCGCCCTGAAGTGCGAAACTGACTTCGTGGCTCAGAACGCTGATTTCGTGAAACTGACTCAGGACATCCTGGACCTGGCCGTTGCCAACAAGTGCAAGACGCTGGACGAAGTGAAGGCGCTGCAGCTGGGCGACGTAACGGTGGCTCAGGCTGTGACAGACCGCAGCGGTATCACGGGCGAGAAGATGGAACTCGACGGTTATCTGACTGTTCAGGGTGCCGACACAGTGGTTTACAACCACATGAACCGCAACGGCCTCTGCACCATCGTAGCTTTCAACAAGAAGGTGGACGAGCAGCTGGGCAAGCAGGTAGCTATGCAGATCGCTGCCATGAACCCCATCGCCATCGACGAAGACGGTGTGCCCGAGGACGTAAAGCAGAAAGAAATTGAAGTGGCTATCGAGAAGACCAAGGCCGAGCAGGTACAGAAGGCTGTAGAGGCTGCCCTGAAGAAAGCCGGCATCAATCCTGCCCACGTGGACAGCGAAGAGCACATGGAAAGCAACATGGCCAAGGGCTGGATCACGGCTGAGGATGTAGCCAAGGCAAAGGAAATCATCGCTACGGTTTCTGCCGAAAAGGCTGCCCACCTGCCCGAACAGATGATCCAGAACATTGCCAAGGGTCGTCTGGGCAAGTTCCTGAAGGAAGTCTGCCTGCTGAACCAGGAAGACGTGATGGACGCCAAGAAGACAGTAAGAGAAGTGCTGAAGGAAGCCGATCCCGAACTGAAGGTGGTAGACTTCAAGCGTTTCACCCTGCGTGCCGAATAATATCCGGTCCGGATGTCGAAATAAACGAAGAGAGCGTATCTGCGGATGCGCTCTCTTTTTTTGCGGGGTTATCCCACCGGCTTCGTCTGTGTGTAGCCGGCCTGCTTCAGCAGGTCCAGCACTTTCTGCTTGAAGTCGCCCTGGACGATGATTTCGCCATCCTTGGCCGTGCCGCCCACGCCGCATTTGCTCTTCAGCAGCCGTCCCAGTTCCTTCAGGTCGTCGTCGCTGCCAGTGAAGCCGGTGACGAGGGTCACCACCTTGCCGCCGCGGTTCTTGCGGTCGAGCTGCACGCGCAGCTTCTGCTGGGAAGGGGGCAGGGTGGAGGTTTCCTCTTCGTCCCTAGTCTCATAACGGAAGTCGGGATTGGTGGAATAGACCACGTTCAGGCGGTCTTTCCAGTCGTTGTTTTTGGTATTCTTAGCCATAACGGATTGCATTTTTGTTGACGGCAAAAGTACGGCTTTGTGACGATTTTTGCAATGCGACGTAGAAATTATGTTAACCTTTTCGGCCCTACCTGCCTGACATTGGAAAAAATAATGTACTTTTGTTCTCCACAAATCGGATTATAGAGAGAAAACGATGAGCAGTTTGGTACAGAACAAGGAACATTTGCGGGTGCCGGAGCCTACGCTGCGACGCCTCCCTTGGTATCTCTCTAATGTCAAGCTGTTGAAGCAGCGGGGAGAACGCTATGTGTCTTCCACCCAGATATCCAAGGAAATCAATGTAGACGCCTCGCAGATAGCCAAGGACCTTTCGTATGTCAATATTTCGGGACGTACGCGGGTGGGCTACGAGGTGGATACCCTGATTGCCGTGCTCGAGGATTTCCTGGGCTTCACCAATCTGCACAAGGCGTTCCTGTTCGGTGTGGGAAGTCTGGGAGGCGCCTTGCTCCACGACTCCGGTCTGCGGCACTTCGGCCTGGAGATTGTGGCGGCCTTTGACGTCAATCCCGCTTTGGTCGGCACGAAGCTGAACGGCATTCCCATTTTTCATACCGATGAATTCCCCCGGAAGATGAAGGAGTACGACGTGCATATCGGCGTGCTGACCGTGCCCATCGAGATTGCCCAGCAGATTACGGACTACATGGTGGAGGGCGGCATCAAGGCCGTGTGGAACTTTACTCCCTTCCGCATCCGGGTGCCCGAGAACATCGTCGTACAGAACACGTCGCTGTATGCCCATCTGGCCGTGATGTTTAACAGACTGAACTTTAATGAGATCAAGTAATGAAGATTATTGCTGTAGGAATGAACTATGCCCTGCACAACCAGGAGCTGGGGCATCGGCAGGAAAACAAGGAACCGGTCATCTTCATGACGCCCGACGCGGCCATCCTGAAGGACGGCAAGCCGTTTTTCCTTCCCGACTTCTCGAACGAGGTCCATTATGAAACCGAGGTGGTGGTGCGCATCTGCCGCCTGGGCAAGCACATCGCGCCGCGCTTTGCGCACCGGTATTACGATGCGGTGACGGTGGGCATCGACTTTACGGCCCGTGACCTGCAGCGACGCTTCCGCGAGGCGGGCAATCCGTGGGAACTCTGCAAGGGCTTTGACAATTCGGCGGCCATCGGTACTTTTGTACCGCTGGAGCAGTGGGGGGGCGACGTGCAGCGGCTGGACTTCCACCTGGATATCGACGGACAGACGGTGCAGCGCGGCTGTACGGCAGACATGCTGTTTCGCGTGGACGACATCATCGCCTACGTCAGCCGCTTCATGACGCTGAAGATAGGCGACCTGCTCTTTACCGGTACGCCGGTCGGTGTGGGGCCGGTGAGCATCGGCCAGCATCTGCAGGGGTATCTGGGCGACGAGAAGCTGCTCGACTTCCATATCCGATGAAGAATTTTCAATGATCCATTCTCCATTTTCCATTATGAAAATACGTGTAGGTTTCGGCTTCGATGTCCACCAGCTGGTGGAAGGCCGTGAGTTGTGGTTGGGCGGCATACGCCTGGAGCACGAGAAAGGATTGCTGGGACACAGCGATGCCGACGTGTTGATACATGCCATCTGTGATGCCCTGCTGGGGGCGGCCAATATGCGCGACATCGGTTACCATTTCCCCGATACGGCCGGTGAGTTCAAGAATATCGACAGCAAGATTCTGCTGAAGAAGACCGTGGAACTGATTGCCACCAAGGGCTACACGGTGGGAAACATCGACGCTACCGTCTGTGCCGAACGCCCCAAGCTGAAGGCACGCATCCCCGAGATGCAGCAGACGCTGGCCCGCGTGATGGGGGTCGACGAGGACGACGTGTCCATCAAGGCCACCACGACCGAGAAGCTGGGCTTCACAGGCCGCGAGGAAGGCATTTCGGCGTATGCGACGGTGCTGGTGGTGAAAGAATAGGTTTGAGGTATCGGGCGTTTATTGTTCACGATTCATAATTTATGTCTTTGGTTCCTTTTCTCATGAAGCGTATTTTGTCTTTCCTGTTTCTGCTGGGGATGGGGTGGGTCACCCTGTATGCCCAGAACGCTGCCTTGAAGTTCAACAAGGCGGGTGAGTTCAAGATTGTCCAGTTTACCGACGTGCATTTCAAGTATGGCAATCCGGCCTCGGACATCGCATTGGAGCGTATCGATGAAGTGTTGGAGGCGGAGTGTCCCGACCTGGCGGTGCTGACGGGCGACGTCATCTATGCCGCACCTGCCGACAAGGGGATGCGGACGGTACTCGAACGGGTGTCGGCTCATCAGGTACCGTTTGTCGTAACGTTCGGGAATCATGACGACGAGCAGGGCATGACCCGTACACAGCTGTACGACCTCATCCGCTCCGTACCGGGCTGCCTGATGCCCGACCGTGCCGGGCAGGCTTCGCCGGATTATACGCTGACGGTGCAGTCGTCTGACGGGAAAGGCGGTCATGCTGCTGTGCTCTATTTCTTCGATTCCCATTCGTATTCCAAGTTGGAGGATGTGAAGGGGTACGACTGGCTGACGTTCGACCAGGTGGAGAACTACCGTCGCCAGAGTGCTGCATTGGCGGAAGCCAATGGGGGGCAGCCGTTGCCAGCCCTGTCTTTTTTCCACATTCCGCTACCCGAATTCAACCGGGCCGCTTCCGATGAAGGGGCCATTCTGATGGGTACACGCATGGAGAAGGCCTGTGCGCCTGCCTTGAATACAGGCATGTTCACCGCCATGAAGGAGGCGGGCGACGTGATGGGTGTCTTCGTGGGGCACGACCATGACAACGACTATGCCGTGATGTGGCACGGCATCCTGCTGGCTTATGGACGCTATACGGGTGGCAACACCGTCTACAACCACCTGTCCAACGGTGCACGTGTTATCGTGCTGAAGGAAGGCCGGCGTACGTTTGATACGTGGATTGACCTGGCTGGCGGGCAGCAGGTGAACCGTGCGACTTATCCCGACAGCTTCGTGAAGAAATGATTTGGAGGAGAAACCGCTAGAAACTGTATCCATGCAGAATATACTGATTGTTGAAGATGAAAAGCGGGTCGCTGATTTGCTGAAAATCGGCCTGGAAGAGAATGGCTATCAGACGATGGTGGCTTATGATGGCGCTATGGGGTTGAGGCTGTTCCGTTCCGCTTCTTTCCAGCTGGTTATTTCAGACATTATTCTTCCCAAGCTGGATGGCTTTGAACTGTGTCGCGAGATACGTAGGCTCAACGATCGCGTACCCATTCTGATGCTGACAGCTTTGGGCTCGGCAGACGACAAACTGGAAGGCTTTGATGTGGGAGCCGACGACTACATGGTAAAGCCTTTCGATTTCCGTGAACTGAATGCACGGGTCAAGGTGTTGTTGAAGAGAAGTTCGGAGGCGGTTGTCCCTCCGCCCGAACAGATCCTTTATGCTGACCTCTGCATCCATCTGAAGCTGCGCGAGGTAGAAAGGAGCGGTATTCTCATCAAGCTTTCTCCGAAGGAATATAACTTGCTGCTCTACATGGTGGAGCATGCGGAGCAAGTGGTCAGTCGTGTGGAGATTGCGGAAAAGGTCTGGAATACTCATTTTGATACCGGAACGAATTTTATTGATGTGTATATCAACTACCTGCGCAAGAAAATTGACAGAAGTTTCGAACGGAAACTGATTCATACCAAACCGGGAGTTGGCTTTATTCTGTCCGACAAGCTATGAAGATAAGAACCGCTCTTACGCTGAAGAATACCTGTGCCACGGCTGTAGTGTTTCTGGTATGTCTGGTCATGATTTATGGGAGCAGTGAGCATATACGCAGCCGGACTTTCTTCCATGATTTGCGGAGTGAAGCGATAACCAAGGCTCACTTGTTTCTACAGAATCAGGTCGATGCTCGTACGATGCAATCCATCTATCTGAACAATCGCAAGTTTATCAACGAAGTGGAGGTGGCTGTCTATACCACCGACTTCCGGATGCTTTATCATGATGCCGTGCAGAACGACATCATCAAGGAAGACAGGGCCATGATAGACCGTATCCTGAAGGAGAAGGAAGTGGAGTTCTATGTCGGGCGCTATCAGGGACTGGGAATGTTGTATTCTTATGGAGGGAAGAAGTATATTGTGACAGCCGCCGCTTATGACGGTTATGGCTACAACAATCTGAGGGAACTGAAGCGGACGTTGGCGATTCTTTTTGCCGTTGGAGTGTTCTTGCTGGTTGTGGTGGGTTATCTGCTGGCACGTTCGGCGCTGAAACCCATCCGCGATATCGTGCGTGAGGCCGAGAGCATTACCGGTTCGCAAATGGACAAAAGGCTTCCGGTGAAAAATGAGAAGGACGAATTGGGCGAACTCAGCATGACGTTCAATGCTTTGCTGGACCGTCTGGAGGCTTCGTTTCATTCGCAGAAAATGTTCGTCAGCAACGTGTCTCATGAACTGCGTACTCCGTTGGCGGCTCTCATTGCCGAGCTGGATTTGTCTTTGCAGAAGGAGCGTACAGGGCAACAGTATCGGGAGGCGATGGAAAACGCCTTGGCGGATGCCCGCCGGATGACCAAGCTGATTGACGGCTTGTTGAACCTGGCCAAAGCGGATTACCAGAAGGAACAGATCAAAATGCAGGAAATACGGCTGGACGAACTTCTGCTCGATGTGAGGGAGTATCTGCTGAAGGCCCATTCCGAATACACCATCCATTTGCTGTTCGAGCAGGAAGATGCGGAAGACGACCGTCTGATTACAGTAATGGGTAACCGCTACTTGCTGAACATCGCTTTTTCCAACCTGATGGAGAACAATTGCAAGTATTCGGAGGACAAGTCTTCGTTCGTACAGATTTCCAGTTGGGATAAGTGGAGCATCGTACGCCTGTCGGATAGCGGCATCGGCATGAGTGATATCGAAAAACAAAAATTGTTCACTTTGTTCTATCGGGGAGAACACGAGAAGAAGGTGGGAGGCCACGGCATCGGCATGGCGCTTTCGCAGAAAATCATTCTTCTCCATCAGGGGAACCTTGCCGTCTATTCCCAGCAAGGTGAAGGTACGACTTTTGTCATAGAACTTCCGCACATCTGAAAAAGAGCGGCCTGAGTTCCGTTAAAGCGGTATTGGAAAACCAGAGTTGCATTCTAATGGTTTTCTAATACCGCTTTAATTGTTTTCTAACGGCCATTCCCATGGAGCTTGCCTACTTTTGCGACGTGAAAAGGAAACATGATGTAGGATCTTAATCAAACAAACGACCATGTGGAAGAACAAGAAGCGTAAGGTGCAGTTTGCCTTCAATGCCGAAAAGGTGTTTTTAGCGGCCACTCAGCCGTTGGGATCTGTTTTCAGCTATTTTCAGACGAACCGTTTCGGCCTGACAGTTGAAGAAGTGGAGAAAAGACAGTCTCTCTATGGAAAGAACGAAGTGGAGCATGAACAACGGAAAAATCCGCTTTCCACCTTTGTCAAGGCGTTTATCAATCCCTTCATCGGGGTGCTGACGGGGCTGGTCATTGTTTCGTTTGTCCTCGATGTCTTGCTGGCCGACCCCGGCGAACAGGATTGGACTGCTATCGTCATCATCTCTACCATGGTGATTGTCAGCGCGATTCTGCGTTTCTGGCAGGAATGGCGGGCCGAGGTGTCGAGCGGTGCGCTTTTGCGTATGGTGACCAATACCTGCTACGTGAAGCGTGCGGGAAACCACGATGAGGAAATCAACATTGCGGAGCTGGTACCCGGTGATGTGGTTGTGGTAGCCCCTGGCGACATGATACCGGCTGATATCCGTATCATTGAGGCGAAAGACCTGTTTGTCAGCCAGTCGGCACTGACGGGAGAATCGGACCCTATCGAGAAGCATCCGGAGGTGAGGGGGAAAAAATACAGCAAGGGGAGCGTAGTCGAACTGGACAATATCTGTTACATGGGTTCCAACGTGGTCAGCGGTTCGGCTACAGGAATCGTTTTTGCTACGGGCAACAACACTTATTTGGGAACTATCGCCAAGAGCATTGCCGGACATCGGGCGGCTACGGCTTTCGACAAAGGTATCAGCAAAGTCAGTATGCTGCTCATCCGTTTCATGCTGGTCATGATTCCCTTTGTGTTTCTGATAAACGGGCTGACCAAGGGAGACTGGCTGGAGGCTTTCATCTTTGCCATTTCGGTGGCTGTGGGGCTGACTCCCGAAATGCTTCCGATGATTGTGACGGCCAACCTGTCGAAAGGGGCGGTTGCCATGTCGAAGAAGAAGACCATCGTAAAGGATTTGAATGCCATACAAAACTTCGGTGCCATGAATATTCTCTGCACGGACAAGACGGGGACGCTGACCTGCGACCAGATTGTGCTGGAGAAATACATCAATGCCGACGGCAGCTGTGACGAAGACAAACGTATCTTGCGTCATGCCTATTTCAACAGTTTCTTCCAGACAGGGTTGAAGAACCTGATGGACAAGGCTATCCTTTCGCACATCAGGGAACTGTCCTTGGAATATCTGAAAGACAGCTATATCAAGGTGGACGAGATACCTTTCGACTTCACACGCCGCCGTATGTCGGTGGTGGTGGAAGACCGTTTCGGGAAACGGCAGATCATTACCAAAGGGGCGGTGGAGGAGATGCTCGACATCTGTGCTTATGCGGAGTTTGGAGGCGAAGTCCATCCACTCACACCCGAACTGCGGCAGAAAGCGAGGGAAATCAGTACACAAATGAATAGGCAGGGCATGCGTGTACTGGCCGTTGCCCATAAAAGCTTCTTGAACAAAGAGTGCGATTTTAAGGTGGAAGACGAGGCGGATATGGTTCTGATTGGTTATCTGGCTTTTCTCGATCCTCCCAAACCTTCCGCGGCTAATGCCATCAGGCAGTTGCATGAACATGGCATCGAAGTGAAGATTCTGTCGGGCGACAACGATGCGGTAGTACAGACCATTGCCCGACAGGTGGGAATCGACACGAGCAATGCGCTGACCGGGTTGCAATTCGAGGCGATGGAAGAAGACGAACGTCATCGGGCAGTTCGTGAAACGACGGTATTCTCCAAACTGACGCCCATGCAGAAGACACAGATTATTGTGTTGCTGCAGGACCAGCAGAACACCGTAGGCTTTTTGGGTGACGGCATCAACGATGCGGCAGCCCTGCGTCAGTCTGACATTGGCATCTCGGTGGATTCGGCGGTCGATATCGCCAAGGAAAGTGCCGACATCATTCTGTTGGAGAAGGATCTGATGGTACTCGAAGACGGGGTAATCGAAGGGCGGAAGACTTTCGGGAACATTACGAAATACATCAAGATGACGGCCAGTTCCAATTTCGGCAATATGTTCAGCGTGATGGCCGCCAGTGCCTTTTTGCCTTTCCTGCCCATGCTGCCCATCCATCTGCTTATCCAGAACTTGCTTTACGACATTTCGCAGGCAGCCATCCCATTCGACCGCATGGATGCCGACTACCTGCGGAAGCCCCGCAAGTGGGAGGCTTCCGATCTGAGCCGGTTCATGATTTGCATAGGTCCCATCAGTTCCATCTTTGATATCGTTACTTATCTGGTGATGTGGTATGTCTTCGGTTGCAATTCTGCGGTGCACCAGACGTTGTTTCAGTCGGGCTGGTTCATTGAAGGACTGCTTTCGCAGACATTGATTGTGCACATGATCCGTACCCGGAAAATTCCGTTTGTGCAGAGCCGTGCGTCCTGGCAGGTGACGGGACTGACTTTCCTGATCATGATGACAGGTATTGTCATTCCTTTCACGTCATTCGGCAGCTCTATAGGCTTGGAGCCCTTGCCGTTAGGCTATATCCCCTGGCTGGGGGGAGTCCTGCTCTCGTATTGTGTGCTGACACAGCTTGTCAAGAACTGGTATATCAGACGTTTTGTAAAATGGTTATAGGCTATGAAGAGATTGCTGGCTATGTTGGCAATGGCGGCTGTGTTTGGCGGCCGTCCGCTTGCCGCCCACGACTTCGGACTGGCTTACACGACCGAGTGGCAGACCGATTTTCGGGGGCAAGTGAACTGGGTGAACCTGTTTCGGGTCGATTTCGGTCTGCCTCTCGCTCCTTCGCTGGGCATGAAGACGGCTGTTATCAATGTGGCCAAGACGAAGGAAGGGCGTTTGATGGACGACCTGCTGACGTTCTCCAACATCGAAGAAGACAACGCCCTCCTGGCATTGGCTGTATGCGGGCTGGAATGGCAGGTGAAACGTTCGGTCTTTTTCATCGGGATACGCAACGTCAACGAGGATTATTTCACTTCGGAGTGCACCTCGCTCTTCACCAACAGTTCTTGCGGTATATTCCCGACATTGTCGTGCAATTATCCGATAGCCAACTATCCGCTGGCTTCGGTAGGTTTTGACTACAAGCTGATGTGGGAGCATTGGACGCTGGAGTCATCCCTCTACAATGGCAGGGGCTACAATCGGTTTGCCGGCAGGCAGATGGTGTTTCGGCTTTGCCCGCGGGCGGACGGCTTGTTCAGTATAACTTCTTTAAACGGACGGACAGATGATGGCAACTATTTCAGTGGTTTTGCTTTATATGATGGGGTGCCTGTGGCTGATGAGGGCGGAAACGAAGAACAGGCGGTGGCGGCGCAGAAGAAAGAACTGAACGCTACATGGTGGACTTATGCCGAACAGAAACTCTCGTCCGGCCTGTCGGCCTTGGTGCAATATTCGTTCAGTACGGTCCGGAGGGGATGTCGTCAGTATGCCGGAGGTGGACTGGTGCTGCATGTCGGTTCTACAACAGGCGGATTGTTTGTGGGGTATGCTGATTTTGCAGCCTGTCACGAATGGGCTTGCGAGGCTACCTGGCATATTCCTTGCCTGCGGCGAGGCTATGTGCAGCCGGCCCTGCATTGGGTGAGGAATTCGTATGGGGGCGGAGTGGCAGGGCTCTTGCGTTTGGGCATCAACATTTGATGCGGTTGTCTTTCTCCAGACGGCCTGTGTACTTTATACCAGTCGGACGTAGTGCAGCCTTGTGTATGGCGTACGTCCCGCCATGTAGGTGCGGGCCACCCGTGCCGAGGCTATTTTCAGGGTTTCGTCCACCTGGTAGGCGTGCTCCGTGGCAGGGAGTGTGCACGAGTGGCGGCTGGCGGTGCGGGCGTTGACGGTGAGCGCGACACAGTTGCCCGACGCATCCTTCAGCCGGAGCTGCTG
>ERZ779982.1155-NODE-1155-length-10471-cov-1.852151_pt1 | contig 10471 bp, 9 predicted proteins | sample MGYA00511936_ERZ779982 | MGnify/ENA primary metagenome ERZ779982 (study PRJEB29588, sample SAMEA2146682) | human gut metagenome | biome: human gut; feature: human-associated habitat; material: faeces | place: Denmark | collected 2008/2010 ... | reverse complement strand
AAAGCAACCTTATAAAGATTGATAACTCTTTCTTTGTAAGTCTGCCTGCATCGTAAATTTCATTCAAAAGCGACATGAGCGCTGCAACAGCCGCATTGACTGTCATTGACATATTTGTACCTGTGTCTCCATCGGGTACAGGGAAAATATTAAGATCATTTATACTGTTTTTTTGGTTTGAAATATTATTCGCACCCGAAATAACAGCCTGTTTGAGAATTTGTCCGTTTATCATTTAGGCACATCCTTTTAATGTACATTTCTTAATCAACTGCACAAGCCGATTTTACACCGACAAACGCAGTTTTACAATAATTCACATTATAACATTATACATTATCAGCTTGTTTTTTGCAATAGTATAATACACTAATTATCTGCAAAAAAAGCCGACTTAATCGGGATTGTTTCATATTTTTTGACAATTGGAAACAATTTACTTTATGCTGATTTGTGTTATTCAATACGCATTGACTCGGCTGAAACACACTTTCCGCTTTTGTCATCAACATCAAAAAGCGTACATTCCATTTTGCATTCTCCGCTTGCAAGGTCAAAACGCTGCGGAAGCTTATTTTTCAGCTTTGCAATTATAATTTCGCTCTTTACACCGAGAACGGAATGTATTGTACCCGTCATCCCCGTGTCGGTTATGTAGCCGGTTCCCTTCGGAAGAACCTGTGCGTCCGAGGTCTGAACATGGGTGTGTGTTCCGAACATTGCGGAAACTCTGCCGTCAAGGTAATAACCCATTGCCCTTTTTTCACCCGTTGCCTCTGCGTGAAAATCAACAATTATGATTTTGCTTTCAGCCTGTTTAATCATTTTATCTACACATTCAAAAGCGCAATTCAGGTTGTTATCCATATAGGAATTACCCATAATATTTATAATCGACACAATTCTTCGCCCTGTGTCAACATTAATTATACCTTTGCCGGGTGTTGAATTTTCGGGAAAATTGGCGGGTCTGACAATGAAGGGATTTGAGTCAAGGCAGTCATAGACTTCTTTTCTGCGGAAAGAATGGTTGCCGAGTGTAATTGCGTCAACTCCGCTGTCAAAAAGATGCTTTGCAGACACGGGAGTCAGTCCGTTGCCGTCAGCGGAATTTTCACCGTTGCAGTGGCGCTGACTATCCACACCTGGGTGGCTACCATGGCGTGGTTCACCACCTATCTGGGCCCGCGCACCGTTGCAGATTACAAAATCAACGCCTTTCACCTTTTTGAGCGTGGGAAGATTGTTGCGAAGAAATTCACAACCGATACTACCCACAACATCACCTATACATAAAATTCTCATAGTTATCCCTCCGTTTGTGTCCGATTGCAAAATTTCAGTCGTTCAAAGCAAAACATACAAATTGATTATAACACAACTTTTCTATTCTGTCACATCAAAATCAACCTGATCTGCAATATTTTCATTAAAAATATAATCTGTTGTCACCCTGTAGCTACCTTTATTTTCTTTAACGGAAATTTGTTTTGAAATAACTTTGCTTTTATTCTTTGTAAAAATCTCATAGAGAATACAATCAGCCTTTGCAATCTCCTCAGCCTTGTTTTTACTTACAGAGTTTTCGGTTGTTACAAGTTCACGGTCGGTTCTGATTTTAAGTCCTACCGGCAGAACAATATCATTTATAAACAGATTTTCTCCGTGAACTGTGCTTACAAAATTGTTGTAGTTTTCAAAGGCAATGTTACAGGGAAAATCAAGCCATAAAAATCTGAAATTTTTTCTGTCAACATAATTTTCGCCAGCGTAACTGTAGGTTACTTTTTTCGGAATTGAAAGCGTTTGCTGTTCGGTAATGTCGGCATAAACCTTTGCGTTTGCTCTTAAGTAACGCATATCGCCCTGCTTGGTTTCGTCAAGACCGCTGACAAGAATCTGACCGTTCACAACTCCGCTACCCTTTGTAACAACAGGTCTGCCGTTATATGCCTGAATCCGTGTTATGACTCCGTCCTTAATGGCTTTTACATTGCAAGGATTTTTTGAGGTGTCAAGCTTCGGCTTTTTGTAGGTTTCCTTAACTTCAACCGTGACAAGACTGCCCGTTATGTTTATGCTCATCCAGCGGATATCGTCACATTTCAGCTGAATATTGCGTTCTATCTGATCTGTATCGAGATTGTTTTTCCACACACCGACAGAAATCCCGTTATCACCAAGTAACGATTTAAGATATGTATTGCTGATTTCCTCTGTACCCGAAATTTTTACCGACCAGATAAAATTTGAAAGAAAAATACAGAGAATAATTCCGCATACCGCACCTGCAAAAAGTCCTGCTCTCTTCTTATAGCGGTTAATAATAAACGGCAGTCCGTGTTTGGCTGTTATTCTTGTTTTAACCCTTGATTTGCGTGCAAGGATTCTGATTTTTTTGTAGTCGGAAAGGTACATCGAGGCTGATATTGCGTTATTTTTCGGAACTGGATTCCAGAGATTCACACCGTTTTTTGCGGTTATGTTCATAAATCTTTCGGGGAATTTTCCGCTTGCGGTAAAGTCCACACTTCCTCTGAGAAAGCGTATTATTTTAAGGAGCATAGTTTCACCTCACGAAAGAAAGTTGATGTCGGTTACAAAGCCTTCAATTTCAACGCAGGAGCTTGAAATGCACTTCAATGTCATTCCTCTCCCGCAAAATGAAATTACGGTTTTGCAGGTATTAATTTTTATGCTTTCGCTGTCATAGAGCAAAATTCCCGTTGAACCCTCAACGGTTATTCTGCGGTTCCCGAGCATCTCTATATACGGCATTGTTCCCATATCGAACATCGGAGAAGGCAATCTTTCGTTTTTATCGGCAATTCGTTTCTTCTTTGGCAAAAAAATCTCCCCTGTTTTCGTTTCTCATTTATTTTTATGCAACTGCCGTCATATATATTAATTGGTGATTAATATGTTCCTGAGTAAAAGTGCCGTAAAGGCGGTGAATATTTTTAAAGCAATCGAAATTTTTCTTTTATGCATTACGGCTCTTTTGTTTTCAAAAGAATGTTCAAAGGGTGCTGAAAACGGCATAGGCTTGTGCCTTTCAACGCTTGTACCGTCACTTTTCCCTTTCATGGTGCTTGCCTCATATATTACAGATAGCGGTCTTGCAGAAAAAATCGGCAGACATCTTTCATGGCTGACAAAACCGCTTTTCGGACTTGACGGTTGCTTTGCATCGGCAATAATTCTCTCGCTTGTCGGAGGTTATCCCGTTGGTGCAAAGACGGTAAATTCGCTTTATAAAAAAGGTGCGGCTAGTGAAAGTGAGTGTAAACGGGCAGGTCTGTTTTTGGTGTGTTCGGGACCGGGGTTTCTTGTGAATTTTATAGGTGTACAGCTTTATTCGAGCATTGAAATCGGGTTTATTATATTTGCCGCCCAATGCATCTCGGTTTTTATACTTGGATTTGCTTTAAAATTCGTTTACAGAAATAAAGTTGATGATAATTCCAATTCGGAAATATTAATAAGCACTCCGCAAAAAGGCGACGCACTTGTAAAGTCTGTTCTTGACGGTGCAAGAGGAATGTTTGCAATCTGCGCATTTGTGGTGCTGTTTTCGGCATTTACTGAGATTTTCTGCTCACACATTACGGATGAAAATATTCAAAAGCCGTTTTTGATACTCACGGAAGTTTGCAATGCGGTTACTGCGGAATCAGAAGATTTTCCGACTGCGGTATCGAAAGATTTGCCGATTGAGGTTGTTGCATTTTCGGCAGGATTCGGCGGACTTTGCGTACATTTTCAGATTTTCTCGGCACTTGGAGATATTAAGGTTAATAAAATGTTATTTTTCTTTTGCAGAATTTTGCAAGGATTTATCACCGCATTGCTTACGCATTTAGGAATAAAACTTTTCTCCGTCACAACCGATGTTTTTTCAACATCAACAGTTGAAAATTTCAGTTTTTTCGGAGGAACTGCCCTTTCGGGAGCGGCTTTGCTTTTTACCGCTTTATGCTTTTTATATTCACTCAAAAATTACAAACAAAATTGACGGAGGTTACTTTATGTGCGGAATAGCAGGATGGATTGACCACTCACAGGATATGAGCGAAAGAATTGATTTGCTCAACAGAATGTCTGAAACGCTTGACAGGCGAGGTCCTGACGAAAACGGTTTGTACATTAACCGAGGGGCGGCGCTTATGCACAGGAGGCTTGTTGTAATTGACCGCGAAAACGGCAAACAACCGATGTCCGTTCGCCACAAGGACACGACCTATGTCATTGTCTATAACGGCGAACTCTATAACACAGCCGAGCTTCGTGAGGAGCTGAAAGCATCGGGTTTTCATTTCAGAGGTCACAGCGACACGGAGGTTGTGCTGAAATCGTACATTAAATACGGTGTTGACTGCTGCAAAAAGCTGAACGGAATTTTTGCCTTTGCAATCTACAACACAAGCGACAAATCTCTGTTTTTGTGCAGGGACAGAATCGGCGTTAAGCCGCTGTTTTACTATGAATACAACGGTGGCTTGCTGTTTGCGTCAGAAATAAAAGCGTTGCTTGCAAGCAAGATTGTAAAGCCTCAAATTGACGAACAGGGACTCAATGAAATTTTCTTTTTAGGACCTGCAAGAACGCCTTCGTTCGGAGTTTTCAAGGGAGTATTTGAACTTAATCCGGGCGAATGTGCAATGTATAGGCACTCAAAGCTTCGCCGAAAAAAATACTACACCGTTGAGGCAAAAGAGCATACAGACAATGAAGTAACTACCATTGAAAAGACGAGATATCTGCTGACTGATGCAATTCAGCGACAGCTTGTGAGTGATGTTCCGCTGTGCTTTTTCCTTTCGGGAGGGCTTGACAGCAGTATAATTGTCAAGACCGCATCAATGTACAACAAGGAACACAAACTCGGCAAAATCAACACCTACTCGGTTGAATACCGTGACAACGAAAAATATTTTCAAAAGAGCAATTTTCAGCCTACTCCCGACTACGAATTTATTTCGATGATGTCAAAAAATGCCGACACAAAGCACAGGGAAATTGTCCTTGACAACACGCTTGTGTGCGACGCACTTTATGAAAGTGTTCAGGCAAGGGATTTGCCGGGGTATGTCGATGTTGACTCGTCACTTTTGCTCTTCTGCAAAGAAATCAAGCAAAACTACACCGTTGCACTTTCGGGAGAATGTGCCGATGAACTTTTCGGCGGATATCCGTGGTATCACAACCATGAAATACTTTTTGAGGATTGTTTTCCGTGGTCAAAAAGTCAGGATATTCGCAGGAGCATTCTCAAGGACGGTGTGCTGAAAAACGGCGAAGAGTATGTCAGACAAAGGTATCTTGACACAATAAGCCTTGCCCCAAAGCTTAAAAGCGACACCGACCTTGACAGGCGAATGCGAGAGATGTTCTACCTGAATTTTTACTGGTTTATGCAATGTCTGCTTGAGCGAAAAGACAGATGCTCAATGTTCAGCGGACTTGAGGTAAGAGTGCCGTTCTGCGATTACAGACTTGTTGAATATGCGTACAATATGCCGTGGGAATTAAAGGCATGGGGCAACCGTGAAAAGGGAATTGTGCGAAAGGCTTTTGAGGATATTCTGCCCGAAGAAATTTGCTGGCGAAAGAAAAGCCCGTACCCGAAAACGCACAATCCGATTTACTTCAATGAGTGTGTAAAAAGGGTTAGAAAAATTCTTAAAAAGCGTTCAATTCTAAACGAACTGCTTGACCGAAAAGGAATTGAAGATATCATTGAAAATCCCGATAAAATCACAAATCCGTGGTACGGTCAGCTGATGAAAGCACCGCAGATTCTTGCGTATATAATCGAACTTGACTACTGGTTTGATAAATATAATGTTGAAATAGTGTAACGGTTATGTTAAAATCGGAGTGTAAAAAGCATTGGGAGATGTAGAAAATTAACCGTGAACAATATATTAAACTGACCGATTTCTTCAAAAATAACGAATCCGCAAAAAATGTGTTGAAATTCGTATATAAAATTTTTCCGCTGACAGTATTTGCAAGCTATCCGATTTTGCTTGTATATACATTTTTGTGGCAAAAAGAGTTGTTTTTAAAGTCGCTGACTGTGCCTGCGGGGGTGTTTTTGGGAATAACACTTCTGCGAATTATCATAAAAGAAGAACGCCCGTATGTGCGGTACGGAGTTGCGCCTGTTTTTGCAAAGAACAGCAAGCCCGACAGTATGCCGAGCCGCCACACCGCAAGCGCATTCATCATTGCAATGGCAATTTTGCGGTTCAATGTGTGGGCAGGAATTGCATACCTCTTCATTGCGGTTATGATTTCCGTGTCAAGAGTGTGTGCAGGAGTGCATTATGTGCGTGATGTCATAGTCGGCGCAGCAATAGCAATCCTCTGCGGAATTGTATTTTTGTTTTTGGTGTTTTAATATATAATTGTGCAGACGGTAACAATGTTACGCTCAATCATAATTTTCAATTTAAAAAGCCACAGCAGAAAGTAAAAAATCTGCCGTGGCTTTTTGTTGAGTGAAAATATTTATAAAACTTATACGGGTATTTTTACAATAGTTTTCTGAATGTATGTAGCATCTCGAACATCAATCACTCCGTCACCGTTGCAATCAGCAAGCAACTTCTGGTCATCTGTAAGCGTTGCTATACCCACAACATACTTTTGCAATAATGTTGCATCAGCCACAGTTACTGAATTGTCAAGGTCGATGTCGTTTGTTATTCCCGATGTTACATGAAATTGTACGGTTTCAGTATTTATACTTCCGTAATTATTAACGCAACTTACAAATACACCATAATCTCCTGCTCCTAACTTACTGCAATCAATATCAAGCTTGTTAGCTGTAAATGATTCCTGATATACGACTTTATCACCTTTCCATACCTGAACACCATAATAATCCACACCGCCGTCTGCTGATGCAGATACACTGACTTTTTCATCTAAATTATAATTTTTCTTATTCAACGAAACTGCAGGGTGGATTATGTTAGTAGTTTTTTGAATATCGAATTTCTGCGGTGCCCAATCTTCGCCTCTGCCCCATACTTCAAGATTATTTGTGGTTTGACTCATATCAAGTACCATATCAGTACATACCGGTTTTATGTAGTATGAGCCGTAAATATCATAAATGTAAAATCTTTGGGCTGTACAATCCCAGTTATTATAAACCTGAACATTTGTGCCGCCACCGCCTGCACCAAAATCATCAACATCTAATGCACGATCATCTACCAAACTAATTATTTTATAACTGTTATCGCTAAGCCGCACAAATTTCCATAGCTGTGAATTATCATCTTTTTTCTCTGCACCCTCAACATTGTTACCGACAGCAGTAAAGTATTTTTTAGATGATTTATTTTGTACTCTTGCAATAAATTCGTCACCTAAATTTTTTCTTTCAGGTATAAGAAAACTTACTCTTGAGGTATCAACACCGCCAGAACCATTATAAACCGAGAAATATGAACTGTATGACCCTACTCCGAGTTGTGAAGCAGCAATTGAAAATGTAGTGTCACATTGTTCAGTAACCACTCTGCCTACATTTGCCTTATCAATTCCTATAACTACTCCTTTTGCACAAACAGGCGAAACTGAAATACTGACTGTTTCATCAATATCATAGAATGGTTTTTCAACAGAAACACTATTATATCCGGCAGCTCCTACAACAGAAAAATTAATTCCTACCGAATCAACATTTCCTGCTAAATTTGAAGCGGTAATCCACGCATAATAATCGCCAACACCCCATTGACTTGCAGAAAATCGCAACTCACCATTTACGGAAACACCTTGACTGATCAACTGTTGCCCGTCTTTATGTACACTAATCCAAAATGAATCGGCATCATTTGCTCTTGGATACAAAACAATATCATCTTTCAAATCATACCAAACCTGACTTCTGTCAAGATGAACATCTGTCGGAGCATTAGCAGGAGCATTATTTGCATATGACGGTGTACCATATCCTAAAATATCTGTATTACTTAAAGAATAACCGTTTGAATACCCACCGTTCACCTTAACGGCATTTCTGGCATTACCCTCAATTGTATAAACTCGACCTCCGCTTGAAGAGGTTACAATACCTACATGGTCATAAGTCCCGTTAGAACCGTAATCAAAGTAAATTATATCGCCTGCCTTTGGGGTGTATCCACTACTTCTGCTTTTCCATTCATTTTTGCTTTTAAACCAAGATACACCTGAAGCACAGCTTGCTGTTCTCGGAACTTTATCTCCTGCACCGGCTTGATTGGCACACCAAGATACAAAAGCGTGACACCACGCATATGAATAACTGCCTCCAATAGAACCAAGCCAGTATGTATATTTGTTTGGAGAACCGCTTACTCCTACCTCTCCGTTTGCTACATTTACAATATCATTTGCTGTACCTGCCGCACTTACAGTAACAGGAGCAATGATAATTGCCGAAATTACTATTGTCATTGTTAAAATAATAGACAACGATTTACTTAATTTTCTTTTCATCTCTATTCCCCCTAATTATTTATTTGTACAATATACGCATAATTATTGTTTGGATGTGCATATTATTGTATATTTGTATTATAGTCGTATTTATGACTATTGTCAAGTGCAAAATCTTATATTACCTTTAAATACAGGTGATTTAATGATAAAATACACTCCCTTTTGGGAAACTTTGGAGAAAAGTAATGAGAGCACCTACACTCTTATCAACAAGCACAACATCAGCAGTGCGACAATTGACAGACTGAGGAAAAATCAGGGGATCAGCACAACTAAGATTGATGATTTGTGCAAGATTTTCAAATGCAGAGTTGAGGACATTATTGTGTTTGAAGATGATGAGATTGACGAAAACGGCAATAGCAACAAATAATTTAAGCCACAGTAGATTTTAACTTTCTACTGTGGCTTTTTTGTTGGTTGTTAAGTTGTGTAATATCTGTTTATGTAACAGCGATATTATTTTTTGTCGTCTGTTTTTTCTGTAAGGTCGATGATATCGCCTGTGCAATGGGGACATTTTGTGGCTTTGATATCAATATCACTGAAACAGAACGGACACTTTTTTGTTGTGGGAGCTTCTTCGGGTTCAGTTTTTTTGCCGAGTGACATAACCTTGTTGACAAGCTTTACGATAAGGAAGATTACGAAAGCCATAATCAGGAAGTTGATTACCGCTGTGATAAACTTACCGTACATAATTGTTGCGCCGTTGATTGTAACCTGAAACTGGTCAAAGTTGACACCGCCGAAGATACCGAGAATCGGCGAAATGATGTCGCTTGTGAGAGAAGTTACGATTGCCTGAAAAGCCGCACCGATGATAACGCCGACTGCGAGATCAAGCACATTTCCACGCATTATGAATTCCTTAAACTCCGAAAAAAACTTTTTCATTTTGCCCTAATCCCCTCTATTTAATTTTCAAAATCAGCCAATAATTGCCTTATGGTAAACCTTTTTACCCTTTTTGATTACAACATAGCCTTTTTCAAAATCAGACTTTGCAACCTTTGCGTAAACATCTGTTACCTTTTCATCGTCAACAGAAACACCGCCCTGCTGAATAAGTCTTCTGCCCTCACCGTTTGAAGGGATGAGTCCGCACTTCTTCATGAGGTCAAGAATCCCGATTTCGCCGTCTGCAAAATCAGCCTCTGTAAGAGTTGTTGAAGGCATATTGTCAGTATTTGTCTTGTTGGCAAAGATTGCTCTTGCGGCCTCCTGAGCCTTGTCAGCCTCCTCTTTGCCGTGAACAAGCTCTGTAAGCTCATGAGCAAGAATTTCTTTTGCCTTGTTGATTTCACTGCCCTCAAGCTTTGCAAGCTCATCAATTTCTTCAAGCGAAAGGAATGTGAGCATTTTAAGGCACTTGATTACATCGCCGTCATCAACATTTCTCCAATACTGGTAGAAATCGTAGGGGCTTGTCTTTTCGGCTGAAAGCCATACTGCACCCGACTGGGTTTTACCCATTTTCTTACCCTCTGAGTTGAGGAGAAGATTGATTGTCATTGCATATGCGTTCTTGCCGAGCTTTCTTCTGATAAGCTCTGTACCGCCGAGCATATTGCTCCACTGGTCGTCACCGCCGAACTGCATATTACAGCCGTACTTCTGATAGAGGGCATAGAAGTCGTATGACTGCATAATCATATAGTTAAATTCAAGGAAGCTGAGTCCCTTTTCCATTCTCTGCTTGTAGCACTCAGCGCTCAGCATCTTGTTTACAGAGAAGCAAGCACCCACCTCACGCAGTACGTCTACATAATTAAGGCTCAGCAGCCAGTCTGCATTGTTTACAAGCAGTGCCTTGCCGTCCGAGAAATCTATAAAACGGCTCATCTGCTTTTTGAAGCAGGCAATATTATGCTCAATATCTTCCTTTGTGAGCATCTTTCTCATATCCGTCTTGCCGGAGGGGTCGCCTATCATACCCGTACCGCCGCCGAGAAGCGCAATA
>ERZ779982.1151-NODE-1151-length-10504-cov-2.036846_pt1 | contig 10504 bp, 7 predicted proteins | sample MGYA00511936_ERZ779982 | MGnify/ENA primary metagenome ERZ779982 (study PRJEB29588, sample SAMEA2146682) | human gut metagenome | biome: human gut; feature: human-associated habitat; material: faeces | place: Denmark | collected 2008/2010 ... | reverse complement strand
CTGCTCGGGCTGCGGCTGGCGTATCAGTTTTCAGAACCGAAGAGAGGAGATATCGTGATTTTCCGGTTCCCGGATGACGAAACGCAAAAATACGTCAAGCGTGTGATTGGTCTGCCCGGAGAAAAGGTTACCATTGAGGATGCGAAAATCTATATCAATGACTCTGAGACTCCTTTGAAGGAGGATTACCTGAAAGAGACATGGACAGAGGCAACCGGACCGTTTGAGTTTGAGGTTCCCAAAGACAGTTATCTGGTGCTTGGAGACAACCGGAATGATTCCTATGATGCCAGATATTGGGATCATACCTATGTCAGCAAAGATAAAATTATCGGAAAAGCTTATTTCATATACTACCCATTCCAAAGACTGGGCAGTCTATATAAATAAATCATTAAATAATTAACAAGGAGGCTATCATTATGCCAGAAAATTCAAGTTGCAGCGGAGCATCATCCTGTTCCAAAGAAAGCTGTGAGGGATGTTCCCATAATTCTCAAAATCCGCAGAGTATGCTCGAAGCGATGAATGCATATTCCAATATCAAACATGTGATTGGAGTGGTCAGCGGAAAGGGAGGTGTCGGTAAATCATTTGTTACTTCTTCCCTGGCGGTACAGATGGCGAAAGCAGGATATAAAGTGGGAATTCTGGATGCCGATATTACCGGACCGTCCATTCCAAAGATGTTTGGAGCACACGGTCAGCTGGTCGGTGACGAAAAAGGAATGTACCCGTATGAGACAAAAGAAGGAATCAAAATCGTTTCCATCAATCTTCTGATGGAAGATGAAGAAGCGCCGGTTGTCTGGAGAGGACCTGTGATTGCAGGGGCTGTGAAACAGTTCTGGAATGAGGCGGTCTGGGGCGATGTGGACTATCTGTTTGTGGACATGCCACCGGGAACCGGTGATGTACCGCTTACCGTGTTCCAGTCCCTTCCGGTGGACGGTATCGTTATTGTTACATCTCCACAGGAACTGGTACAGATGATCGTAAAGAAAGCTTTCCATATGGCAAATATGATGCATATACCGGTACTTGGACTGGTGGAAAATTTCAGTTATCTGAAATGCCCGGATTGTGGAAAGAAGATCGCACTGTTTGGAGAAAGCAACATTGACGAAGTTGCCGCAAAAGAAGGAACCAGAGTTCTTGGCAAACTGCCATTGGATCCGGCATATGCGAAAGCTGCGGATGCCGGTGCATTCTATGAGATGGAAAATCCGTATCTGGATGCCGCTGTGGATGCGTTAAAGACAATTTAAGACAAGAAAAGACCTGTCAGTGAATAAATCACTGGCAGGTCTTTTTTGCTTATTTCTGGCTTTCTGAAACTGTAGATTCGGTATTGCTGTCCGACTCTGTTCCCGTAACGGTTTCTTCCACAGCAGGATCTTTGTATGTGTACGTGTTGGATTCACGGAAAATCGTACTGTTGGAACCCATCTGGCACACTTTAATGGTATCACCGTCTTTGACACTGTCTTTTGGAATAATCAGACAACCGGAATTGCTGAAGGTTGTATTGACTTTCTCGTCATTTACAAATACCTTACTCCACTTGGTGAAGTTGTTTCCATAGACAAACACTTCCGATCCGCCGATGGAATCCGACGTCTCAGATACCGTTACATCATCAATTCCCATTACAATGTCGGTTGCAGGGTATTTGTCTTTGCCATCATAGCAGTAACGGTTTCCGTAAAGAATGTCATACTGCAGATTATCCAGTCCGTCCAGATATGCAGTGTGGTCTGTGTTGTTCATCTGGGTCTGATGGTAATTTAAGATGGTTCCCTCATGAATACCTGTGGAATCCGTAATGCTTGCCATCAGCTGGTATGCATACAGATCTGCATCCTGCTTCTTTAATCCCATGTTATTCCATGTGACATATTTTGTCTTGTAGATATCACCGGATTTCATATCGGAGTCTTCCAGACCCATGGTTGGAAGATGATCACCGAACGCTACCACGATGGTATCTTCATCTCTCTTGGAGAGCTCTGTAATCAGATCATTCAGGAATGTATCTACTTCATTTAACTGGTTGATGTAATAAGTCCACTGGTTTTTCTTTTCTTCATCATCCACACCGCTGACGGTATATACCGGACTTGCGATAACCGGAGTCTTTGGATAATCACCATGTGTACCTACGGTAATGGTGTAGGTAAAGTCCGGCTGATTCGGAGTGGAATCTAAGGTTTTGATTGTTTCAGGAACAAGAATATCATCGGTAGCCCAGCTTCCGTTTGGCGTATAACTCTGAATGTTCATCAGTTCCTTGCTGGTGAAAGTATCAAATCCCATCATGGAAAAAGCATTGTTTCTGCTGTAGAAAGTAGCGGTATTGTTGTGTACGGCATGGGTTCCATATCCGATGGAAGCCAGATCAGCAGCAGTGCTCTCGCAGTCTGTCTTTTTCAGGATTGTTTTATACGGATACTCGCCGGTTCCGAAGTACTGCATACTCATACCGGAGAGAACTTCAAACTCAGTGTTTGCGGTTCCTGCGCCAACAACTGGAACTGTCAGGTAACCACTCGTGTAGTTCTTCTCGAGATTGTGGAAGGTAGGAATCGGATCCTGATTATAATTCAGAAACTTGATCTCATCCGGATCACAGAATGATTCAAGAAGAATACAGATAATATTTGGTGCATTCTTTTTGGTGACAGTTGTTTCTTTTTTCGTGTCATTTACATTTTTTTCAATCGAAGCAATTTTCTGCTCGGAGTAGTCATCCGGCTTGCTCATTCCACGGTCTACCACACTCGAAGAGAATCCATAGATAAAACCGTAGTTTTCATATCCCTGTGCAATGTTGGAGAAGTAGCTTGCAACAACATTGGCATTCTGTGCAGCAGAGGTTGTAACAGGAAGACCGACAAACAGTACCGATACAATGGCACCTACTACAACAATTTTATGGGTCTTGCCCTGATAGCGCGGTCCTTTAATGAAGAGTGCAACACAAAACAGAAGGAACAGACCGAGCCCGATGACTACGATGGTAGCTTCTTCTGCCGTGAAATAGTTGGTATTGTTCATGGCAAACAGATCATTGATACATTTAAGGTCTGTAAAGCCAAACGGTGTTACACGGTTTGAAAGGATGCATCCGTTAATGATTCCAAGGAGCACCCAGAAACCGCTGATAATGATCCGCCAGAATGCACGTCTGCGGAACAGATAAACAAAGCTTAAGGATGCAAATACAATAAAGGCATTATAAAAAAATGCACCGGTATGCATCCCAACGAAGGAACATGCCGAGAGAAAACTCCTTCGGGAAAGAACCTCCACCATAAATACGATCCCACAGGATATCAACATGTGGAACAGCAGGGAATATTTATTCAGAAATGAGATCCGACGCAGGTAAGCTTCGGAATGTTGTTTTTCAACTCTGGTGAATAGTTTTTCTTTGATAATACTAAAAAAATTCTTCATCTTTACCTCTCCTTTACTCGAACTATAGATTACTAAAAAAGGATAGTAAAGACAAGAGGTAAAATTTATAAAAAAACCCCGTTAAAAACGAGGTTTTTTTGCAATATGAATAAATTGTGAACAAACGGTGTTCTTATCGGTTGGAACGTCTCCAGATGTGCATCTGGTCTGCCTCTTTGATCAGATCATCACGGAAGTCCGGATGTGCAATGGAAATCAGAGCCTCTGCCTTCTGCCAGGTAGATAATCCCTTTACATTGACCATGCCATATTCGGTAACGACATAGTGGGTATTTGCACGGGTGTCTGTGACAATGGAACCTTCTGCCAGGGTCGGGCGGATGCGGGAATGCATAACACCTTTCTTATCCGTGAATGTGGAAGAACAGCAGATAAAGCTCTTTCCACCTTTGGACATATAAGCACCGAGAACGAAGTCAAGCTGTCCGCCGGCACCACTGATGTGTTTGGTTCCGGAAGACTCGGCACTGATCTGTCCGAACAGGTCGATATCTACACAGTTGTTGATGGAGATGAAGTTGTCCAGTGCTGCGATGGAGCGGATATCGTTGGTGTAACTGACAGGTGCGCTCATCAGTTCTGGATTTTCATCCAGATAATCATACATCTTCTTGGTTCCGGCACCGAAACCATATACCTGACGGTAGCGGTCAATGTTTTTGCAGGCACCGGTAATCTTTCCGGCTTTGGCAATGTCTACGAATGCATCTACATACATTTCTGTGTGAACACCAAGATCCTTTAAGTCGGACTGTGCGATCAGGGAACCGACTGCGTTTGGCATACCACCGATACCAAGCTGTAAGCAGGCACCGTTTGGAATCTGGTCTACGATCAGCTGTGCAACTTTCTGGTCTACTTCGGTAGCAGGACCGCCGGCACCGAGTTCTCCGATTGGAGGATTGGAGCCTTCTACGATTGCATTGACTTTGGAAATATGTATACCGTTTTCTGTTCCGCCAAGGCAGCGCGGCATATTTTCGTTGACTTCTACGATGATATGTCTGGCTGTCTCACACATCGCACCAAGATGGGAAGCACTTGGCCCGAAGTTGAAGTATCCATGCTTGTCCATTGGAGCAACCTGGAACATTGCCACGTCATCCGGACAATCCAGCTCACGGTAATAACGAGGGAGCTCGGAATAACGGATCGGGCTGTAGAATGCACAGCCACGTGCGATCATATGACGTTCGATTCCGGACATATGCCAGGAATTCCATGTAAAATGTTCGCCGGCGTCTTCGCGCTCAAATACGGCAAGCGGTTTTAAGAGGATTCCGCCACGCAGGTTGATATCCTTCAGTTCATCGGTACGCTTGGCAAGTGCTTTGTCCAGTGCATCTACGGTGTTGGTACACCAGCCATAGTCTACCCAGTCACCGGATTTGATTACTTTTACGGCTTCGTCTGCTGAAACGAGCTTCTGTCTGTATTCTTCTGAAAAATCCATTCGTATAAGACCTCCTTGTATGTCTTAGCGTGAAGTTGTGAACAGAAATACAACAACTTCGTTAATTTATTAACAACATTATAACATTTATGGATTTCAAAAACAATGGGGAGTGCTGGAAAACGTAATTATTCTGTGGTACACTTTAAGGGAAAAAGTCCTGAGGTAGACAGGGAGAGGGCATATAGAAGATATTTGAGAGAAAAAATTCTAAGATAGACAGGGCAGGGATATATGGAAGATTTTTAAGTTGAAAAGTCCCGAAGAAGAGTCAGAGTGGGATATATAGAAAAAGTTTCCACTGATATGTCCCGGAAAGCGTTAAAAATGGGATATAGAAGTGCAGATATTATGTATATGTCCCGAACGAAAATAAAAGTGGGACATAAAAGAAGAAATATTGTGCATATGTCCCAAACGAAAACGAAGCTGGGACATAAAAGAAGAAATATTGTGTATATGTCCCAAACGAAAACGAAGCTGGGACAGCGAAAAGAAGATATTGTGTATATGTCCTCAAATGTTCGACATCGCACATGGTATCTCTATGAAGAAAATATTTACAGGAAGGAAAAGAAGATGGAGAATCATACAATTGTTACTTTAAAAAAGGGAGAAGGCCGCACGATCAAGGCGGGTGGCGCATGGATTTTTGATAATGAGATTGATACGATTGTGGGGACATTTACCAATGGAGATGTGGTGACGGTACATGATTTTGACGGATATCCGATGGGAAAGGGATTTATCAATCAGAATTCGAAGATCCGTATCCGCATGCTGACCCGTCATGTGGATCAGGAGATTAACGAGAATTTTCTTCGTATGCGTGTAAAGAATGCCTGGGAATACCGGAAGACAACGGTGGATACATCTTCCTGTCGTGTGATTTTCGGGGAAGCGGATTTTTTGCCGGGACTGGTGGTTGACAAGTATGAGGATGTGCTGGTGGTGGAATGTCTGGCACTCGGTATGGAGCAGTTCAAGGAAACAATCGTTTCATTATTAAAAGGGGTACTGAAAGAGGACGGTATTTCTATCCGTGGAGTCTATGAGAGAAGTGACGCCAATGAGCGCAGGAAAGAAGGACTTCCGAAGGTGAAAGGATTTATTGGGGAAACATTTGATACAGAGGTGGAGATCACGGAAAATGGCGTGCACTATCTGGTCGATGTGGTAAATGGTCAGAAGACGGGCTTTTTCCTGGACCAGAAGTATAACCGGCTGGCAATGCAGCGGATCTGTAAAGGAAAGAGAGTTTTGGACTGTTTTACACATATGGGAACGTTTGCACTGAATGCAGGAATCGCAGGTGCTTCCGATGTGACGGGACTTGATATTTCGGAATATGCGGTGCAGCAGGCAAATGCCAATGCCGTGCGTAATCATCTGGAAGATACGGTACATTTTCGCTGTGCAAATGTACTGGACGAGCTTCCGAAACTGGCAGAAGCCGGAGAAAAGTATGATGTAGTCATTCTCGACCCGCCGGCATTTACGAAATCCCGTGAGGCCACGAAGAATGCCATCAAAGGTTATCGGGAGATCAATATGAAAGGGTTAAAGCTGGTAAAAGACGGCGGATACCTGGCAACCTGTTCCTGTTCCCATTTTATGACACAGGAACTGCTGGCAAAGACGGTGAAGGAAGCTGCAAAGGCGGCACACAAACGGCTGCGTCAGGTGGAATTCCGTACGCAGGCACCGGATCATCCGATTTTGTGGGCAAATTCTGCGAATGTGCCGGAGAGCTATTATCTTAAATTTTTCATTTTTCAGGTGGTGGATGAGAAATAATCCGAAGAATGCTTATTTATAGGGGTTCCGGAACAATTCTCTGATATGAAATAAAAGACTGACACACCTTTTGACACACTTTTATAGAAAAATATCTCGAAATAAGCAAATCCTCTTAGTTCATTTGCGCCCTTGTTGGATTGTGCTACACGATTTTCAAGGGAAAACGAAAATAGCCGCCATTACTGCGAATAATGACGGCTGTTGATAAAACAGTTACTTAATATATTCGGGTAAACCGCTTCTCTGGCTTTCCCTTTTTCTACGCATAATATAACATATCTTATGAGTTGATGCAAGGAAAAGTGTAAAACGGTTCATAATTTATAACATGTCATGTTTTCAGATCAGTGATGACTTATTTCGGTTATAATAAAAGGAGAAAGCTCTCGATTGACTAACCGGGTATAAACTCCATATAATAGTGGTAACCGAATGGAGGAGCTATAGAAGGAGGGAGCATTATGCAGGCATTATCAAAAGCAAAAGTTGGTGAAAATTATACCATTCAGTGGTTATTCGGATTACCGGAAGGTGTATAATACCTGCACCGCCATCATGTAGAAGAAGGTGGCAGCGTACAGGTGATTCAGAAATTATCCAATGGGCTGATCATCGGTGCCAATGGAGAACGGTTCGCCATGGGAAATGAGATTGCAGATCGTATTCAGGTATAAGTACACCCGGCTATAGAAAACAGACACCCCGGTATCCGTTATAAAAACGGCTGCCGGGGTGTTTTGGGTAAAAAAATGAAAAGGGCAGTATACTTGCATTTTAGAGAGCATTATGGCATAGTTGAGAAAGAAAATCGAAAGCGAAGGATGAAAAGAGGAAAAATGAAGTTTCGAAAAGCTAAGCAGGACGATAAGGAAGAAATTCTTGCGCTGTATCAGTCGCTGATCGGTACTCCATACTGCGCATGGGGCAATGGGTATCCAGGAGAACAGGAATTTGATTATGATATGAAAAGAAATGCTCTTTTTTGTATGGAAAATGAAGATGGAGAAATCATTGGCACGATCACAGTGGATGAAGATCCGCAGGTGGAAGCACTCACCTGCTGGTCCAAAACACTGCAGCCGTCTGCGGAGCTTTCCAGACTCGGGGTACGCACCGATATGCAGAATCAGGGAATTGCCCGGCGGCTTCTGCAGTATGGCATGGAAGAATTGAAAAAACAGGGGAAAAGGAGTGTACATTTTCTCGTGTGTAAGACAAATAAAAAAGCGCTCCGTTCTTATGAAAAACTGCATTTTGACGTAGTGGGAGAGAGCGATTTATTTGACGAGGACTGGTGGTGCTACGAGAAAGAACTTTAAAAATCAAGTACAGGAAGTTGGAAAATATGCAAATAGGACAGAAAAAAACAACGGGACAGAAGATGAAAAAAGAGAGGAACAGGGGAAGAGAAACGGATAGAAAACCGAACATAAGCCAGATAAAAAAAACAGGTGAACACTGCATTTACGCAAAAAGATGCGGAGGGTGTGACTATCAGGGAATTTTGTACAGTCAGCAGCTTTCCAAAAAGCAGAGTTACATGCGCAGACTCATGGAACCGTTTGGAAAGATCAATCCAATCATCGGGATGGACGATCCATACCACTATCGGCATAAAGTACAGGCGGCTTTTTCCTGCAATAAACGCGGACATATTGTGGCAGGGGTATATGAGAAACATTCGCATGATATCGTGGATGTGGAGGAGTGCCAGATCGAGGATGCACAGGCGGATGCCATTATCCGTGAAATCAAAAATATGATGCGTTCTTTCCGGATTCGTGCATATGATGAGGATACCGGATATGGGCTGCTGCGTCATGTGCTGGTGCGAAAGGGCTATCACAGCGGACAGATTATGGTGGTGCTTGTACTGGTATCTCCGATTCTTCCTTCCAAAAATAATTTTGTCAAAGCACTGCGGAAGAAATTCCCGGAGATCAGCACAGTAGTGATCAACGTCAATGACCGCAAGACCAGCATGGTGCTCGGGGAGCGCAATATTACCGTTTTTGGAAAAGGATTTATTGAGGACGAACTGTGCGGATGCACATTTCGTATTTCGCCGACTTCATTTTATCAGGTAAATCCGCAGCAGACAGAAAAACTCTACCGGAAAGCCATTTCCTGTGCAAAACTGACGGGAAACGAGACCGTGATCGATGCATACTGCGGTACGGGCACGATCGGGTTGATTGCCAGCAGCCGCGCAAAGCATGTGATCGGAGTGGAGTTAAACCGTGATGCGATAAAGGATGCTATCTCCAATGCAAAGCGCAATCATATTCACAATGTTACTTTTTATAATGAAGATGCCGGACAATTTATGGTAGAGATGGCAGAAAAAGGAGAACATGCGGATGTGGTCATTATGGATCCGCCGCGTACGGGAAGCGATGAGGCGTTTCTTTCCTCTGTAGTGCGACTGGCTCCGGATAAAGTCGTGTATGTATCCTGTGGTCCGGAAACGCTGGTGCGGGATCTGAAGTATCTGACAAAGCATGGATACCGGATGAAAGAGTGTACACCGTTTGATCTTTTTCCGTTTACGAAACATGTGGAGACGGTAGTTCTTTTATCCCACAAAAAAGCCGACAGTTATATCCACATTGATGTGGAGTTTGGAGAGGGCGAGGGCAAGATTCCGGTAGATAGTATTGCTAAAAGAGCCGAAGCGTACAAGCCCAAAGAAAAAGTGACCTACAAAATGATTAAGGAGTACATAGAAGCGAAATACGGCTTCAAAGTACATACCGCATATATCGCAGAGGTAAAGAGAGATTTAGGCTTGCCAATGTATGATGCTCCTAATGCGGTAGAAGAATTGAAACAGCCAAGGAAGCATCCGACAGCGGAGAAAGTGGACGCCATAAAGGATGCATTGAAGCATTTTGAAGTGATTTAATGAGGATAGGCGTATCATTAGAAATAGTGGTACGCTTATTTTTGTCCCTTTTTGCAGATTTGTCCTTTCACCCGCTTTCCAATATAATGAAGCTAAAGAAGTGGAGGTGTGCTTATGAGAGAGAAATTTAATCATCTGTATTTGGATAGCCACGAAAGAAAACTTTTGATACATAGCCTTGTAGAGTTAAAAAATCAACTTATTCAGCAAGGCAGATATACGAATTGTATTGACGAGCTTATTTTTAAGGTCATAAATGCACCGACCAAGAGAATGAAAATTGAATATGTCTAAGGCAAATTACAAAGCCGCTTATTCTTATTGATTTTAAGAGTAGGCGGCTTTTTTTCGTTCTCTGGTACTGTTTACATAGCCACCTTGACAAAGTGGCTAAATCTATGCGAAAGGAGGACGCATCTATGTCAAATTGCAAAGTAATTGCTCTGACTAACCAGAAAGGTGGTGTCGGAAAAACAACCACAGCGGTCAATCTGGGTGTAAGTCTGGTGCAGCAGGGTAAAAAAGTCCTGCTGATTGATGCCGATACACAGGCAAATCTCACGATGGCTCTGGGTTATAACAGACCAGACGATATTCCCATAACGCTCTCTACTGTGATGCAGAACATCATAGACGATAAATCTTTTGATGTTTCACAGGGTATTATTCACCATAGCGAGGGCGTTGACCTGCTTCCGTCAAACATTGAGCTGTCGGGCTTTGAGGTAAGGCTAATCAATGCAATGAGCCGTGAGCGTGTGCTGAAAACCTATGTCAATGAGGTTAAAAAGAATTACGATTATGTGCTTATTGATTGTATGCCGAGCTTAGGCATGATAACCATCAATGCTCTGGCGGCGGGTGAC
>ERZ779982.1149-NODE-1149-length-10512-cov-2.906187_pt1 | contig 10512 bp, 6 predicted proteins | sample MGYA00511936_ERZ779982 | MGnify/ENA primary metagenome ERZ779982 (study PRJEB29588, sample SAMEA2146682) | human gut metagenome | biome: human gut; feature: human-associated habitat; material: faeces | place: Denmark | collected 2008/2010 ... | reverse complement strand
CAACGGCGACTCTTCAAAGATGATTATTATTATTGCAATTGCCGCAGTAGCTGTAATTATTATTATCGTAGTAATTATTATTATTGTTTCAGGCAGCAAGAAGAAGTCTAAACCCGTAAGAAATGTTCCGAACGGTCCGACAGGTATGAACAGAGGTCCTTCAGCTTATGGCAACCAGCCTCAGCCAAACAGAGGATCATCACCTTACGGCAATCAGCCGCAGCAGAGCGGTGCTTACAGACCTAATGTACCGAGTCAGGGTGCTGCTCCGACAGTTCCGAACAATGAGGGTGCAGGTCAGACAACCGTTCTCAACGAAGGTGCAGGCGAAACAACAGTTCTCGGTTATCAGCCGACAGGCGCTGTTCTCGTGAGAACTTCAACAAACGAGAGAATCAGCATCAACAAGCCCGAATTTGTAATCGGTAAGGAAAGAAGAAGAGTTGACTATTGCATCAGCAATAACAATTCTGTCAGCAGAGCACATGCAAAGATTAAGGCTCGTGCAGGCAAGTTCTTTATTTCAGACCTTGGTTCAACTAACTGCACTTATGTAAACGGAAACAAGCTTACTCCGAATCAGGAAGTTGCTCTTAGCAACGGTGACAAGATTAAGATTTCTGATGAAGAGTTCCAGTTTATGGGCTGATTAAGCAGGTATTAATATGAATTATTTAACAGCAGTACATACAGATGTAGGAATCAGGAAGAAAACAAATCAGGATTCGGCTCTTGTTGTGGAGGCAACAACCGACAAGGGAAATGTATTATTGACTGTTGTTTGTGACGGTATGGGCGGCCTTGCTAAAGGTGAGGTCGCCAGTGCTGCCGTTATAGATGCGTTCAGTAAATGGTTTGAAAATGATCTTCCGAAAATTGTAGGTTCACCCGATATGAAAGATATGATTTTCCGTTCATGGGAAAAGATTGTTTTTGATATGAACAGAAATATTTCTTCTTTTGGAAAAAGAACGGGAATAAGTCTTGGTACTACCGTTGTTGCCTGTCTGTTTGCAGGCAATGAATATTATATCGTAAATATAGGTGATTCAAGAGCGTATTGTTTCAGCGACAGAACATATCAGCTGACCAAAGACCAGTCGTATGTTCAGCGGGAAATTGATATGGGCAGAATGACGCCCGAAGAGGCTGAAACCTGTCCGAAAAGAAATGTTCTTTTACAATGCATAGGTGCAAGCGAATACATTGAACCCGCATTCTATAACGGCAGTATGGTGTCGGGTCAGATATTTATGCTTTGCTCCGACGGATTCAGACATGTTATCACCGATGAAGAAATGTATGAAAGACTTAATCCGTTTGTGCTTAACAATGAACAGCAGATGAAAGATAATGCAGTTTATCTTACCGAGCTTGATAAATACAGAAGAGAACAGGACAACATTACGGTTGTTTTAGTAAGGGTAGAGTGAGAGTATGCTTGAGATTGGTTCCGTAATCGACGGAAAATATAAAATACTTAATGTAGTTGGCAAAGGCGGTATGAGCGTTGTTTACCTTGCCATGAATGAAAGGGCAAACAAACAATGGGCAATCAAAGAAGTTCGTAAAGACGGTATGCAGAGCTTTGAGGTTGTAAAGCAAAACCTCGTTGCTGAAACCGATTTGTTGAAAAAACTTAATCATCCGCATTTGCCAAGTATTATTGATGTTATCGACTGTGACGATACATTCCTTATCGTTATGGATTATATCGAGGGTAATCCGCTCAGCAAGGCTCTTGAAACGAGCGGCGCTCAAAATCAGGACGATGTTATTGAGTGGGCTAAACAGCTGTGCGATGTTCTTGGATATCTTCATTCAAGAAAACCCCCGATTATTTACCGTGATATGAAACCGTCAAATGTTATGCTCAAGCCGGACGGAAATGTAATGCTCATTGATTTTGGTACGGCACGAGAGTTTAAGTACTCAAGTGTTGCCGACACAACCTGTCTTGGTACACAGGGATATGCCGCACCCGAGCAGTTCGGCGGTCATGGACAAACCGATGCGAGAACGGATATCTATTGTCTCGGCGCTACTATGTATCACCTTGTAACAGGACATAATCCTGCAACACCTCCGTATGAGATGTACCCGATTCGCCAATGGAATCCGATGCTTTCGTCAGGTCTTGAAGAAATTATTCTCAAGTGTACGCAGAGAAATCCCGAGGACAGATATCAGTCCTGTGCAGAGCTTTTGTATGCTCTCGACCACTACAAGGATCTTGATATTGAAAATAAAAAGGTTCAGTCGTTTAAGTGGAAAACCTTCCTTGCCTCATTTATTATGACGATTGTTATGCTTGTCGGTACAATCGGATTCAGTGCTGGTCTTACGGTTCAGACTTCATCAACTTATGAGAGTTATATTGCAAACGGCGACAGTGCGGTAAGTCAGGATGCGGCTGAAAAATATTATTTGGATGCTATAAATGTTGATCCTGCAAATCCGTTGGCATATCAAAAACTTCTTGAAAGATGTACCTCTGACTCGAAACTTTCCGAAGATGAGTACAACACCATTAAAGATGCGATATATGAACACGAGGACGAACTCAAATCAAAGTATCCGTCGGAATATGCCGATAATGTTGCATATAAACTCGGTCAGGCATTGTACTTTTCATATGTGCCGTCATCACAGAAATCTGAAAGTGAGAACTTTAGTATGGCAGGCATAACGGTTTCTCAAAGATGGCTTGATATTGCACAGAAAATGGGTAGTACCGAACAGATAAAGCACAGGGCGGAACTTTTGAGTTCGATGTCAAAGGCATATCAGAATATGTCGGGCAAATCTCTTGAGGGCGATCCCGTTGAAGAAGTTAAGGAGTATTGGAACAATCTTGTTGAGATTGCGTCCCCAAATATTGCCAAAGACGAAAACAACCAGATTGCACTTTTGATTTACAGAAATGTTACTTCGCAAATATATACAAAGTATTATTGGTTTATAAAAAACAGTCTTGCAACTGCTAAGGATATAAGCAACGAACTTGATAATATTGAAAAGTATGTTAATGAAATCAAAGTAGCTGTTCCGGATGATGAGGAACTTCAAATTCTTGTTAATGAATGTCTCGGTAACATTGAAAATACAAGAAGTTTGGATAATTCGGGGGTGAAATAATGGACTTAATTTCGATTTTTAGGATTTGTTTTTACGTATGCCTTGCGTTTACGATTTTGTTTTTCATTATTTCAGTCGTTCTGTTTTTCCTGTTTGATATCAAAACAATTTTTAATATCAGAACAGGTCGTGCAAAGCAGAAAACAATCAAAGAAATGCAGGCGGCAAATAATTCAACGGGCAGACTTCGTGTTGACGGAAAGACGCTTACTTCACAGCTTTCAAAAAATGACAAAAAGAATATCAAGAAGAAGAGGGAAAATATTATCGTTCCGCCACAGACGGAGCCTGTTAAAGAACAGTATGTAAATCAGAGCAAGACGCCTTACGGCGACGGTTCGGAAAATACAACGGTTCTTCCGAGCCGACAGCCGTTCTTTCACAGCCTGATATTCAAAGCTATGATCCGGGCGCACAGACAACGCAACAGCTTTCCGAAAGCGATATGAATAATATAGGTTACGACAATTCTTTTGCATATGACAATGTGCAGAATGTGAATTTTCAGATTGTCAAAAAACTTGTGGTTATTCATACCGATGAAATTATTAACTGATAATAATTAGAAGCTCAACAGCAGTTTTCTGCTGTTGAGAATTCGCATATTTTGAGGTGAACTACTTGAAAAGTGATATAAACAAGTTTAAGGCGGTATTGGTTTTGCTTACTGTTTCACCGCTTTCGCTATTAATTCTTCTTTTCCTCAGTTTTGAGGGAGATTCGGTAAACATTCCCTTAATTTGCATTACAGAGGTTATTTTTTGGGGATGTATGGTTGCAGGCTATGCTTTGCTTGCAATGATTAATAAAAGCCGAAAGTCAAAAATAAAAGGCAAGCAGACACTTAAAAAGACAAAACCGGGTGTTATCTGTTTTTTCTCAAACAGATTTGCCATTGTTTTTGATATGATTATGGGACTTTCGTTTGTGCTGACGATTATATTTTGGATATTTCCTGTTTTGAACTGTGCTGTGATAGAAACTTTCGCAGTATTTCTCTTTTCTCTGCATATGCACAGTATCTTTAACGGGGTGAATTATAAATATATAAAGAGTATATCTGACAAAAAAGAAGGAGAGTAAACAATGGAATTGAATTTTTCAAAAAAGACCAGAAAAATCGTTGCGTCATTGCTTGCTGTGGCAATCCTCCTCGGAGTTCTGCCCGTTAGCGGCTTGACAGGCAATTCTTCGGGTGCTGAGAGCAGCAGTTCAGAAAATTCAACAAAGACTATTTATGTCAATTCAACAAAACAGCCTATACTGTTTGATTCTGTCGGTAATTTTAAAGAAATTATACCGAAAGTTAAGAAAAACATTTACAGTACAGAAGCTGAAAATGGTGACAAGATTGCTTTATTTACCGATATAGGTAATGGCAACTCCGTAGTCTTTTATAAAACAACAGAATGGACTCCGTCTGCGTATATGTGGAAAGAAGACAGTTCGGAAAATCCTGATAAAAATGCCGCATGGCCCGGTGAGGCTATGAAAAAATACGGCGATTCTAACAGTAGCCTGTACTATTATGTTTATGAGTCAGCTAAAGGATTTGACAAAGTTATCTTTAATGACGGCAACGATCAAAATGGTGATCAGACCGATAATAAAGATTTAAAGGCTTGGAATGTATATACAAAGACAAGTGCTGGTAGGCCTATCTGCGATTCTTTAACCAAATGTGATGTCAGCGACAATTTTAATGTGTATGAATATGCAGATTCAAAATTAAGCGGTAAAAATATTTCAGCACCGCAGGGCATGGGTGCAACAATTGAAATTGCAGGTACAAAATATACTGTTTGCGGTGACGGCGCTAAAAGTGAAATTACTTGTTATGAGGATGATGAAATCACTTCGCTTACTGCAAACACGGTTGATGGTTATACTGCCAAGGTAACTAATAGCGTTGTCGGTGACAATCAGATTACATATTCCGTCACTTACACAAATAAGACATACGGTATGCAGTTTTCCGTTGAAAACACAGTTGCTTTCATTAAAAATCCAAGACTTGTTCTTGAAGGAAAATGGACAGTAACCTTTAACGGTAAGAAATATGAAAACGGTGACACAATATGTAATCAGAAAGATTCAGTAAAAAACTTAGAAGCAGCTTTTAAGATTGATAGTGTCACTTTCAATGGTAAGGAAATAAGTGGTTACGATGCAAAAACAACTTTAAATGGTAATTCGTTTGATTCTTCCTGTGGATCAAATGAGTTGGAAAAAGAGAACAAACTTGTTGCAACTGTTTACTATGAAGCCGATAACGGTAAAAAATACAGTGCAAAATCTGAATTTTCATTCAACTATGCTGAGGGCGATGTTACACTGAGCGAAAATGGAAATGATAATTCCGTATATTTTGACGACAACAACAATATCTATACCAACAGCGACTCTGTAACTCTTACCTTAAATGACGAATCAAAAATTGAAGATTTGACATTGGAATTATATAAGGGTGATTCCACACCTGACAGCAAAAATAAGATTGAAAATGCTATTGAGTTTGACCATGAAAAAGGCACAATCACAATAGGTAATAAAGATGTAAAATTGTCAGAAATTAAAAAGGCAACTCTTACAATTACATCCTCAAAATATAATCTTTCCAAGACTTACACTATAAGTTACGATACTATTTCAAAAGACAATCTTAAATACAGCAATACTAACGAAAATAACGAAAATAACGAAAGATATTATGTAAATGCTGAAAAAGGTGTTACAGTAACATTTAATCTTGACGGAATAGATAAAAAACTCTTTAATGACGAAAATGCAGAAGTAACTTGTGATAAAGAAAATGGCGTTAAGATTTCTTTCAATAAAGATAATAAAGAGTGGAAAGCAACAATCACTAAATCGGCTGATTATACATTTACATTTAGCAATAATGGTTTTGTTCAAACTGTAAAAATAATAAAGCAAGACCTTTATCTTGATGATAAAGCCCCGGAAATTACAGGCTTTTCATTCCAAAAGGCTCAATCGGATACTGACAAATTGCTCTCATTCTTGACTTTCGGTATCTATAGCAACGATAAAATTATTGTGACTGTCAATGCAAAGGATGAGGATATTTTATCGACTTCATCGGGTATTAAAAATATAACTCTCTATGACGACGGCAAAATTTTAGGAACACAAACATTCAATGATTATAGTACTGAAAATACTGCTACATTTACATTGGATGAATCAGATAAAGCATATAAATTGTATGCTGTTGTTGAAGATGCGGTAGGATATAAAAGCCAAAAAACAACTTTTGATTTAGGAAAGAAAAAAGATAAAGACAGTTATGATGTTATTGAATATAATTCAGAAGATTCAAATGGTTGCTTGCCTGAACTTGTAAGTTATAGCGGTAATGACAAATTTTCTGATTTAGCTGTTACACCTAATGAGGCTTTAAAGACATATGAAAAGGGTAATTTGTTTGGATATAATGCAAAAGATGAAGCGTTCAAGTTGGAATTAAGCGAGAGTTTATCAGCACTTTCAGAGGCAACAGTTACAGTTAGTAAAGAAGGCAGTGCAAAATCATTCTCTACTAATCCTCCTATTACTTTTAACACCACATCAAAAGATGCCAAGAAAGAGAATTGTAAACTTGCTTATAATTTAAAACTTGCCGAAGTATTTAAGACTATCGGTGTAAGCAAAAGTAATATTTCAGGTAATTACACAATTACCGTAGTTGCTACAAATAATGCAGGTGTAAGCAGAGTATATACATACGATTTTAGTATTGATAATACTGCCCCAACACCTCAAACATTTACAATCAGTGATGAGAGTGATACAGATAAGATACTCAAGTTCTTGACTTTTGGCATTTATTCTAAAAAAGAAATAAAAGTAAATGTAACGGCTAACGATGAAAATCCGTCAAGCGGTATTGCAAGCTATACTCTTTATGATAAAAAAGGCAATGAATATAGTAAAATTGCCGATAGTAAAGACGGTGCGTTTACAATAGATAGTCGTGATAAAGCATACAATTTGTTCGTTACTGTAACAGATAAATTTGAAAACACATCGGACTGCTATACCTTTGAATATAAGGGTTCCACAGATAAGAACAAGGTAAAATACAATGCTATCAAATCATCTAAAGCACCCGAAATTGTAAGATACGATGGTAAGGATAAATTTTCTGACAAGTTAACCGTTACACCTGAAAACTTTAAACATCAGAGTGACAAGTTGTTTTCATACAAAGAAAACGGTGAAGCGTTTAAACTGGAATTAAGCGAGAGTTTATCAGCACTTTCAGAGGCAACAGTTACAGTGAATAAAGACGGTAGTGAGAAAGAATTTTCCGATACTATTACTTTTGTTACTACATCAAAAGATGCCAAGAAAGAGGATTGCAAACTCGGTTATGACTTAAATCTTTCTGAGGTGTTTGAACAGATTGGTGTAAGCGGAAGTGATATTTCAGGTAAATACACAATTAAAGTAAAAGCTACAAATAATGCAGGTGTAAGCTGTGAACCATATACATACGATTTTAGTATTGATAATACTGCACCTGTGATAACACTCTTTGCAATTGAAAATGGAAGTCAAAATCCAATAGTTGACGAAACATCTTCACAGGAATACAGATATTATTTCCAACATAATACAAATGTTACTGTTACAGCTAAAGACAGTGCATCGGGTGTTAAGGAAATCCATTTCAGAGCATACGATGTAGTAAAGAAAGATAATGCAGTAGACGAAACGAAGACAGTTTCATCAAATAATAATGCTGTATTTGAAGTGCCTGCAAACTTCAAGGGTGAAATCTATGCTTATGCTGTTGATAAATTTGACAATAGCAGCATAGACAAAAACATCCAAGGTGAGGGCGAGAAAAAGCCTGATGACTTAATTGTTGAAACACAGCAGCACCACAACGGTAATGCAAGTGTTACTATGTCAAGAGCAAAGGCAAGCTACAAGGACAATTCGGGACTTGACCTTTACAGCGGAAATGTAAACGCAAGGGTAGTATTTGAAGACGCTTATGCAGGTATTAAAGACGCTACAATTACTGTTTACGATTATAAAAATGATGTTACGGGTACAATTTATGCTGAAATCGGAAACGACGGCAGTATCAAGAAGACTGAGGTTACCGGTTCTGTAAATAATATTATATTTAATGACGATTATACAACCTCAAAAGATAATCTTCTTCCAAAACTTGTTATTGATTATGTTGTTACGGATAACAGTAATAATATTAAAATTACAACATCAATGACTGACAGAGCAGGTAATAAGACAGACAATGTTAAGGACAGCTTGAGCATTGACAAGACTAAGCCTGTTATTGATGTTAAGTATGACAACAACGAGCATACTACATACGGTGGAAATGATTATTACAAGGCTGACAGGACGGCTACCGTAACTGTTACAGAGCGTAATTTTGACGAGTCGCTTGTTGAGGCGGCAATTATGAGAAACGGCGGCAGATACACAACAATCGGCGGCTGGACTCACAACAACAATACCGCAGATCCCGACAAGTCAACTCATGTTGCTAAGATTGTTTACAACACAGACGGCGATTTTACATTTGACATTGCCGTTAAGGACAAGGCTATGAATTCTGCCGACAAGTTTACTCAGCAGAAGTTCACGGTTGACAAAACTGCTCCTGTAATTGACGTTTCATTTGACAATAACTCTGCAAAGAACGGCAACTACTACAAGGCTGACCGTACTGCTACTATCAAGATTACGGAACATAACTTCAACAGCGGAAGTCAGTATGTAAACATTCCCGTAACTGCAGAGGGTACAACTGCTCCGTCAGTTGTAGGTTGGTCAGGTTCAGGCGATGACCACAATGCAACAGTTTCGTTCAACAAGGACGGCAAGTATTCATTTACTGTTGACTATACCGACCTTGCAGGTAACAAGGCTGTTCAGAAAAAGGTTGATTCGTTCTATATCGACAAAACCGCTCCCGAAGTTGAAATCACAGGTGTTGCAGATCATCAGGCTTATAACGGCACGGTTGCTCCTGTTGTAACATACAGAGACGATAACTTTACAGATGATCACGACTTCCGATTCACAAAAATTGATATCAACGGCAAGAGTGACGATACTTCTAAGTTTGATTACGATACCGGCGGCAACGGCGTGACAGAATTTATTTATAAGTACAGAGATTTTGCCGAGGTTCTTGAAAATGACGGTATTTATAACTTCACCGTTGAGCTAAGCGATAAGGCAGGCAACAGCACATCAAAGAGTGTTACATTCTCTGTAAACAGATTCGGCTCAACATTTAAAGCATCCGATGAGTCGAAAAAGCTCATTAACAATGGTTACACAAATGCCGAGCAGGATATCGTGATTGAAGAAATCAATGTTACTCCGCTTACAAAGCACAGCGTAACACTTGCCAAGAGCGGCGGAAATAGTACAGAACTTGTTGAAAATACCGATTACACATTTACTTCAAGCAACAACGGCAATGAGTGGTGCAAGAGTGTTTATACCGTAAACAAGAAGAACTTCTCTGATGAGGCTGCATATACAGTTACAATTATGTCGGTTGATAAGGCTAAGAACACAAATAACAACCGTATGGCAGATTCTTCTCTCAGCACAGAACAGAAAAATAAGCGTGAATGTGCAATTTCATTTGTTGTTGATAAGACAAGCCCTCTCGTAAGCATTACGGGTATCAAGGATAATGAGCTTTACAAGGAAGCAAGCAAAAAGGTTAAAATTGTTTGTGAGGACGATAATCTTGATAAGAGCAAGCTGGTTGTAACTCTTGATAACAAAAAGCTTGCCGAGGGTGAGGATTACACGATTGTTGATGATAAGGACGGTTCTATTGCAGGTATGCTTACCGCAGAAATTGTTCTTAAAGCAGAAACAGGCGGTATTAAAGAAAATCTTAAGGTTACAATCGGTGACCTTGCAGGAAATACAGGTGAAAAGAGTGTTGATAACTTCATTCTTTCCGCTAATATATTCCAGAGATTCTTTGCAAATCCCGTACTGGTAATTTGTACTTTTGCAGGTCTTGCACTTGTTATTGCGGCAGTAATCTTCTTTGTTGCAAAGAAAAGAAAAAAGGCTGAATAAAGTCAGACAATATTTTTAATGATTCGGGCGTATCCTCTTTTCGGGATATGCCCGAAAAAGAAAGGTGGGTAAGATATGCTTTTCGGCGGCGATATCGTAAATGATACTTACAGTATTGTTGAAGAAATCGGCAGCGGCGGTATGGGAGTGGTGTATCTTGCCTATCACCTCAGACTGGAAAAATATGTTGTTATGAAAAAAATCAAGAACAGAAATCTTTTCGTCATCTTCTTTACCAGCGTTCATAGCCGCACGGAT
>ERZ779982.1145-NODE-1145-length-10526-cov-3.047369_pt1 | contig 10526 bp, 10 predicted proteins | sample MGYA00511936_ERZ779982 | MGnify/ENA primary metagenome ERZ779982 (study PRJEB29588, sample SAMEA2146682) | human gut metagenome | biome: human gut; feature: human-associated habitat; material: faeces | place: Denmark | collected 2008/2010 ... | reverse complement strand
GCCAATCCCCACAGGGCTATGCGCTTGCCGCGCAGGTCGCCGCCGAAGAAAGCGGAGAGCTTGTCGTAGACGATTGATTTCTGACGCTCGTTGACCGATTCCACTGCCTCGATTACGCGCATGCGGTAGCCATGCTCCGCGCCGGTGTGGATAAGGGCTTTCACGTCTTTCGGGAAGCGGGAGCCGCCGTATCCGCATCCCGGATAGAGAAATTTCGAACCGATGCGGGTGTCTGCGCCGATACCTTTGCGCACCATGTCCACGTTGGCTCCGACCAGGTCGCGCAGATTGGCGATGTCGTTCATGAACGAGATGCGCGTGGCAAGCATTGAGTTGGCTGCGTACTTGGTCATTTCCGCCGATGCGATGTCCATGAATATCACGCGGAAATTGTTGAGCAGGAACGGACGGTAGAGGCGTTCCATCACTTTGCGCGCACGCTCCGATTCGATGCCGATTACCACACGGTCGGGCGACATGAAGTCTTTTATCGCCGCGCCTTCCTTCAGAAATTCCGGATTTGACGCCACCTCAAACGGCACGTCGACACCGCGTCGCTTCAGCTCCTCGCGGATGGCAGCTTTGATTTTGTGGGAAGTGCCGACAGGCACGGTGCTCTTCGTGACGAGCAGAGCGTATTTGTTGATGTTGCGGCCGAATGTGCGCGCCACCTCAAGCACGTAGCGAAGGTCGGCGCTGCCATCCTCGTCGGGAGGGGTGCCGACGGCGCTGAACACCACTTCCACCGTGTCGATCACGTCTTCAAGACGGGTGGTGAAATGCAGGCGTCCTGCCTCCACGTTGCGCTTGACCAAGTCATCGAGCCCCGGCTCGTAGATGGGGATGTCGCCATTTCTAAGGTTTGCAATCTTTTTCTCGTCGATGTCGACACAGGTCACGTCGACGCCGACTTCGGCGAAGCATGCGCCCGAAACAAGACCTACATATCCAGAACCAACAATCGCTATATTCATTTTATATCTTTTTTTACAGTTTTACCAATCAAAAGGAATGCCAACACTCTGTTTTTCCCTATCGCCCAATTGGCTCCAAGCGCTGCAAGAATGATGAAGAAAGCGAAAAACGCCGACACCACCACCGACGGCATAAACGTGAGCCCAAGCATGCGCATAGGCTCCTGAAGCGGTGTGAGAGGGAAGAGGAAAAAGTAGTGGAGCAGGTAGATGCCGAGACTCTCGTTGCCGAGAAGAGTCAGCCAGCGTCCGGCGCGCGTCGAGGCAAACGTCTCAACGTCGCTGCGGTAGACCATCCCGAACACCACGGTCATCAGCGAGGCGTGGAGCACGGGTTGCGCCACAAACTGGCACCATGCCGGTAGGGCAGGAAACTCCCACGTGTATACGGAATAATACCACGTGCCGAACGTCGCCACGGCAGCCGCTGTGGCAACCCACGGCTGTGTAGCCATGCGGCGGAACGCGTCGGAATATTTGCGGGCGAACACTCCCATCATAAACACCGGGAAAAACTGTGTGAGCAGTCCGATGCCTACGGGGTCGAAGTTTGCGGCGGGGTCGGAAATAAGGGGCGACACAAGAATCAACGCCAGATATGCGGCGGCTGGTATGGCAACCTGCATCCACAAGCGTCGCGCTGCAGCCATCAGACGGCTTATGCCGGCATAGATAAGCACCACCTCAAACAGTGTCAGCGTAAACCAATAGCCGTCTTTCCAATACGTGGTGAGAAGTTGAGGCCACGACTGCGACAAGGGCGATTGCAGACGGCTGTGGGGAAAATACCACATCCACAGCGCGCTTACTGCCAGAAACGGTATGACGAGCTGCCAGAAGCGTTTGCGCAGATTGGGCATGGCGAAATCACCGTTGCCGGTAAGCTTATAGGTGAAATAGCCGCTGATAAAGAAAAATATCGGCATGTGTATTTCTCCAACAAGCTTGAACAGCACCGCACTGTCGATGTCGCGTATGCACATCGTCAGCACGTGCCCCATCACCACCAGATATATGGCGATGCCCTTCAGCACATCGAACGCAGCCACTCGTTTTTTAGTTGTTGTCATCGTTTTTGGTTTACTCGGGGCAAAGTTACTCTTAAACTGCCATTTTTCAAAGAAACAGCAGTGGAATAGGCGCAAATAAACGCTCAGAAAAAAATATTTGCAAAAAAGTTTTTTTGATTGAAAAATTTCATACATTTGCAATGTGTTGCCCACGCTGAAAATCTTGATAGAGTTGAGGCGAGGCAAACGAATATATAAAAAGGCGTTAACTGTGCGCTTTGGTTTTGACGTTCAGAGAACTTCGCAACTTTCGGTGAGTTTGAAAGTTGCAGACTGTGTATTTGCCGGTTGCCCATTAAAGGTAAGCCTTGAAATGTCAGTCCCGACGATTTCGAGTGTCTTGTCTTTAGCACCAATCACAAGATGTCCTCCCAAATGTTGGCGATAGCCGACACGTAGGTTATGACATCATCTTTCTCGTTCCCACAGAACGAGTTATTCAAGTTCTTAAACTCTTTCCATTCACATCGTGCATTTTCCTGCGGATACTCACGAAGGAGGTATTGTTGTAATTCGTGTTCGAGCATAGTGTCCTTGTATGATAGTCATGAAAAAAGTCTATTAGAGCCATCAAAACAACTCTCGTTGCACTTTACCTTTCAAATTATAATAAATTCTATTCTTTATCTTCTTTTTTTCCACTTGCGACATCTTCTCAAGATAGCGCTTCATTTTGTCATCTCTCCAATCTATGTGTAATTTGCTAATGATTTCTTTTGCGGAAATCATTTCGACACTATTTAATACTGCAATTATATTTGAATCCAGTGTGTCTTTTTCTAACTGTTTAGGACTTTTTTGTTCATCAGGGCTAAGGGGTAAAGTCTTTCCACATATATCTACGGCGAATGCTCCTTTCTGAATAAGTAGACGATTTGCATTTTTTTCATTATCGTCAGGATATCTGACATAGATAGGACGATTCTTTCTTAGACCATCAAGCACACCAGCCCAAGTTCCCCCTTTATCATCACTTTGAGCTACAAATATTTCTGATGCCATACCATATATAATAGGATTACGTGCCATTGCGAATTCTACCGACCATGGCGCTTTGGGAGCAAAAGCACTCATAACCAACACATTTCCTTGAATGATATGTTTTAGATATTGTTTAAAGCCAGAGCCAAAAGTCATTATGCCCTGTGGAAGCACAATAATACTTTTCCCATTTGCATTAACTGCTGAGTCTAAAGCTTGGCGATCCACTCCTTTTGCAAAACCACTGACAACGACCTTGTTATCTGTCACAGCTTTCCTTGCTATATTTTCTGTAAAAGCTAAAGACTTCTCATCGGCACTTCGTGACCCAACAATAGCAATAGACTCTTCTTTCAACAGCGATTTGTTTCCTTTTATATATATAACAACAGGAGCATTAAACTTTAAATTTTTTTTCAAAAGCTTAGGGTACTCTTCATGAGTTACAGGTAATATGTCATACCCTTGAGACATTAAGTCTTCCACGAGAAATGAGTTGTTTGCCAATTGAAGTCTTGCTTCTTCAAACTGATTTTTCTCAGTTTCATTCAGCCCGACAATATCCCAATTTGAAGATTTTTCAAACAATTCTATTATGGATATTTGTGGAACGTGTTGAAAACAGTTTACATATATCTCATTCTTACGCTTGGTCCACATCTTAGGAATCAATGCAAGCGTTATCCAATATGTCAATTCTTGTTTGTTCATAATGTACCTCCTACAGTTTTTGCTATAACGATAGGAACAATATATGTTGCTCCTTTTCGTGTTAATAAATTTCCAACTTCTTTTAGTGTTGCGCCACTATCGTATATATCATCTATCAAGAGTATTGTTTTACCTTTGATTATGCCATCCTCTATATCAAATGCATCCAATACATTTTCACGTTTGCTGTATGAATTCTGAAACATCTTTTGTTCTTGTGTTACACGCACCTTTTTCAAAGCATGACTTATAGGAACGCTTATTACACTTGCAAACTTCATGGCAAAGTTCTTTACAAGATCTCCAGATTTTGTTGGAGGCAAGTATAGTACTAAATCAAATTTAACATCTCCGAATTTCTTTCCAAACATAGACAAGGTCTTTTTTAACAGGAAATCAGGAAAATCCCCTCCATTCTCATATTTACTTCGATGTATAGCTGCTCCTACATTGGAAGTTCCATAATAAGAGGCTGCATAGCCATTCACCATATGTGATGCTTTTCTTAGATGCTCTTTTATTATTTCTACTTCTTCATAGGTATAATCAGATGTTCTAAAATCATTTTTATATTCATTCACATATCGTTCTATGGAATCACTATTTTTTTGTATTGTTTTCTCTATCAAAATCTTGTAGGGAGAAGGTAAACAAACTCTAAATCCACCCTTTCTAGTTGTCCATGAAGAAAGCTCCAAAATTGGGAAATACGTATCCCTAAAGTCCTCAAGCTTCTTCGTTAGCTCTGGTGACGTAACTACGTGAATTTTCTCTAAATTCGTGTTGTCGCAATTTCTATAATCCATTTGCTCGTCACTATCCAGAAACTTGCATAAGTATTTCATTCTTGGCATATCAGTATATATACTGTTCCATAGAACGAAGTTCATTCAGCTTTGCTTCTCTCTGCTCCTCAAAATATTTTGTATTTAGGACCGGGGCATTATATTGGTATTCATATTTCTTTGTTTTGCCATAGATAACCTCCTTGATGATTCCTTGATCTATCAGATCTGCTTTAATCACCCTTGCTTGAGTTTGCTTAAGATTAGCCTTTTTTAGGATTTCTCTCTCAGACAGAGGTTCTTCTTTTAATAATTCTATGACCTTTTGATATTTTTTTAATGACGGACGAGCACCATCTATGAATGAAAGAGGAAGTACTGAGTCTGTAGGCACTTCTCTTCCATTGTCTTTACTTTCATTGTAAAACAATATTATACGTGTAGGTTTTCCGTCACGTCCCGCACGTCCAATCTCCTGATAGTAGTGAATAGGTGATGCTGGAATTTGAGTATGTATGATAAAACGAATGTCAGGCTTATCTATTCCCATACCTAAAGCATTGGTTGATACTACACACTTCCATCTGTTTTGCATTAGGCCACTCTCTATAGACCTTCTTGTATCTGCATCGAGACCTGCATTATAATCTATAGCTTTGACTCCGACAAACTGAAGCCATTTCGCATAAGTTTCTGTGTCTATACGTGTGCCTGTATATATTAAGCCAATACCATCTAATTTGCCAATGTTTTGAGCCAACCATATCATTTTTTCATCTTCAGACATAACCTTTATTACTTGCAGAGCAAAGTTCGGTCGCGCAAGGCTTCCTCTGATTGTAGTCAATTGTCCACCTATCTGTTGTTCAATATCATGTTGAACCCTTTTTGTTGCGGTTGCAGTAGTAGCAAGGACAGGTAAGTTCTTCGGAAGGAACTGTACTAAATTAATAATCCTGCGGAACGATGGCCTAAAATCATGACCCCAAACAGAAATAGTATGTGCTTCATCAATTACAATCATTGAAAGCTTTATGTGGCGAGTAGCTTCTATCCATTCGTCATTCTCCTGTCTTTCGGGTGCTATATATAATATCTTTACTTCATTGTTTTTAGCGCGTCGAATAGCTTCTTGATTATCCTCATGCGACTGCTCTGAATTAATATAAGCTGCAGGAATGCCTTTTTTCACCAATCCTCTGACTTGATCACGCATTAGAGCTATCAGTGGAGAAAATACAACCGTAACACCATCAAATACTGTGGCAGGGAACTGGTAACATAACGATTTGCCGAATCCAGTACGTTCTATCATTAGGATTCGTTCTCCTCGAAGTATTCGTTCGATAGACTTCCACTGTTCATCATAGAAATGCTCTATGCCAAATTTTTCCTTCAATTTTGTTTCAGCATCTTTTCTTGTCAAAATAATCTGCATACGCATTTTGTTTTAGATATTTTTTATATTGCAAAATCATTTCACCTCTGACATTATCCGAAATGGAGGGCGTACAAGAGGTAAGTCTTGCACTTGGACACGATGAGCCTGTGTCGGTAGGCTGCCCATTATACAATGAAGCGTCAGCCGCTAAAGGCTGTTTGGTGTTATCTTCCAATGTTGTTGCTCAGAGGTTAGATTAAACCAATAAACTTTCTTTTGATAGGATTGTTATAATTCGACCATAAAGGTAGGTAAATAAATTAAGATTAAGAAAAAAAACGAGTGGAAAATTGGTGTTGAGGAGAAGTTTTTAACGTTTGCGGGGGTGCTTGTTTTTTGTCGGTGGATTTGGAGGCGAAAAGGTGTCGGGCGGGCGGCTTTGACCGGCGAAAATGACGATATGCATCGACAGAGGGTGGCTATAATCAAAAAAACTTTCAAAAAACGGCAATCGATTTTTTTGTTACGATGGGAAATGCTAATTTTGCAGACTGTACGTACAAGAAAGAATTTATGGATATATCTGTTATAGTTCCGCTGTACAATGAGGCGGAATCGCTGCCTGAACTGGAGGCTTGGATTGAACGCGTGATGAAAGCCAACGGGTTCTCGTATGAGATTATTTTTGTCAACGATGGCTCGACCGACGCTTCGTGGAAGGTTATCAACGACTTGAAGGCCAAGAGTGCGGCTGTGAAGGGTGTTTGTTTCCGCCGCAACTATGGCAAGTCGCCGGCACTGAACGTGGGATTCGAGCGTGCCGAGGGTGATGTTGTGATTACTATGGACGCCGACCTTCAGGACAGTCCTGACGAGATTCCGGAACTTTATCGGATGATTATGGAGGATGGCTACGACCTTGTGTCGGGATGGAAGCAGAAGCGCTACGACCCGCTGTCGAAGACGATTCCTACAAAGCTTTTCAATGCCACGGCGCGCAAGGTGAGTGGCATCAAGAATCTGCACGATTTCAACTGTGGTCTGAAGGCTTATCGCAAGGATGTGGTTAAAAACATCGAGGTTTATGGCGAGATGCACCGCTATATCCCTTATCTTGCCAAAAATGCGGGTTTTGCACGCATCGGCGAGAAGGTGGTGCACCATCAGGCCCGCAAATATGGCACTACGAAGTTTGGCTTGAACCGTTTTGTCAACGGTTATCTCGACTTGCTGAGTCTGTGGTTTATCTCGAAGTTTGGCGGCAAGCCGATGCATATTTTCGGATTTCTCGGCTCAATAATGTTTCTTATCGGTTTTGTGTCGGCCATAGTGGTTGGCGCGATGAAGCTGTGTGCCATGTATAATGGCATGCCTTACCGTCTGGTTACCGACTCTCCGTATTTCTACATCGCTCTGACGATGATGCTTATGGGTTCGCAGTTTTTCCTTGCCGGATTTATCGGTGAGCTGATTGCCCGCAATGCCGAGGGCCGCAACAGTTATCAAATCCGTGAGGAGATTTGACGTGGGTATGACGGCTTTGCGCAACATATTGCTGGCGTTGTCGATAGGTGTGATTATGTGGATGGCGTCGTGCAGCAACAACGGCTGCGAGGAGAATTCTTCGAGTCTTCCGTTGGCTGGGTTTTATTCGTCGCAGACGAAGACGTCGATTGCGATTGACTCGCTGACGGTCTATGGCATCGGAGCTCCTGGCGATTCGGCAATTATCCGCAACCAGTCGTCGACCAAGCAGGTCTATCTGCCGTTTGATGTCGACGCTGATTGCTCACGCTTTGTGATTCAGTATAACCAGCAGGATTTGGAGGGCATAACCGACACGGTGACGGTCTGCTACGACCGTGTGCCGTTTTTCTATTCCAAGGACTGCGGTGCGTTTTATGTGTTTGACGTCACGGACTACAGCGTGTCGCACAATCTGATTGATTCCATCCAAGTGCCGCAGCGGCGTATAGACAACACCAACACTGAAAATATCAAGATATTCTTCCGGACAGGGGAGGCCGGCGCACAATGAGGCGGCTGGCTGTGATTGCGGTGCTGCTGCTGACGCTTGTTGTGGCAGTGGCTCAACGCAAGGTGACTCCGGTGGCGTCGACCGACGAGCTGAAGCCTGTGACGAAGGAGGAGCTGAAGGAGATACGGCGCCAGGAGAAGCTGAAATTCCTGCGCACCGACTCGTTGACGCTCGACTCGTTGCGCCGCGATTCAATCGAGCGTGCGTCGAAACGCGTATATCGCCCGACGCTGATGGGAGTCACGCTTGGTGTCAACTTTTGGGGGCCTCTTATGCGTGCGCTCGGTCAGGACTATGGCGATGGCGACGTGTGGGCGGCAGTGAATATCAGAAACCGCTATATCCCGGTGGCGGAAGTTGGTTTCGGACAAGCCGACTGCTCTCCTGAGGACGGTAATTTTACATATAAGAGTAAACTTGCTTTGTATGGCAAAATCGGAATGAACTACAATTTCCTTTATGCCAAAGACCCTAAATATCAGCTGTATGCCGGTGTGCGCTTTGCTGCGTCAAAGTTTAACTATGACGTTACCGGCATCACTGTCGACAATGGCTATTGGGGCAAGGACCCGTCGACGTTTGACTTGCGCGGGCAAAGCAGCTCTGCGTTCTGGGGCGAGGCAGTGGTAGGCATTCAGGTTGAACTGTTTAAAAATTTCTCAATGGGATGGTCGGTGCGCTACAATTTTCCGTTTTCCGTCAAGGATTCGCCCAATTCGCGGCCGTACTATATCCCGGGCTATGGCGTGCGCGACAATCATTTGAACGTAAGTTTGTCGGTGGCATACACGTTGCCGCTCCATCGCGACAAGCCAAAGAAAGAGGTGTCGCAGCCGAAACCCGACGCAGTGGTCGATGATGTGGTGGTGCCTGAACGCAAGGAATAATAGCGTTTGGAGAAATTCTTGATCTTCCGGAAATTTCTAATGAGAGATAATATAGGCTGCGGCTCGGTTTGCTCGGTTTTTCGCTCGCCTTGCACTATCTTTGCACACAAAATAGGGTGGATGTGGAATCTATCTTGTCTTAATAGCATAACTATTTATTGCCTTATGAAAAAATTGGAAAGTATCTTAGCAGAGAAATTGCTGAAAATCAGCGCAATCAAACTACAACCAGATAATCCGTTTACTTGGTCGTCGGGATGGAACTCGCCGATTTACACCGATAACCGCAAGACTTTGTCATATCCAGAAACCCGCAGTTTCTTGAAAGTGGAAATGAGCCGATTGATTATCGAGAATTTTCCTGATGCGGAAGTTGTGGCAGGTGTTGCAACCGGTGCCATCGCTCTCGGTGCTCTCGTGGCCGATACTCTTGGCAAGCCTTACATTTATGTGCGCTCGTCACCAAAAGACCATGGCTTGGAGAACCTTATCGAAGGCAACCTTAAGCCTGGACAGAAGGTGGTGGTTATCGAGGATCTTGTTTCAACAGGCGGCAGCAGCTTGAAAGCCGTAGAGGCAGTGCGCAACGCTGGCGCGGAGGTTGTCGGCATGCTTGCCATCTTTACATACCAATTCCCGTTGGCAGAAGAGAATTTCAAGAAAGCCGGTGTCAAACTGCTTACTCTCGGCAACTATACCGCGATGCTCGACGCAGCATTGAAAATCAACTATATCAAGGAGGCAGATCTCGAGACATTGAAATTGTGGCGACAGGATCCTGAAAACTGGACGCCTACAGCAACTATCGACGAATAAAACAATCCTATGGCTACATTCAAGAGTTCTGAAAGAATCGTGTCGGCGGGTCGTGACTTGATTTATTCACGTCTCAACAACCCTGAGAGTTTCAAGGGGATTGCAGACAATGTACCCGACGATTTGAAGCAGCAGGTGGGCAACATCCGCATCGACGGCGATGTGATAACATTGGAGGCAAAACCGGTGGGCGATGTTTCATTCAGAATCGCCAATGGTGTTGAGAACGAGAAGGTGCATCTGGAAACGGTAAGCTCGCCTTTCCCTCTTTCCATTGATGTGTGTCTTGCCGACGGCGGCGCTCCTGAAACCACCAATGCGCATGTGGAGGTGAAAATTGATTTGAATCCTATCCTTAAGACGATGCTTTCAAAGCCTATGCAGGATGCGGCAGAGAAGTTTGCCGATTTGATAGCGGTTATGCCGTATAATTAGATAATTGCAAAAGAAATAAAAAAAGGTCGCGTCTCTTGTGTGGGACGCGACCTTTTTTTGTGGGGTATGCTGTAGGGCATCAGTCAAGTTTGGAAAGTTTGGGATGAGAGCCGCGGTAGGCGGGCATGCACATCCCGATTTTTGCACCGACAAATGTAGGGTCGGTCAAAACGTAGCGGTGGCCTTCAAACGAGTAGCAGGTGCCGTTGCCTTGATATTCAGGCAGGCGCACGGCGCACGCCACATGCCCGGGATACTCGACGAGCAGGCAGTCGAGCCCCGTCACTTGCCTTATGAGCATGCTGAACAGCAACGCGCGGTCTTCGCAGTCGTTGATGCCGTAGATTGCTGACTCTTCGGGGAAGAGGGGCTTCTCAAATCCGAACTGCTCTTGGTCGGTGGCATATTTGAAAGCGTGCTGCACGAGGTTCAGCATGGTGCCTACAGC
>ERZ779982.1141-NODE-1141-length-10534-cov-1.690142_pt1 | contig 10534 bp, 10 predicted proteins | sample MGYA00511936_ERZ779982 | MGnify/ENA primary metagenome ERZ779982 (study PRJEB29588, sample SAMEA2146682) | human gut metagenome | biome: human gut; feature: human-associated habitat; material: faeces | place: Denmark | collected 2008/2010 ... | reverse complement strand
TACACTTGAACCATGTTTAATGTGCGCGGGAGCATTGATTCAATCTAGAATTGGGAAATTAGTTTTTGCCACAGAAAATGAAAAATTTGGATACGTTGGAAGCATTTCAGATGTGTTGAATAATAAAAGTAATAATCATCATCCAGTTATTATAAAGGGTATATGTAAAGAACAATCTCAGAAGTTGTTAAAAGACTTTTTTAAAGACAAAAGGAATTGAAAGGAAATCAATTCCTTTTCATTATAAAAAATGCTATAATATACAAAGTGATAAGAAACGAGGTGGTAGACTTTGTACCAGACATTATATAGAAAGTATCGCCCACAAACTTTTGATGAGGTGGTTGGTCAAACTACGATTATTCGTACATTAAAAAACGAGATAGAACATAATCGCTTGAATCATGCATATTTATTTACAGGCCCTAGAGGTGTTGGTAAAACCAGCGTTGCAAAAATATTGGCAAAAACCGTAAATTGTAAAAATTTAAAAGATTGCATACCATGTGGCCAATGTGATAGTTGTATGGAAATGAATCAAAAACAATCAACTGATGTAATAGAAATAGATGCTGCATCTAATAATGGTGTTGATGAAATAAGAGAATTAAAAAGTAAAGTGAATTTAGTTCCGTCAACGGGAAAATACAAAGTGTATATCATTGATGAGGTACATATGCTAACGGTTGGAGCCTTTAATGCATTATTAAAAACTTTAGAAGAGCCACCAGAACATATTATCTTTATTTTAGCAACTACTGATCCTCATAAAATTCCATTGACAATTCTTTCAAGATGCCAGAGATTTGATTTTAAAAGAATTAGCGTTTCAGAAATTGTAAAACTGTTATCTAGCATTGTGAAAAAAGAAAATATTGATATTGATGAAAAAGCATTAGAAACAATCGCACGATTATCCGATGGTGGACTAAGAGATTCTCTTAGTATGTTAGATCAGGTAATTGCTTATGCATCGGGGAAGATTACAGAAAAAGAAGTACATGAAGTGAATGGTACTTTAGCACAAGAAGATTTAAAAGCTTTTTTTGAAAATATGTTCAAAAAGAATCTAAAAGAATGTTTAGAGTTAATTCATGTATGTAATGACGAGGGAAAGAATCTGGTAAAACTAACAGAAGAAATGATTGAATTTTTAAGAAATGTTTTAATTACAAAAACTGCCCCAGAAATTATAAAAAATGATGTTAAAATTTATCAAGACATTGCCAACCAATTGTCTATTTCTGATATAACAAAAGTTATTTATGAATTTAATGATTGCATACAAAAAATGAAAAATTCTAATGACACAAAGTTAATCTTGGAATTGTGTGTTATTCAAAATACTGTTAATGATATGACAAATCCAAGCATACAAAAAAACATAAAAGAAGAAGAAAAAACAGAGGAAAATCATTTCCCGGGAAATATGAATGAACCGCAAAATTACGAACCAAAAGAAAAAGTAGTAAAAAAGGAACATAACGAAAGTGTAATTAAATACACAAATGAGCAACGTGAAAAAATGGATAAATTAAAAATGATTCGTGTGAATAATACTTTATCCAAATTTAATAAAAAACAATTACTTCATTTTAGAAATACAATTGAAGATGAAATGAGAACTTATTTATTAGATCCAGAATTTAGTCATATTGTATCTTTGTTAATGGATGGAATACTTAAGGCTGCTAGTGATGAATATTTAATAGTTGTATTTGATGATTTAAAAATGAGTGATTTGTTTAATCAAAATCTTAGACAAATTGAACAAGTTATTTCAGAAGTTTATCATCAACCATATAAAATCATTTCTCTAAGTTCTCAAGAATGGGAACCAATAAAGAATGATTTTAACCATAAAACTAGAAAATTTGAATATCAACAAGAAAAAGAGGAAGATACTAATTTTTTTAATTCCAATTCTGAAAATGATCTGGAGTCAAAATCAGAAATGGAACAATTGTTTGGAAATATTGTAGAATATAATTAAGAAAGAGGGATAAGATGAATATACAAGCAATGATGAAACAAGCACAAAAATTACAAAAGGAAATGACAGAAACAAAAAGTAAAATTGATGAAATGGAATTTACAGGTAAATCATCAATTGTAACTGTTACGGCTAATGGTAAGAAAGAAATAACAAAAGTAACAATCGATAGTAATCAATTTGATGGTGACGATATTGAAATGTTAGAAGATATGATTATGATTGCAGTGAATGATGCAATGAAACAAGTAGATCAAGAAATAGAAAATAAAATGGGGAAATACACACAAGGAATGCCAGGGTTATTTTAAAATATGAATTATCCAAAAATTATTCAAAATTTAATTGATTGTTTTAAAAAAATTCCTGGAGTAGGAGAAAAAACTGCAGAAAGATATGTATTATCTTTGTTAGATATGGATGATGAAGCATTAAGCGATTTTGCTGATCATTTAAAACATCTGAAACAGAAAATTGTTCGCTGTAAAATATGTCATAATCTTTCTGAAGAAGAAATCTGCGATATATGTAAAGATACAACCCGTGATCATTCTACAATTTGTGTTGTGGAAGAACCAAAGAATGTTTTTTCGTTCGAAAAAGCAGGCACATATCTTGGAACTTACCATGTCCTAGATGGTTTAATTTCTCCATTAGAAGGAATTCGCCCTGAAAATATTAATATTGCATCCTTACTAGAACGTGTTGAAAAAGAAGATATTAAAGAGGTAATCATTGCTGTAAAAGCTTGTGTAGAGGGAGAAACTACAGCAATGTATATTGCCAAAAAGTTAGAAGATAAAAATGTCAAGGTAAGTAAGATAGCTTATGGAATTCCTTTAGGTGCTGATATGGGGTATATTGATGCATCTACATTAGAAGTTTCACTAGAAAACAGACAACAAATACATAATTAAATAGATCGTTTCATAAGTTTTTTTTAGGTGATGTTTATGTTCATTTTAAAAAGAATTTATGAAATCTTAAAGCGTATTATAATTAGTGTTTTTTTGCTATATAGTTTTAATTTAGTGATGTCTCCCTTGGAGATTATGATTCCAATTAATATGATTACAGTAGTAGGAATTACAGTATTAGGGTTTCCTGCTTTATTATCGTTTTTAGTAATATTACTGTTTATATACTAGGAGGTAAAATATGCTTGATGAATTTCAGAGTAGTCAAAAAGTAGTATATCAAATGCTTCAAAATGCTGGAAAAAAGCAAAAATTTTCTCATGCCTATTTAATTGATGCGAATCATTATCCAAGGAAATTAGAATTTGCAATTGCTCTAGCAAAATTTATTCTATGTCCACATCATTATTCTAATAGCGAAAAATGTGGTTTATGTTCTCAATGTCAAAGAATTGACGATGGTAATTTTACAGAATTAAAAATTATTTCTCCAGATGGTTCTTGGATAAAAAAAGAACAGTTAGAAGAATTACAAAAACAGTTTTCGACTAAAGCAATCGAATCAAAAAATAAAATATATATAATCAATGATGCAGAAAAAATGAATGCATCTGCCGCAAATTCTATTTTAAAATTTTTGGAAGAACCAGAACCTGGAATTATTGCTATTTTAATTACCGATAATATGTACCAATTGTTAGATACGATTATTTCAAGATGTCAGGTAATTTCTCTAGCTAAGATAAAACAAAGTGATAGAAAAAATTCATCTTCAGTTACTACATTAGAAAAGATTGGTTTCTTTTTATCAAAGACGGGAGATGACTACCAAAACTTTGTTAACAGTGATGACAAAAAAGACCAAATTAATCATGTTGTTCAGTTTATTCGAGAATTAGAAATTAACGGTACGGAAGCAATTTTAAAAGAAAATAAACTTTGGACAAGCATATTTCGAGACAAAGAACAAAATGATTTTGGATTAGAAATTATGTTGCTATTTTATAAAGATATGATTAATCAAAAAGTTGGATTACCAATTGAATTTATGGATGACTACATAGAAATTTTAAAACAGCTGGTAGAAAAAAATACTATGAAACAAATATGTAAAAAAATAGAAATGTTAATTGAATTAAAAAATCACTTACGTGTCAATGCAAATAATAATTTGTTAATTGATCAATTAATTTTATCATTTCAGGAGGTGTGTGTATGAAAATAATTAAAGTAGTGTTAAAAAAGAATGGATTACCACACTATTTTGCAACTCATGGTTTGCCTTTAAAACGTAATACTTCTGTAATTGTAGAAACGGAGAAAGGATTACAATTTGGAACAACTGTATCAGATATTCTAGAAATTCCTGATGAGCAGATTCAAGTGCCTATAACAGATATTGTACGTATTGCTTCTCGAAAAGACGCTCGTCGTCATGAAAAAAATGAAACAGAAGCCAAATTTGCTTTAAAGAAATGTCGTGAATTAGCACAAAAGTATGAGTTAAATATGAGAATTTTAGATGCAGTATTTACATTTGACCGTGATCAATTATTCTTTTATTTTCTTTCTGATAGTCGCGTTGATTTTAGAGCTCTTGCTAAAGAATTAGCATCTATTTATCATACGAGAATTGAATTGCGTCAAGTTGGTGTTAGAGATAAGGCGAAAGAAATTGGTGGAATTGGAATGTGTGGACGAGGATTATGTTGTTCTACGTTTTTAACAGAGTTCGAATCTGTTTCAATTAATATGGCAAAAAATCAAAATATTTCATTAAATCCATCTAAAATCAATGGATTGTGTGGAAGATTATTATGTTGTTTAAATTATGAAAATGAATGCTATAAAGAGTGTCGTAAAGATTTACCAAAAGTAGGTCAAACTGTTAAAACAGAATACGGCACAGGAGTAGTGAAAGAAATTGATATTTTAAAACGCTCTTATAAGGTAGATATTCCGGCGAAAGGACTTGTTGAGGTAACTTCACAATGAAAGAAGAAATACATTATTTAGTTGGAAGAGAAAATTTAAAAATTGTTCAAAATAACAAATGTTTTTCATTTTCCCTTGATTCTATGTTATTACCCAATTTTGTGACATTGAATTTAAGAACAAAGAAAATATTGGATATTGGTTGTGGAAATGCGCCTATTCCTTTGATTTTGTCAGAACGTAGTAAAGCTCATATAGATGGTGTAGAAATACAGGAAGAAGCATATCAAATGGCTAAAAAGAGTGTTCAATTAAATCATAAAGAAGACCAAATTCAGGTTATTCATGACGATATACATCATTATGCTACATTATTCGATCACGAGGAATATGATGTGATTACTTGTAATCCTCCATATTTTGAATATCATGATTCGTCTATTGTAAATGAAGATCAACAAAAGACAATTGCTCGTCATGATAAAATGTTAAAAATGGAAGATGTTATGAAAATTAGTAGAAAATTATTAAAAAATAATGGTATACTAGCTCTTGTGCAAAGACCAGAGCGTTTAGTAGATATTATTACAATGATGAGAAAAAATAATATTGAGCCAAAGAAAATGCTTCTTATTTACCCTAAAAGAGGAAAAGATGCAAATATATTGTTAATAGAAGGTATGAAGAATGGAAAACCGGGATTAAAAATATTAAATCCAATCTATTCTCATAATGAAAATCATGAATATTCCGATGAGTTAAAGAAATTTTTACGTATGAATGGATGATGTGTATGATACAAAATAGTTATCAAAGTGAAGCAATTGTATATTTAATTCCAACGCCAATTGGTAATTTAGATGATATTACAATTCGTGCTATGGAAGTACTAAAAAAAGTAGATGTTATTTTTTGTGAAGATACAAGAGTAACATCATTACTTTTGAATCATTTCAATTTGAAAAAGAAATTGTATTCTAGTCATAAATTTAACGAAGAAAAGAATGAAAGCAAGTTTCTTTCTTATTTAGAAGAAGGAAAGAGTATTGGAATTGTCAGTGATCGTGGAACTCCTATTATTAGTGATCCGGGGTATTTTTTAGCTCAAACGGCAATTAAGCATGGATATGCTGTTGTCGGGTTACCTGGACCAACTGCCTTTGTTCCTGCTTTAATTATGTCTGGTTTAGAACCACAACCCTTTTATTTTTATGGTTTTTTGCACAACAAAGATAGTAAAAGAAAAGAAGAAATAAGACAATTAAAGAATTTTCCACATACTATGATCTTTTATGAGGCTCCACACCGTATTGCTAAAACATTACAACAAATGTATGAAATATTAGGCGATCGTCATATTTGTATTGCCCGTGAAATAAGTAAAAAATTTGAGACTGTTTATCGTGGTACAATTTCAGAAATTTTAACATATGTCAAAGATATGAAAGGTGAAATTGTGTTATTGGTAGAGGGAAATAAAAATCCGGATACTACATTTGCAATTGGCATTATAGAGCATGTTAATTTATACATGAAAGAAGGATTAGCAACAATGGATGCAATTAAAAAAGTGAGTAAAGAGCGTGGTATGAGTAAGAAAGAGGTATATCAGGTTTATCACAATGAAAAGGGGAAGGAGGATCATACATGCGACTAATTGTGGGATTAGGAAATCCGGGAAAAGAATATGAACATACAAGACATAATATGGGATTTGATCAAATCGATTTATTTGCTTCTTCTCATCATGTTTCATTGGATCGAGAAAAGTTTGGTGGTAAGTATTGTGAATTATTCATTCATCAAGAAAAAGTAATTTTATTAAAACCACAAAGCTATATGAATTTATCGGGAGAAGTTATTCAAAAATTTATAAATTTTTATAAAATTCCTATTTCTAATTTACTAGTTATTTGTGATGATTTAGATACTCCAGTGGGAAAAATAAAACTAAAGAAAAAAGGGAGTTCTGGAGGACATAATGGATTAAAAAATATTGAATTCCATCTTCATACCAATGAATATAATCGTTATAAGATTGGTATTTCTAATAATAAAAGGATAGATGGTAAAGATTATGTGTTAGGCAAGTTGGCAAAGGAAGAGCAAGAACAAATCCAACTTGTCATGGAACAAGGTATTCAGTTATTAAATGATTATTTTGTATTGTCATTTGATAATTTAATGAATAAGTATAATAAAAAGTAGTCGGATACAAAAATGTGTCCTTTTTTCCGTGTTTAGGAGGTGAAATATTATGAAGTATTTAGAAAAATATATATCTATTGATGAACACGTAGATGGCGTGACAGGCTTGACAGATGAATTATTTTGTTATTATTTATCTGCAGTATTAAAACAGAAAAATAGAAATATTTTATTAGTTACTAGTTCTTTATTTGAAGCCAATAAATATTATCAAATGATATCTGATTATACAGATCATGTTTATCTGTTTCCCATGGATGATTTTTTAACAAGTGAGGCATTAGCAATTTCTCCAGAATTTAAAATTACACGTTTAGAAACTATGCTAAGTGCCTTATCAGATAGTCCTAAGATAGTTGTTACAAACTTAATGGGGTATTTAAGATATTTACCAACTACTAGTGTATATAAAAATCATTTTTTAACAATTCAGCAAAATTGTGATTATCAAATGAATGCTTTAATCGAAAAGTTATATCAAATGGGTTATCAAAGGGAAACTTTAGTCAATAAAACAGGTGAAATGGCTGTACGTGGATTTGTGATAGACGTTTTTCCGATGGGAATGAATCATCCAATTCGTATTGAATTTTGGGGCGATACAGTCGATTCTATTCGTACTTTTGAAGTAGATAGTCAACATACATTGAAAACATATGAGAAAGTAACAATTTATCCAAATACAGAATTTTTAACTTCAAATACTGTAAATATAGAAAATGTTCATCAAAGATTATTACCTGAATATGGAAATGTAAGTGCAATTTGTGATTATCTAAAAGATTGTATGGTTGTTTATGCAGATTACCAACAATTAAAAGTTAGTTATGAAAATTTATTAGATGAAATTTATCACTACAATATTAGTATGGAACTTGATGGTAATACAAAATATATGCATGATTTTTACGACTTAGATAGAAAAATAAAACATCATTTTTATTATTTAGGTGTAGAAAATGTTTCTGATAAGAGATTATTACAACAATTTGATACCAAGGATATTTCAATGTTACCTAGTAAAATGGAAGATATTAGGTTATTTCTTTTAGAGAAGAAGAAACAGAAAATGACAGTTGTTTTAGCTTTAAAAGACCGTTATCAGGTAAATCATGTTATTGAATCACTGGGTGAAAATGATATTTTATTTGTGGATGATAAACATATCGTAAATGGTAAAATCAACGCTATTATTTTCCCACTTACCAAAGGATTCCAAATCAAAGATTTGATTGTTTTAACAGAACATGAATTGTTTCATAAAAAAATAGATCGGGTAAAATATAAAACAAATTTTAAGTTTGGAACGAAAATACGTGATATTAATAAGTTACAAATAGGAGATTATATTGTTCATAATGTTCATGGTATAGGAAGATATATTGGATTAAAAACGCTTTTAAAAAACGGATTAAAAAAAGATTACTTAATGGTTGAATATAAAGATCAAGATAAGTTATATATTCCTGTAGAAAAAATTGATTCTATCAGTAAGTATTCATCTAGTGAAGGCAGTATTCCGCGCTTAAATAAGTTAGGTGGAAGTGAATGGGCCAAAACGAAACTACGTGTACGAAAAAAGATAGAAAATATTGCTGGTCAATTATTGGAAATGTATGCCTTACGTGAAGCAAAACCAGGATTTGCATTTCTTCCAGATGATGAAGATCAAATTGCTTTTGAAAAAGATTTTCCATATGAAGAGACAACAGATCAATTAAAAGTATCAGAAGAAATAAAAAAAGATATGGAATCTCCTCATCCTATGGATCGATTACTTTGTGGAGATGTTGGGTTTGGTAAGACAGAAGTTGCTTTTCGTGCAATGTTTAAAGCAGTTCTAAGTGGAAAGCAAGTAGCATTTTTATGCCCAACTACAATTTTGTCAAAACAACATTATCAAAATGCAATTAATCGTTTTTCTAATTTTCCTGTGCGTATTGTACTATTGAATCGTTTTGTATCAAATAAGGAAGCAAAACAAATTTTGAATGATTTAAGAGAAGGAAAAGTAGATATTTTAATTGGTACACATAGAATATTAAGTGATGATGTCAAATTTAAAGATTTAGGTTTGTTGGTAATTGATGAAGAACAGCGTTTTGGAGTTAAACATAAAGAGAAGATTAAACAATATCGTAATACAATTGATGTTTTAACTCTATCTGCAACCCCAATTCCTCGAACATTGCAACTTTCAATGGCTGGAGTACGTAGTTTATCATTAATTGAAACACCACCAGTGAATCGTTATCCTGTTCAAACATATGTTGTTGGTTATAACAAACCGTTGTTAAAAGATGCGATATATAAGGAATTATCACGTAATGGACAAGTATTTATTTTATATAATCATATAGATGATATGCATGCGAAAGTGGCTGAAATAGAAAGATTAGCACCTGATGCAAAGGTTATATCTGCTCATGGTAGAATGGATAAACACGAATTAGAAAATGTTATGCAGAAATTTGTCGATCACGAATACGACATATTAGTTTGTACTACCATTATTGAAACAGGAATAGATATTCCTAACGTAAATACTTTAATCATTATGGGTGCTGATCATTTTGGATTGTCTCAACTATATCAGATTCGTGGAAGAGTAGGTCGTAGTGATAAGATTGCTTATTGTTATTTAATGTATAATGCTTCTCGTGTCTTATCAGAAACGGCGAAGAAACGACTTAATGTGATTAAAGAGTTTACAGAATTAGGAAGTGGTTTTTCTATAGCAATGAGAGATTTATCTATTCGTGGAGCAGGTGATATTTTAGGGAGTGAACAGGCAGGTTTTATTGATACAATTGGAATTGAATTGTTCTTAAAAATGTTGAACGATGAAATTCAAAAATTACAGGGTAAAACAGTTACTCATGATGAAGAGGAACAAGTAACTCAACCATTATTAGATGTATCTACAACGATTAGTGATAATTATGTAGAGGAAGAAGAGTTAAAGATAGAGATTCATAAACAAATTAATACCATAGATTCATATGATAAATTAAAAGAAGTTAGAGCCGACTTGGAAGATCGATTTGGTCATATTACAGATGATATGTTAATTTATATGTATGAAGAATTATTTGAGAATAAGGCTAAAAAGATTGGAATCACAAAAGTTAGACAAACGAATAATTTTATTGAATTGACATTATCCAAAGAGTTAACAAATCAATTGGATGGACAACATTTATTTTTGGAAACTAGTAAATTATCTAGAATGTTTCGTTTTAAAATGACATTAGGATGTCTTGTTATAACACTTGATATTGTCAAATTAGAAAAGCATTATATTTATTATCTTCTTGATTTTATAAAAATATTAGAACAATCAAAAAAATAGTCAAATGACTATTTTTTTTCAATTGTATTAATAATACTTGGAATAAATTGTTTTTTACGCGATACACATCCATCAATATAAGATCCTTCTTTTAAATCAAAGTTATAATTATTTAACTTCTACTGTAGC
>ERZ779982.1134-NODE-1134-length-10572-cov-2.015784_pt1 | contig 10572 bp, 11 predicted proteins | sample MGYA00511936_ERZ779982 | MGnify/ENA primary metagenome ERZ779982 (study PRJEB29588, sample SAMEA2146682) | human gut metagenome | biome: human gut; feature: human-associated habitat; material: faeces | place: Denmark | collected 2008/2010 ... | reverse complement strand
GCCGCTGTTGCAGATCCGCCCGCACTTATCCTTGATGAGGCTACAAGTTCAATTGATACCCGTACCGAAAAGATGGTTCAGGACAGCATGGATAAGCTTATGCACGGCAGAACAACCTTTGTTATTGCCCACAGACTTTCTACAATCAAGAATTCAGACTGTATTATGGTTCTTGAAAAGGGCAGAATCATCGAGCGTGGTTCACACGAACGGCTTCTTGAACAAAAGGGCAGATACTATCAGCTTTATACAGGCAAAACCGCATAATGATAATCGAAAGGGGAGAGTTGCAAAGGCTCCCCTTTTTCTGTTCTTGAAATATTGACTTGTTTATTGTACAATAATATTCGGAATTGTGAGGTGTTAAAAATCAAAGCTAATTCAAAGCTAATATTAAAACTTACTGCATTGCTAACAGTAATTTGTCTTGCACTTTGTTCGTGTTCAATCAATATCAATGTGAACGGTTCCGATTCGGAAAGCAAAACAACTGTTTCAGAAATCGGAACATTATCGGTTCATTACCTTGATGTCGGACAGGGTGACAGCATATTTATTGAACTGCCGAATCAAAAGTGTATGCTGATTGATGCAGGCGAAAATATGTACGGCAAAAGTATTACCGAATATATCAATAATCTCGGATACACAAATATTGATTATCTCGTTGCAACCCACCCTCATGCCGACCATATCGGTTCAATGGCTTATGTTGTAAAGCATAATAATATCGGCGAAATCTATATGCCTAAGGTTACAACCACAACCAAGACCTATGAGAATCTGCTCACGGCAATTGCAGACAAGGGACTTAAAGTCAAGTCAGCCAAAGCGGGTATGAATATTATTGATGGCAACGATTTCAGCATAAATATTCTTGCTCCCGTAACAATTGACGATGATAATCTGAACAATTGCTCGATAATTCTAAAAATAACTTATAAAAGCGACAGCTTTCTGTTCCTCGGAGATGCCGAAAAGAAAGAGCTTGAAACCGTTACGGCAGATATGAGTGCAGAAGTTCTTAAAGTAGGTCATCACGGAAGCAGAACTTCAACAACAAAAGCGTTGCTTGAAAAGGTAAATCCAAAATATGCGGTTATTTCACTCGGCAAGGATAACAGCTACGGACATCCGCACAAAAGCACATTAAAGTTGCTTGATGAATTCGGAGTTGAAACATACAGAACCGATGAAAACGGAACAGTTGTCATTTCAACCGAGGGTTCAGGTGTGACAATCAAAACGGGACAAACTTCAATGAAAAGGGATGAATAAGCTTGAAAAAATTTATTGTTGACAGAATAGAAGGCGACAAGGCTGTTCTTGAGTGTGAAAACGGCGATATGGTGAATCTTGAACTTAAAGCTCTGCCGAAAAATATCAAAGAAGGCGATGTAATCAACTTTCAGGAAAACAGCTATTTTCTGAACAGCGATGAAACAAAAGCCAGAAAAGAAAAAATTAAAAATCTGATGAATTCGCTTTTTGAAGATTAAAAATTATGCAAAAACAAAAATGCTCTGTACCAAATCAAACGGTACAGAGCATTTTTATTTGTGATTGTGTAATCAATGTGTGTTGTCTGCTGTAAGTGACCTTCTGAAAATATGTCTGAAAATGAATCTGACAATCGGGCCTGCAAAAAACAACTGCCAGCAAAGTGCCATAGGGAAGTTGAGTGCGGTAGTTTCAAGCCATACCGAAATAATCTCAACACCCGCATTTTTGAAAATAAGAGTGGCAGCAAGGCTCATAAGAGGACACATAAAGATAACCGAAATTGCAGAAATTGCGAGTACAAGGAAGAAAGGATTATCCTTTGCAGGGTTTACAATCTTAAAAGCAAGCTTTTTGGCAATGTGACCGATAATGAAAAAGTCAAGAATGAATGCAATCGGTCCCATAAAAGAAAGTTCTTTGAAGGCGGAAAGAAAAATTTCGTTTTTCATTCCGCCGATATTAAGAGCTGTGTTGTAGCAAATCATGGCATAAACCATAAAGAACACCATGATAATCGTAAAAATAACTTCCTGAAATTTAGTTTTTGGCATAAAAAATCTCCTTTATAAAAATGATAACTTAGTAAACATATAAGTGTTGTTCGTTATCATTTCCTTAAGGAGAAATGTGCGTTTCCAATTAAACCATTATATATTTCGGAAATTATACTATAATTTTTTTATTTTGTCAACTTCAAAAAAATTTTCATTGCAATTACTCTGTTTAATACATTTTGTGACACTTTTATTACAATTCAGATTCATTTCTCGGTGGATTTTTACTTTGAAATTTGGTATAATACATATGATTGTGATGAAAATTATACTTAAAACTTGCGGTTCTGTTCAGAAAGGGCATTTTTACTATGGGTGCATCAATTTATATTGCGGATGATGAAAAGAACATTCGTGACCTTATTACAAAGTTTCTTGAGTGTGACGGTTACAGCGTTACCGCATTTGAAACCGGTGACGAGCTTATGGAGGAATTCCTTAAAAAACCGTGTGAACTTGTGATTCTTGATATAATGATGCCCGGAACAGACGGCTTGACAATATGCCGTCAGCTCAGAACGATAACGGATGTGGTGATTCTGGATCTGGGGCTTCCGGACATTAACGGCCTGGAAGTGCTGAAACAGCTTCGGGAGTGGACTCAGGTTCCTATCCTGATTCTAACGGCCTGGGACAGGGAGGATGAAAAGGTGGATGCCTTGGATGCCGGGGCGGATGATTACCTGACAAAGCCGTTCAGACTTACAACCCTTTTAATGAGAGTAAAATCCCTTTTAAGAAGAATGGATATGAACACCAAAAAGGTGACAGGTCAGGAGCTTTCTGATATTAAAATCGGCAATCTTAGATTTTCGGCGCAGGAAAACTGCCTTTATTGCAAAGGCAAGCCTGTTTCTTTGAGCAAAACAGAACTTAAAATGCTTACATATATGTTAAAAGAACCGAAAAAGGCATTTTCAAGAGAAGAAATTCTTGAAGGTGTGTGGGGATTCGATACCGAAGTTGAAACCCGTGTAACAGATGAAACCTTGCGAAGAATACGCAGAAAGTTAAGCCTTGCAGGCAGTAATGTCAGCATAGGCACGATATGGGGCTTTGGTTACAGAATAAGCATTGCGGAGGATAAAAAGTGAAGCACATAAAATTCCGTATTTTGATTATTGTATGGTTGTCAATGATTTTACTTTTTTTCGCATTTGCAGGAATTTTAAATATAGTTTTGCCGTCCCACTTCGTAAGTGAGGCAGAGAACGCTCTTGAATACGAAATGGATTATCAGCATTATATTTCTAACAGCAACGATGAGAGTGAAGATGATTCTTCGGATTATTATGAAGAAGATTCCAATGAAGAATCAACTCTTCAAAAAAAGTTTGAAAGCGGTTATCAGGATTCGTATTTCACCTCGGATATTTACTATATTGATGTAACAGACGCTCTTAATGATAAAAATACCTCCGAGGGCAACAGCCTTGTCGGCTCAAATTCAACTTCATTAAAAAGTACATACGAACTCACCGAATGGGTTAAGAATCACAATATATCCGAAGAACAAATATACACACTTCAAACAGATAACGGCTATTATGTATTTACCGTTTATGAAGAACCGCAGAATTATGATTATTGGGACGATGCAGAATCCGATGAAAACGATTCGCCTGTGTATTTAATGTACATAAATATCGACCATATCGTAAAATATACTCGTTCGCTTAACTGGCTTATTTCAGCAATTTTTCTTTGCGCAATTGTTGTGATGAGCATAATCGGTTACAGACTCGGTGTTAAAATCGAGGAATCACAGAAAACTCAGCGCAGATTCTTTCAGAATTCTTCTCATGAACTCAAAACTCCTCTTATGGCAATTCAAGGCTATGCCGAGGGCATTGAAATGTTGTAGATCCGCAAAATGCCGCAGGCATAATTATGCAGGAAACCGAGAGGATGACAGGTCTTGTTGAGGAAATTCTTTCAATTTCAAAAATTGATTCACGACATTTTAAGCTTGACCTTGTAAAGCTTGACATAAAAGAGGTTCTTTACGATTGTTTTCGGTCACTTGATGCTGTTCAGCAGATGAACGGCATAAGCATTGTGCCTGAATTTCCCGATGAAGAAATCTATGTGAAATGTGATGAAGATCAAATGGCAAGGGCATTCCGAAATATCATAATAAACGGTTTGAAATATTCAAAAAAGAAAATTACTGTTGCCTGCGAAACCAATCAGAAATATGTTTATATCCGATTCAAGGATGACGGTAACGGTATAAACCGTGATGATATTGAACATATCTTCGACAGATTCTACAAAGGCAGTGACGGCGGAACGGGCATCGGTTTGTCGCTTGCAAATGAGATTATACATCTTCACAATGGCAGCGGAACAGCGTATAACTACCTTGACGGTGCCGTATTTGAAGTGAAACTGCCTATTATTGACTGATTATTTGTGCAAATTGCTGAAAATACAAATAATCGCTTACTTGTGACATTTTTGTGATGCTTTTTGACGAATTTTGTGGTATTATATTAGTGCGTTTGCAATGTATAATATTTGGTTAATGAATTTATAATTTGATAATTAATATACAGATATATAATGAGGTGTAGCTATGAACAGCAGTGTGCTGGCTTATCTTGAAAACTCAGCCGAATACTTTCCCGAAAAATGTGCGGTAACTGACGAAAAGGTTTCCTATTCATATTCCGAGCTTGTAAAACTCAGCTCATCTGTCGGAACCGCCCTTTCTGAACTTATCGCATCGGGAGATGCAGTAGGCATATATATGGAAAAATGCGCCGATGCGGTAGCGGCATTTTTTGCAACCGTGTACGCAGGCGGATTTTATTCTGTTCTCAACACGGAGCTTCCGCAGAACAGACTTCAGACCACAGTTTCCGTACTCAATCCAAAGGTGATTGTAACTTCTGAAAGCTTGCTTGAAACAGCGAAAGAATATTTCTCTGAAAGAAAAATTGTGACCTTTGAAGATTTGGCAAAATCGGAGCCTGATTATGCAAAGCTTGGCGAAATCCGTAGCCATAAAATTGACACAGATCCGCTTTATATTAATTTCACTTCCGGTTCAACGGGCACTCCAAAGGGAATTGTTGTGTGTCACAGAAGTGTAATTGACTTTATTGACCATTTTACCGAAATATTCGGCATTGATAATAACGATGTAATAGCAAATCAAGCACCGTTTGATTTTGATGTGTCCGTCAAGGATATCTATTCAGCTGTTAAAACAGGCGCAACTCTTGTTGTTGTGCCGAGGAGAATGTTCTCCGCTCCTGCCGAACTCATTGATTTCATATGTGACCGCAGGATTACTGTTATGATATGGGCTGTTTCGGCTCTCTGCCTTATCAGCACATTCCATGCGCTTGACTACAGAACTCCCGAAACCGTTAATAAGATTCTTTTCAGCGGTGAGGTTATGCCGCTCAAGGCGCTTAAAAATTTCCGTTCACATCTTCCAAATGCAAAGTATGTCAACCTTTACGGACCGACGGAAATCACCTGTAACTGCACATACCATATTCTCGACAACAATTGCGACTATGCAGACGGTATTCCGATAGGCAAACCGTTCCCCAATGAAGATGTTATTCTTCTTGATGAGAATAATAACAGAATTTCAGAGGTTGGCAAAGTCGGTGAAATCTGCGTGAGAGGCACTGCTCTTGCACTCGGTTACTACTCAAATCCCGAACAGAATGCAAAGGCTTTTGTTCAGAATCCGCTTAATCCGTACTATCCCGAATTAATTTACAGGACAGGCGACCTAGCAAGATACAACGAAAATGGTGAACTTGTTTTCAGCGGAAGAAAGGATTTCCAGATTAAATATATGGGACATCGCATAGAGCTTGAGGAAATCGAGCGTGAGATGTCAGCCGTTGACGGTGTTGAGCAATGCTGTTGTATTTTTGATGAGAAAAAATCAAGGCTCAAGGGCTTTTTCGTAGGCTCAATTGAAAAGGACGAGCTTGCCGCATCAATGTCAAGGGATTTGCCTGCGTTTATGGTTCCGGGCGTTATCCGCAGGGTTGATGAAATGCCGCTGACAAAGAACGGCAAAATTGACCGTAAAAAGCTTGCTGAAATTGCAGGGGGCAGAAGAAAATGAACGAAATATTAAAGCAGAACAAAACTGCATTCTATGTTTTTGATGTAAAAACTCTCAAAGACAGAGTGGCATATCTCAGAAAAATGCTTCCCGAAGATGTTGCAATCTGCTATGCAATCAAGGCGAACACATTTATTACGGCAGAACTTGAAAATGATGTTGACCGCTTTGAAATCTGCTCACCAGGTGAGGCTGAAATCTGCGATTTACTTGATATTCCTGATAAAATGATGGTGATTTCGGGTGTGTACAAAACTCCCGAAGTTATGGAAAATATGGTTGCAAACGGAAAATGCGACAGAATATTCACCGTAGAGTCACTTACACAGTTTAATCTTTTCAGAGAATTATCCGAAAAATATAAAAAGAAAATTTCTTTGCTTTTAAGACTTACAAACGGAAGTCAGTTCGGAATTAATTCCGAAGAAATCGAAGAAATTATTTCAAAAAGAAACGAATTTGAATATCTCGACATACTCGGTATTCAGTTCTTTTCAGGAACACAGAAAACCTCTCTTAAAAAACTCAAGAGAGAAATTGACAAACTTGACAATCTTCTTATTCTTCTCAAAGAGAAATATGATTATTCCGCAGAAGAGCTTGAATACGGCACAGGATTCCCTGCAACCTATTTCAAGGAAGATACCATAAATGAAGACGAGCTTATCGGCGGATTTGCACAGCTTTTGAATGAGATGACTTCAAAGCCGAAAATCACGCTTGAACTCGGACGAAGCATTGCCGCAATCTGCGGTAAATACTACACGCATATCGTTGATAAAAAGTGCAACAAAGGGGAGAACTACCTCCTTGTTGACGGCGGAATGAACCATATTGTGTACTACGGTCAGCATATGGCAATGAAACAGCCGTACCTTTCGGTTTGCGGAAAAGAAACCGAGCCGTGTACCGAATCATGGAATATCTGCGGTTCACTTTGTTCAATGAATGATATAATCGCAAAACAGATTTCTTTGCCTGATATTGAAATCGGTGATATAATTTGTTTTGAAAACACAGGCGCTTATTGTATGACAGAGGGAATTTCTTTGTTTTTAAGTCGTGACATTCCCTCGGTTTACATAAAAAAGGAGGACGGAACATATCTTTGCGTCCGTGATTCCTTTGAAACATTTAATTTAAACAAACCCAATTACAGAAAGGAAACGAATTAAAATGGATGAACTTATTGAGATTTTAGAGGACATTAAACCGGATGTAGATTACGAAGGCTGCGAAAACCTTATTGACGGTCACTATCTTGACTCTCTTTCAATCATTTCTCTTATTGCTGAGATTGAGGACGCTTTTGATGTGACAGTTCCTGCAGTGGAAGTTGTTCCTGCAAACTTTAATTCAGTAAAGGCAATGTGGAGTATGATTGAAAGACTCCAAGAGGAGGAATAAGATGGATCTTCCATCATTACTGATGGCGGGCAGTCTTGACACGTTGACCTCATATTTTTCGGTAGCGTTTCTTGTCATTTTTCTGCCTGTTTCAGTTGTTGTGTATGCCGTAATTCCGCAAAAAGCAAGAAAGTATTTTCTGCTTATTGCAAGTTTTGCTTTCTTTTGGCTGATAAGCGGTCAGTTGATTGCCTATTTATGCCTGATAATAATGGGCGTCCATTATTTCGGCTTGTGGCTTGACAGGATTCAAACGCAAAAAAGTGCGGCGCTAAAGGCTGTACCTAAGGAGGAGAAAAAGGCTCTTAAAAAGGTATATCTCCACCGCAGTCGCAGAGTTCTGTTGTTTGCCGCCGTACTTATGATAGGCGGTCTTCTTGTAATCAAATACTCACCGTTTTTTACAACAAATGTAAATTCGCTGTTATTGCTTTTGAATATTCCGATTCAGTTTGATATTCCGAGTTATATAATGCCGATCGGTATTTCATTCTTTACTTTGCAGGCTGTATCGTACCTCTTTGATGTTTACAGAGGACTTATTAAAGCCGATGACAACATATTAAGACTTGCGTTGTTTATGTCTTTCTTTCCGCAGATTGTAGAAGGTCCTATCTGCCGTTACGGTCAGACAGGCAATCAGCTGTGGAATGTAAAGCAAATTGAGTTTGAAAACTTAAAACTCGGTGCAGTCCGTATTCTTTTCGGTCTTATGAAAAAACTCGTAATCGCTGACAGACTTAATCCTATGATTAAGCAGATTTTCAGCCATTACGATGACTATCAGGGCGGAATAATTGCTCTCGGAGCAATTGCCTATACAATTCAGCTCTATTGCGATTTCTCCGGTACAATGGATGCCGTAATGGGTGTTGCTCAGATTTTCGGCGTTACAATGCCCGAAAACTTTCAAAGACCTTTCTTTTCAAAATCAATTTCAGAATTTTGGAAAAGGTGGCATATCACACTCGGCACATGGTTCAAGGATTATATCTTCTATCCCGTCACCATGTCAAAGCCGATGAAAAATCTTACATCTTCCGCACGCAAAAAGCTCGGCAACCACTTTGGTCCGTTGCTTGCGGGAAGCATAGCGTTGTTCTGTGTATGGTTCTGCAACGGACTGTGGCACGGTTCTGCGTGGGGTTACATATTCTTCGGTATGTACCACTTTGTGCTTATTCTGTCGGGTAACATCATTGCCCCGGCGGTTACCGCATTCAATAAAAAGCTTCACATCAATTCCGAATGCTTTGCGTACAAAGTGTTTCAGATGGTTCGTACAGGCATACTTGTTGTTATCGGCGAAATGTTTTTCAGAGCAGAAAGACTTACAACAGGTCTTTCAATGTTTGGGAAAATGGTGACCGATTTCAGCTTTTCAAGCCTTAACTATGAGCTTATGAAAAAGCTTAAAATTGATATGCATGATGTTATGATTGTGCTTATTGCGCTTGCTTTTATTTTTGTAATCAGCGTTCTCAATGAAAAGGGAATATGTGTGCGTGGTGCAATTGCAAAGAGAAATGTTGTTATAAGATGGGTGGCTGTTTACGCTCTTATTATGTTCATCATAATCTTCGGTGCTTACGGCAAGGGCTATGTTGCCGTTGATCCGATTTATGCGAACTTCTAAGGAGGTCTGATTATGAAGAAAATAATTAAGAGAATTGTCAGCTGTGTCCTGTTTGTTGCAATACTTCTCGGATTACTTCAGGTGTCCTCACTCGTATTTCAGCCAAAGTCAAATGACAAGGCATCGGGCATTCATTATCCGAGAGCAAACGGTATTTTCAGTGAACCTAAAGACAGTATTGACACTGTATTTATCGGTGACAGTGAGGTGTATCATTCGTTCATTCCGCTCAATATCTGGAGGGATTACGGAATTACCTCGTATGATGTTTCTTCTCCGTCTCAAAAGCTTGTGTACTCAATGGAATTTTTGAAAAAAACTTTTGAAAAACAAAGTCCGAAGATTGTGTTCCTTGAAACCAATGCGATTTTCAGAAAATCTTATTTTGAGGATGAAATCACATATAAGGCAGAGCAAATTTTCCCTGTGTTCAGATATCATGACCGTTGGAAGAATCTTCAGCTCAAGGATTTTTCGGCTGCAGTTGAATATACTGCGAATGAGAATAACAAAGGTTATTACTTTACTAAAAAGTCTAAGCCTGCGACTGATAAGGCTATCAAGAAATATATGAAATATTCCGATGTTTCTGCACCGATACTTTCTACCAACAAAAAGTATCTCAACGAAATTGCGAAATTCTGTAAAAAGCACGGTACAAAACTTGTGCTGATAAGTACCCCTAGCACAAAAAACTGGAACTACCAGCGACATAACACTATGGAAGCAATTTCAAAGGATCTCGGTGTTGATTATATTGACACCAATCTTCTCCGTGATGATATCCCGATTGATTGGAAAAAGGATACAAAGGATAAAGGCGATCACCTTAACTATAACGGTGCGGTGAAGATGACGAATTATATCGGAAAGTATCTTGACGATACAAAGCTCTTCAAAGATAAGCGTAACGATCCGTCATACGATAACTGGAATACCTGTCTTGATAGGTTTGAAAAGCAGGTCAAAAAGGGTACAAGTTCGGAAAACTGATTTATTTAGAATCTAAAATCTTTCCCCTGTGTTGCAATTCAATGCAGGGGAAAGAAATATTAAAAAACTTTTAAAAAAGTATTGACAAAATTACAGTTTTACCGTATAATCAATACTGCTCACGAAAAAAGTGAGAGATAAATGCGAGTGTGCTGGAATAGGCAGACAGGCACGTTTGAGGGGCGTGTGTTTCACGACGTACGGGTTCAAGTCCCGTCACTCGCACCATAGAAAAGACTTGATACCTTGCGTATCAAGTCTTTTCTATTTTATGCAAGCAAGCGATGACGGGACTTGAAGGCGACCGTTAATAAAACAGTCCTGTGGACTGTTTTTAGGGAGAGCGTTGATGAAAGTATGACTATGAACAAGCCGCATTG
>ERZ779982.1128-NODE-1128-length-10606-cov-3.660696_pt1 | contig 10606 bp, 10 predicted proteins | sample MGYA00511936_ERZ779982 | MGnify/ENA primary metagenome ERZ779982 (study PRJEB29588, sample SAMEA2146682) | human gut metagenome | biome: human gut; feature: human-associated habitat; material: faeces | place: Denmark | collected 2008/2010 ... | reverse complement strand
ATGGACGACGACGCGGCACGCTGCAGCATGAAGGCCGGCAGTGCAGGCACTTCGGGCGGGAAATAGTCGTTCGACGTACCTTCGCCGCGGATGGCCGCAATGGGAAGAATCAAGTCCCCCAGCCTGTTCTTCTTGTCGATACCTCCGCACTTGCCCAGGAACAGGCAGGCCTTGGGATGAATGGCGCTGAGCAGGTCCATGATGATGGCGGCATTGGGACTTCCCATACCGAAGTTAATGATGGTGATGCCCTCGGCACTGGCCGATATCATGTTGGCGTCACGTCCCAGGATGGGCACATTGAACTTCTCGGCAAACAGCTCCACATACTTGTTGAAGTTGGTCAGCAGGATGTATTCGCCGAAGTCTTCCAGCGGGCGTTTGGTGTAACGTGGCAACCAGTTGGCTACAATTTCTTCTTTAGTTTTCATACGATTTCGTTAATCTATAAGGATTAGGATATGGTTTGCGGAACGGCACCCTTGCATGGGCCGCCGTTCCGCAAACGCAAAAATACAATAATTAGGGAGACGGGAAAAGAAAAAGGCGGAATTTCGTTCATATCTGCGGACAAATTCAGCAGGGATCCCCTGCCCGCTCCTTTTCGGCTTCACCCGTCTTGCAAGCATCCTGAAGGCATCTACCATGAGTATACGACTGATGTAGGATGAGTATACGACTCATGTAGGATCAGTCGTATACTCATGGTGGAAGAGTTTTTTCCTGCTTCTGGCAGGAAATCACCTACGATTCGGGTATCTGCAAATGAAAGTTAGAATAATTTACAAACAAATCCAGTCTGTTTCTCGCTTGAACAATAGCCTTACAAGTGGAGTTCAACGCTAGGAGGCTTATGTTTTCAGCTTGTCATGGTATCTGAAGGATATATCCCTTTTTCTTAACAGAAACAATATTTATGGTATTATCAGGAGCAAGAATGTGTCGTAAATAAGTAATCTGTACATTCAAAGACATGGAATTAGCATAGCTGATGTCGCCCCATACCTGATTCAGAATTTCATCCCGCGTCACCAGTATGCCGGCACTTCGTGACAGCAGAACCAAAATATCCGTCTGACGTGCCGATAGATTACGGGTGATCCCATCGTATGTGACTGTTGAATTCTGGCTGTCAAATAATGTTTTCCCAATCATATAGCGACATTGAACATTAACTTTCCTGTTTTCAAACCGTTCGTCAATTCTCGCAATCAGCTCTTCGGGATAAAAGGGTTTGGGAATATAATCGTTACCTTTCAAGTGGAAGCCCTTCAACCGGTCTGCCTTTTCCGTACGGTCAGTCAGGAAAAACAGGAATACCTCACTATCCGTTTCACGGATTTTCTGTGCAAGTTCGAATCCGTTCATTACAGGCATATTCACATCCAGCAATATCAAGTCGGGATGTTGCCGGTTATACATTTCCCATGCCGCAGCCCCATCGGAAGCGTAGGTTACCGAGTATCCTTCGAGCTCCAGGAAACGTTTCAAAAGCAATGAGTTCTGCCTGTCATCATCGACCAACAAAATATGTATTTCATTTTTATTCATTGTGGTAACTCTATAATAAAAGTACTTCCATGATTCAGCTCACTTTCCATGCGTATATTACCCCGGTGTGCTTCAACAAGCATGCGGACATAAGCCAGTCCGAGCCCCATGCCTGCTATGTCTTTTTCAAAGCCAACCCGCCCACGATAGAATTTTTCAAAAACATGTCCTTGTTCCGATTTGGAAATGCCCAACCCATTGTCTTTAACTGAGATACGGATGTGGTCATTGTCACATTTCCGGTAATCTATTTCGATTTCAGCCTTTTCGCGCGAATATTTTACTGCATTCTCCAGCAGATTGTCGATAATGTTAATCATGTGCATTCTGTCAGCAGTGACAATCATATCTTCTTGAGGAAGAACAACGATACGAACATGCTTGTCGCCTGGTACATTCAGTTTATGGATACACACATCCAGCAAATCGCGCAGGCTGAACGCTGAAAGATGAAGCGGTATCTCGGTTGACTTGCTGAAAGTCAGATCCCTCAGTTTGGAAAACAAAGCAGACAGGCTGTCCAATGCCGTATGGGAATCTGCAACGACCATTTGCCGGCCCGCAATGTCTTTCATAAGCCGTTCATTGCCCATATAGGAGACACACATCTTGAGCGTTGCAATCGGACGTTTCAGCTCGTGAATCATGGTTTGTATAAAGTCTGACCGGAGATTTTCTATTTTACGCTGTTTGCGGATTGTGGCAATTTGTGCAACAAGGCAAACAACCAATAAAACAGATAAGGCGAATGAAAAGAACAGAATATCCGACATTTCTTTTATAATCAGCGGCAATGCAATCTGACAATCCATTCGTACCAGCTTCTTACCCAGAATGTCGTAGGGATAGGTTATGGAGAGTACAGGATGGAACAGCGAACCCCATTCCGTACGGGAAGATTCCCAGACTATCGAATCTGCCGTCTCGGTGAAAATGGTATCGAGCCTGATATCGTTGGACCGCATCACCGTGTCGAGTCTCTCAGCTGAAAAAGGGAACCGTCTGTTAAGGCAACTGCGTTCTATTGCCTCAAGAACCTCCGATTCTTTCCGATCCTGTTTGACAACGATCACTTGCACTTCTCTATCCAGCCAGTCAGGATGTTGCGTTTCATATATCCGGGAAAACAAATCAGCCGAAAGTGAATCAATTGCCGGACACCGGCGCATATCTGCCGTATAGATATCAAACAAAAACATCTCAGCGTCTCCTCTTACAAACCGTCTGGTCGTATATTCAACGGCAATTTCGTTGTTGGCCGCACTCTGACGCACCTTGTTGTATTCATCAACGGATTCGAATACACGACTGTAGAGTATATCCGCACAGGTTTGTACCGTGTACTTGTATCGGGAATAAAGCCATTTGCCCTGCACGATGGCAAATAACACGATGACAATGACTGTCAGGTAATTCAGTATTTTGATTCTTTTTTCCATGATGCAAATATATGGCAAATTGAATGGAATGGACAGCATGGCCGGGGCAATATTGATCGGCTATAATAATTTAATAATAATTCCATAAGAATAGGATAATGATTATTTTTTCCAGTCTGTCACAGCCCCGATACCTTTGCGCAAAAAAAGTAATGCGAATATTCTGATGAAAATACGTTCAATATAAATAACCATAAACAGATATTAACTCCATAAAACTTATTGTATATGAAACATTTTCTAATTTTCAGTGCAGGTCTGGGACTTTCCTTGTCATTGTCCGCACAACAAAACAACACGTTCCCGACAGATTATGAATGTCTTTACGAATATCGGGTGACAAATTCAAAATCCATTACGGACACCTATACGACTATTTTACAGATAGGACGTGATTGCTCCTGCTTTATGGATTACACGGCATTCCAGTCCGATTCTGTCAACGCCAGCCCCCATGCTTCCGACGAGGATATAAAAAAATACCGGATGCAGAAAATAAGAAACAGTTTGTTTTTCGACCAGACGGTATTACAGAACCATCCGCAAGGGGAAATGTCTGTTTACAGTGTAATACCGCCGGACTATTATATGTACAAGGAAAAACTTCGCCCGATACAGTGGAGCTTGGGCAATGAAACCGATACCGTCTGTGGTTACGTCTGCAAAAAAGCAACGGGTGAATACGGTGGAAGGAAATGGGTCGTGTGGTACGCACCGGAAATACCGACCACTTACGGCCCTTGGAAATTTTGTGGTCTTCCCGGGCTCGTAATGCTGGCTCATGATACGGAGAACATACACCGTTTTGAAGCCATCACTTTCCGCAAGGGCACATTGCCAATAGCTTTGCCGGATATACCCAACATCGTGACTGTAGAAAGAAACAAGTTTGTCAAAAGCAAGAACAAATTTGAAGAGGATCCCATGACAAACATTCCACTGGAATCCATCAGTGATATGACAGTGCAAAAGGATGAAGAAGGGAAAAGCTCCATCCTTATCAACGGTGTACAGTTGCGGATTCGCCCCAATGGTTACACTCCCTTGGAATTAGAATGAAAATTTGACTATGCGTTTATTCTTCAGTATATTATTTTGCGTTATTACAGGCATCGCTTTTTCTCAAAGTCGGGTAGAAGGAATGCTTAGAGATGTTTACGGCGCAGGCATCGACGGTGCGATCATCAAAATTTCTGCGGACAGCACCGTCATTGCCTATGCAATTTCTGACAAGGGACATTTTAATGTTGCCTTTCATACAGGCTCAAAAAAAGTCAAGCTGATTGCCGAATCGATGGGATATGAATCTGTGGAAAACGAAATCTTGAATATGTCCCAGACCTGCAACATTACCATGAAAGAAAAAGCGACGGAATTGAAAGAAGTGGTCGTAAAGGCCCCCGCCATCTACCAGCGCGGCGATACCTTGTCCTTTCATCTTTCTGCATACACCACCCAAAGTGACTATACATTGAAAGACGCCCTGAAAAAACTTCCGGGCATCGATGTGGAAAAATCAGGCAACATCAAGTACCTGGGGAAAGATATCTCAAACTTTTACATTGACGGTCTGGATTTGCTTGGCGGGAAATATAACATTGCGACGACAAACATACCTGCCTCGTATGTAAATTCTGTTCAGGTGCTGAACAACCATCAGGCCATCAACATGAATAAGGATATCTTTTCAGATGACGTGGCCATAAACATCCACCTGAACAACAACGCACGTTTTAAACCCATTGGAACGTATGAAGGCTCTGTCGGGTATGGTGACGACTGGCTATATCAGGCAAGCGGGGCCGGCATGCTTTTCAAGCCCAAGTTCCAGACCATTGCCACATTGAAAATCGGGAACGTACATTCATTCGCTTCAGATGAAGTGACTTCCCTTTTCGGGGGAATCGAAGAAGAGTCCAAGGCAGAAAAACTGATGGGTAATCTATCGGCTTCCACTCCACCGATGGACCAAGACCGGTATGCCTCACCTGCCGAACGCATGTTTTCAGTCAATTTTATCCAAAAAATAACAGAAACAGCCACCTTGCGGGGAAACGTCGATTACAGCTATTCCAAAAGCCAATATGATTATGACATCCAACGCAACTTTTATGACGGAGATGAGAATATAATCATCGACCAAGGTATAAATTCGCTGTCCGCCAGTCATGCCCCCAGTTTCTCCATCGTTTATAAAAACAATGCGTCGACAAGCTATCTTAACAATTCTCTATTTGGTAAGGCCACATTCCTACGCAACGACTTGCCGACTACGGAAAACGGCCAGGCACTTATGCAGCAACAGGCCATGCGTGACTACTATGTAGGAAATAATTTTTCATACAGCTGGCGCAGGAAGAAACTGCGCTGGAGGCTGTCATCATCCGTGCTGTTATTCAACACGCCACAAGTCAGGCTGACTGCCACAAACGAAGGAAACGACATTCATCAGTGTGCAAACAGCTTGAGCTTTCAGACCAAGAATCTCCTGTCTGCGATTTATGATTTCAAGGACTCACGCTTTTATCTTCCACTGTCACTGAACTATTCGGCAGATAAAATGCAAACTGATTTACAGTCCTATCGGGAGAATACAGACAATAAGAACGACATGACAGCCGGTCAATTGAGTATTGCTTTTGCTCCACGGTATGAATATACCCATCCGAAACGCATATATGTCTTTCGGGCCGATGTACCGGTGCGGATGGATTACATACGCAACAGAAACCACATACAGAATGAAAAAGATAAATTCAGCTTCTTTTCCGTATGTCCCGGAATTTATTTCAACTATAAATTCAGCAGCCGTTCCACATTCAGGACGCAAGTAGCCTATACACGAAACTTTGGGGACATCCTGGACTTCCTGACATCCCCGGTGCAGACGGACAACACAACTCAAAAAATCAGTTCCGGCATTCTGCAGGACAATCAATCGTTGATGGCAAACCTGCACTATGACTATAAGATACCATTGGACATGTGGTTTGTAAATGCTGACATCATGTACCAACGTGAGCACAGCAATCTGCTGACATCCCAAAAGGTAGCATCAGACTTGATTCAGTCGACTTACCTATACATGCCCAACAATACCCATAACACAACGGCACAACTCGGCATTACCAAACAAATTGAATCCATCAAGACAAAAATTTCATTAAATGGACTGTATATATGGAGACAGCAGCAGGCAGAACAGAACAGTTTGCTCACAACCTATTCTTGGCAAAGTGCCGGCATTTCCCCGACAGTGACCTCGCAGCCCTGCAAATATGTCGAATTGGACTATTCCGGCGAAATAAGCAAAACTTTCTTGAGCTATGAGGACATCAAGAGAAGTTATTGGTCGCAGGTACATAAAATCTCATTAAAAATCACACCGGTATACTTCCTCATCTGGTCCGCTTCATCAGACATCGTAAAAAAGGACCTAAGCGAAAATCAGAGTAAAACAACGGGCCTGCTTGATTTTGATATAACCTGGCTGTTCAAGGCTTTCAGGTTTAATCTGAGCTTGCAAAACGCGTTAAACCAAGATTCATATAGCTATACGATATACAATTCTATCAATACCTACAGCTATAATTACAAACTGCGTGGACGTGAACTACTGTTCACGCTTGCAATGACACTGTAATCCGTTATCAATCATACAATCCATTTTTCTGTAGAATGTAAAAGTCATGTACAATTTACGCCCAGCATCGTCTTACATCATTCGTACACCCCATTTTTATAGTCCGACTGGTATTGGGAGCAGGTTTTACCGGTCTGCTGCTTGAAGAAACGCATCAGATGGCTCGGATCCGAAAAATGGAATTTGTCGGCCAGCTGGCTGACAGTGCAGTCTGTGAAAAGCAAGTCGTTCTTCAGGGCTTCCAACAGCCGTTGTTTCAGCAGGTGATTGGCGGAAACACCGAACTGGGCCACCACTGCATTGTTCAGGGTAACGCGGCTGACGTGCATCATCTCGGCATATTCGGCAACCCGCTGCACGTCGTAGATATGCCGTTCGAGCAAGTCCTTGAACTGATAGGCGTAATTGTTCTTGGGTACATCGACCGGCAGGTGGTAGGCCGAAGCGTATTCACGGTTGATGACCAGCAACAAGTAATACAGTAAAGATACAATCAGATTATAGCTGTCGGCAGTGGGATGTTGCAGTTCCTGCTTGATTTTTCCTAACAGTTGCTTGCACTCCAGAAACAACGGTTCAGATACGGGTGACAGATAAGGAGGAGTATCCGTCTGGTAGCAATACAGCAGGCGGTAAGCAAAAAACTTGTCGGCAATAAACGTACGCATAAAGTCTTCGCGAAAAATGAGAAAGGTATAGTCCAATGCCTGTTCGTCGACATGCCACTCCTGCCGCTGGTGCGGAGAGAGAAGCAGTACCATGTCGTCATGCAAATCTATCCGCTTGGAGTTCAGCAAAAGGAATCCGTCGGCCCGGCGGAAAAAGAAAAACTCGAAAAAATCGGTCTTGAACGTTGTGTTTTCGGTCAGCACACCGCAAATTTCTTTCCCGTTACCAGTATTGATATAGAAATCCACACCACATTGTGTCTTGCTAAAAGGTACATTGACCAGTTTCGACGGATTGATATTCTTCTTTTTTTGCATAATAAATGAGATGGATGAGGTTGTCGGCAAAGATACGGAATCCATTTATCAAAATGGCATATCTTTCATATTTTAGGGCATAAAGGAATGAATGAAATTTTCCGAACTTTGCAACGGTATTAAAGAAAAAGTGAATATACCGGTCAACCAGATATAACAATAATATGACTACAGAAATTATCAGAACAATCGACGTACAGAGCGTCATGACCAAGTCATCGCTGCCAGTCGGAGGATATTCGGTCAATCCGTATGTGGGCTGCCCGCACGCCTGCAAGTATTGTTACGCATCGTTCATGAAGCGCTTCACAGGGCACACCGAAGCTTGGGGAACGTTTCTGGACGTCAAGCGTTGGAAGCCCGTCGGCAATCCGCATAAGTATGACGGCCAGCGGATTGTCATCGGTTCGGTGACGGACGGGTACAATCCTTATGAAGCCGAGTTCGGCAACACGCGCCGACTGCTTGAGGAACTGAAGGGAACGCAGGCTGAAATCATGATCTGCACAAAATCCAATCTGGTCTTGCGCGACCTGGACCTGCTGAAACGATTCCCCAAAGTGACCGTTTCGTGGTCGGTCAACACCCTCGACGAGCAGTTCCGCAGCGACATGGACCGTGCCGTGAGCATCGAACGCAGGCTGGCGGCCATGCGTCGGACGTACGAGGCAGGCATCCGCACCGTATGCTTCGTTTCGCCCATCTTCCCCGGCATAACCGATGTTAGGGCCATCATAGAGCGTGTTAAGGATTTTGCCGACCTCATTTGGCTGGAAAACCTCAATCTGCGCGGTCAGTTCAAAGGTGTCATTATGGACTACATCCGTGAAAAGCATCCGTCACTCGTCCCCCTATACGAAGACATCTACAACCGGAAACGAACTGAGTATTGGCAAAACCTGGAGAAGGAAATCTCGTCATACGCCGCCGAGCAGGGCTATCCCTACCGCGTGAACGACCTGCCCTACGGACGCTCGGAAAAGGGAAAGCCCGTACTGGTGAATTACTTCTATCACGAAAAAATACGGCTGGGGAAATGACATTCCTCACTCATTGCCCTTTCTCTTCCTTCTTCCCATACTTCCGTTCAAACAGATCCGCATTCCGGTTGCCCCACGCTATCATGGCGTCGATAATCGGGATCAGGGTCTGCCCCAACGGCGTGATGGCATATTCGGAACGTGGCGGTAACTCGGGAAAGATGGTCTTGGACACCAGTCCGTCCTCCACCAGCTCCTTCAACTGGATGTCCAGCACACGGGGAGTGGCTTCGGGAAACAGCTTATGAAGCTCGCTGGGGCGCAATGGTTGATGCCGCAGCTCGTCCAGAATACACGATTTCCATTTGGAATCGATCAGACTCATGGTCAGCCGCAACGGGCAGTCCAGGTCTACAGGAATTTTTCTTTCATACATGGTTCTGCTCTATTGATTCGCGTACAAAGATAGGGATAACTCCCTTAAGCCGGAATATACCGAATAATTTTTCGGTATATGAATAATTTTTCGGTACTTGCATGAATCGGGCTTACCCCGTACTTTTGCGGCAGTTACTAACCCGTTAAAAATACGTTTGTCATTATGAGAGCAAGTATCGAAGAGTATGAAGCTGTGGAAAAGGCAGCCATGAAGTTTGTGCAGAACACCATATGTAAATAAATAGAAGGAGGAACCGAATATGAAAATTGTAATGATTACGGGCAGCCCGCGGAAGAACGGGAACAGTTTTGCCATGACCGATGCATTCATCAAAGAAGTTGAACAACAGGGACACACCGTCCGGCGTTTCGATGCCGCATTCATGAAAATCGGCGGTTGCCATGCCTGCATGACCTGTTATAAGACGGGCAAGGCCTGCTCGTTCGACGATGACTTCAACCTGATAGCCCCCGCCATTCTGGAGGCAGACGCCGTGGTCTTCACCATGCCGGTCTATTGGTATTCCATACCAGCACAGATCAAGGGCGTGATAGACCGAATCTTTTCATTGGTTGTGGGCGGTAAGGACGTCGCCGGAAAGAAATGTGCGCTGATTACCTGCTGCGAGGAAGAAGATGCCACGGTCATGGACGGAGTGCGTATCCCTGTAGAGCGTTCGGCCGCTTTGCTGAAATGGGATATCGTTGGAGAAGTGCTCGTACCCGGCGTGCTCAACGTTGGCGACATTGACAAGACAGACGGCTGCCGTCAGGCAGCAGCCTTGGCCGACAAATTTTAAGCAAGGCCGGTGAAGTGTTTTTAAGAAGAAGGTGTATCAAAACAGGAGCAAATGCAGCATGTTCGTGCTTCTTCATTTTGGCACACCTTCTTTTTTGTACGTTTACTATTCTTGTGAAACGTGCTCTTCCACATTCTGATTGTTGCTATTGAACATAACGGCTTCAAGAATAGTGTATTGTGCTACAAACTATGGAAATACAATTTGACCTTATCAAATCTCTTCGCTGCAAGGTCTTCTTTCGAAATCAGGAAATTCAGCATACCACAATCATAAAAACGCAGTCCCCAACGTTCATCTTCGTCAATCTGGAGCAAAGAAAGGTAATTGGGGGCTTCATCACGCACTTCTTCAAAGAATAGCATGCCCAAAAGTTTATGGTTGTCGTCATACTCTCCGGTTTTTTCAAAACACATAGATTCGGCGGGCAAGCAAGCGTCCGTACCGTCTGACCAAACCATTTTGTGAGTGTGCAGTCCGTCTGCAACGGGTACATAAAGCCCCACCAGTGACTTTTCGATATTAACGTATCAGCTGTAGTTTTTGTACTGATTTTTATTACTATCATTCATTCGAAATTTATAATCCAAAGATTCATAACCTTACGACAAATATATCTTAATTCCAACTGATTCCAATAAACTTTGACGATTATATTTTGTTATAACCCCCAAAAAAAATCACCCTTTTTTGTACCTTTGTGCAATTTACAATTATTAGTGGTGCGATAAAAATCGCATCACTACAGTTAAACGATTAATTTTTAATC
>ERZ779982.1124-NODE-1124-length-10628-cov-3.216589_pt1 | contig 10628 bp, 8 predicted proteins | sample MGYA00511936_ERZ779982 | MGnify/ENA primary metagenome ERZ779982 (study PRJEB29588, sample SAMEA2146682) | human gut metagenome | biome: human gut; feature: human-associated habitat; material: faeces | place: Denmark | collected 2008/2010 ... | reverse complement strand
AGCTTTATGAATACTACCGAGAATCCCCCCGTGGAACGTCTGCTGATTCCGGATATGGCGCTGACCGCTGCTGAATACTTTGCGGTGAACAACAATGAAAAGGTATTGGTATTGCTTACAGACATGACGTCCTATGCCGATGCGCTGGCCATCGTGTCGAACCGTATGGACCAGATACCCTCGAAGGACTCCATGCCGCGGTCGCTCTATTCCGACCTGGCGAAGATATACGAGAAGGCCGTGCAGCTTCCCAACGGCGGTTCCATCACCATCATCGCCGTGACTACATTGTCGGGTGGTGACATTACACATGCCGTGCCCGATAATACAGGTTACATCACCGAAGGTCAGCTCTTCCTCCGTCGTGACAGTGACATCGGTAAGGTTATTGTAGACCCGTTCCGTTCCTTGTCTCGTCTGAAACAGCTGGTAACGGGTAAGAAGACACGTAAGGACCATCCGCAGGTAATGAACGCTGCCGTCCGTCTGTATGCCGATGCCGCCAATGCCAAGACAAAGCTGGAGAACGGTTTCGACCTGACCAACTACGACGAGCGTACCCTTGCTTTCGCCAAAGATTATTCCAATCAGTTGCTGGCTATTGATGTCAACCTTGATACAACTGAAATGCTTGACGTGGCTTGGAGCCTGTTTGGCAAGTATTTCAAGCCCGAAGAGGTAAATATCAAGAAAGAATTGGTCGACCAGTACTGGCCGAAGAATCAGGCAAATTAAAAAATAGAAAGCAATGGCTATTAAGTTTCAATATAACAAGACCTCGCTTCAGCAGCTGGAGAAGCAACTGAAAGTGCGGGTGCGTACGCTTCCTATCATCAAGAACAAGGAAAGTGCCCTCCGCATGGAAGTGAAACGGTGCAAAGCCGATGCCCAGGCACTGGAAGAGAGGCTGGAAAAGGATATACAAGCTTACGAAGCCATGTTCGCCCTTTGGAATGAGTTCGACAGTTCGTTGATAAAGGTCAGCGATGTCCATCTGGGAGTCAAGAAAATAGCCGGTGTGCGGGTGCCACAACTTGAAAATGTAGATTTCAGTATCCGTCCCTATAGTTTGTTCAATGCCCCCAAATGGTATGCTGATGGATTGAACTTGTTGAAGGAGCTGGCCCATACAGCCATTGAGCGAGAGTTTACCGTGGCCAAGCTGAACCTGCTCGAACATGCCCGTAAGAAAACGACACAGAAAGTGAACCTTTTCGAGAAAGTACAAATTCCCGGCTATCAGGATGCTCTGCGTAAAATCAAGCGATTTATGGAGGATGAGGAAAATCTGTCCAAGTCGTCGCAGAAGATCATGAAGTCGCATCAGGAGAAGAGGAAGGAGGCTGAAGCATGATTACACGAATGAAAAAACTGACGTTTCTGGTTTATCACAAGGAATACGAATCGTTCCTCGAACGTATCCGTGAGCTGGGTGTAGTCCATGTCGTGGAGCGGCAACGCGGCGAGATGGATGCTACCCTGCAGAGTTTCTTGCAGAAACGTACGCTTTATAAGAATGTGGCCGGTGAAATGTTGGCGCTGGCTGACAAACAGCCGGTGGAAACCGTCCACGCCGATGAAACCGCCGAGACACTGCTGGCTGCATACGAACAGCGTCAGAATCACATTCAGGAGCTTAATGCCCGTCTGCCCATGTTCGACAAGGATATTGTACAGATGGAAACATGGGGCGATTTCGACTGGCAACGGATCAGGGAATTGGACAAGGCCGGATGGCATCTGCAGTTCTATAGCTGTCAGGAAAGGGATTTCCGACCTGAATGGGAAGAGCAATACGACTTGGTCCGCATCCAGGAAAAGGGAGGATACCTCTATTTCGTTGTCGTGTCGCGTGAACCGGTACAATTGGATTTGGAACCCCTTCGCCTTCCTGCCAACAGCCTTTCTGAGCTACGCAGAAAGAAGGAGGAAACCGAAGCCCAGATTGTTTCGGCTACGGACGAACTGAAGGCTTTCTGTCGGGAGCAGTGCCGTACGATGGAGGACTGCTGCCGCCGTTTGCAGGGCGAGATAGACTTGCTTCAGGTGAAGCTGAACAGCGAACAGATGGCCGAAGGGGCTGTTGTGATGCTCGAGGGCTGGATTCCAGAAGACTGTGAGGCTGCAGTGGTTCGTCTGTTGGACGAAAATGGCGTCTATTATGAAATCCGGAAGGCAACGAAGGAAGACAATGCACCCATCAAATTGAAGAACAATGCCTTTGTGCGCATGTATGAGTCATTGACCAAGATGTATGGCATGCCCGACTATGGTGAGTTTGACCCGACGCCCATTCTGGCACCTTTCTTCTCGCTCTTCTTCGCCTTCTGTATGGGTGATGCGGGTTATGGCCTGGTTCTGATAGCGTTGGGCTTCTTCCTGAAGAAGAAAATGTCAAAGTCCATGGCCGGTATGATGAATCTGGTCATTACCTTAGGTATTTTCACAACGGTATTCGGTGCCATATTGGGTACGTTCTTTGGTGTCAACCTGTTTGAGATTGATCTTCCCGAGTGGGCAAAGAGCTTTATGATCAGCGGTAAGATAGACGGTACCAGCTATGACAAACAGATGTTGCTTGCCCTCATTATTGGTGTGGTTCACATCTGCCTGGCTATGACGGTGAAGGCCATTTGCAGTACCGTCCGTTATGGCTTCAAGGAGTCGCTCAGTGCGTGGGGATGGCTGTTGCTGGTGGTAGGTTTTGTCTGCACAGGCGGACTTTCCTTCTTCCAAGTCATCTCGGCCGAAGTGACGAGCTGGGCTTTCATCATTATCGGAAGTGTGGCAGCCATCGGCATCTATCTGTTGAACACCTGGGGACGCAATATCCTGGTGAATATCGGTGCCGGCGTGTGGGATACCTACAATATGGCTACCGGTCTGCTAGGTGATACCTTGTCCTACATCCGTCTGTATGCTTTAGGCTTGGCTGGCGGTATGCTGGGCGGTGTGTTCAATCAGCTGGCTTTCATGGTCAACGATGCGGCCGGCCCGGTATTGGGTTGGTTGTTCTGCGGCCTGATACTGGTCTTCGGGCATGCGCTGAACATTGCTATGTCCTGCCTGAGTGCTTTTGTACACCCGCTTCGTCTGACGTTTGTAGAATATTTCAAGAATTCGGGTTACGAAGGCAAGGGAGAGGCTTACAAACCTTTTTCGGTCGTCAAGCCGAATAACGAATGAATAAGAAAACAAATAAATTAATAACGAATAAAACTGTAATATTATGAATGAAATTTTAGGTTATCTGGGTCTGGGCCTGATGTTGGCTTTGGCCGGAATTGGTAGTTGTTTTGGTACAACAATCGCAGGAAATGCTGCTGAGGGAGCATTGAAGAAAGATCCTTCCAAGTCGGCTTCATACATGATTCTTTCGGCCCTTCCCGCTACTCAGGGTCTGTATGGTTTCGTAGCTTTTCTGATGTCTATGGGACGTGACTTCACGACCGATGGCCCTTTGATGCTGGGCATTGGCTTGGGTGTCGGTTTGGTGTGTCTTTTCTCTGCCATCCGTCAGGGACAGATTTCTGCCAGTGGTATTGTCGGCATTTCCCAAGGTCACGACGTGATGACCAACACCATGATTTATGCTGCCTTGCCTGAGTTCTATGCAATCTTGGCTTTGGTTGCTGCTTTGATGGTATAATTTTGAGTTAAACAGAAATGAAGGGGCATATCGCTTGGATATGCCCCTTTTTCTTGTTGTATATAGTGCAAGGATGGGTACGGATACTTTCTTATTTTGTCCGTTTGGTAGCGCAAACGGTTGTGTTAACCATTGCTTGTAGTTTTTTTCGATTAAAAGGCTATTTTTCAAAGAATAATGTGTAATTTTGCGTGCGCAAATTAGAAAATGTTAAAGATATTATTGAATAGGTATGATGAATGATTTACTGACTCCCGATTATATATTCGAAGCAAGTTGGGAAGTATGTAATAAGGTAGGAGGTATCTATACAGTCTTGTCTACGAGGGCTAAAACATTACAGGAAAAATTTCACGACAGAATCTTGTTTATAGGCCCCGATTTTTGGCAAGGCAAGGAGAACCCCTTGTTCACAGAGTCCGATAACCTGTGTGCGGCCTGGAAGAAGCATGCTGCCGAGAAAGACAACTTGTCTGTTCGGGTAGGACGATGGAATATTCCGGGTGAACCGATTGTCATTCTGGTCGACTTTCAGCCCTTCTATGCAAAGAAGAACGAGATTTATACAGAGATGTGGAACCGCTATCAGGTCGACTCTTTGCACGCATACGGCGATTACGATGAAGCCTCGATGTTCTCTTATGCTGCTGGCAAGGTAGTGGAGAGCTTCTACCGCTACAACCTGACGGAAAACGACAAAGTCATCTATCAGGCTCATGAATGGATGACCGGCATGGGCGCTCTCTATTTGCGTACTTATGTTCCCGAAATCGCTACGATATTTACGACCCATGCTACGTCCATCGGACGTTCCATTGCCGGGAACAACAAACCTCTATACGATTATCTTTTTGCCTACAATGGCGACCAGATGGCTCAGGAACTGAACATGCAGTCCAAACATTCCATCGAGAAGCAGACCGCTCATTATGTGGATTGCTTTACGACTGTGAGCGAAATCACCAACAATGAATGCAAGGAACTGCTTGACAAACCGGCCGATGTCCTGTTGCTCAACGGCTTCGAGGACGACTTTGTTCCCAAAGGGGCTACTTATACAGGCAAACGCAAGCGGGCACGTGCGGCTTTTCTGCAGGTGGCCGGGAAGTTGCTTGGACAGGAATTTTCTGATGATACCCTGATTATTGGGACAAGCGGACGTTATGAATTCCGCAATAAGGGTATCGATGTCTTTCTGGAGGCGATGAACCGCTTGAACCGTGACAAGAACCTGAAGAAAAACGTATTGGCACTTGTCAGTGTGCCCGGTTGGGTGGGAGAGTGTCGTGAAGACCTGCTGCAGCGTCTCAAGAGCCGCGAGAAGTTTACCACTCCGCTCGAGTGTCCCTTCATCACCCACTGGCTTCACAATATGACCCACGACCAGGTGCTCGACATGCTGAAGTATCTGGGTATGGGCAATCGTCCCGAGGATAAGGTGAAGGTAATCTTTATCCCCTGCTATCTGGACGGCAAGGACGGCATCTTCAACAAACTCTATTACGACCTGATTCTTGGCATGGACCTGACCGTCTATGCGTCCTATTATGAACCTTGGGGCTATACGCCTTTGGAAAGTGTGGCGTTCTATGTGCCCACAGTCACTACCGACCTTTCCGGTTTCGGCCGCTGGGTCAATGGCTTGAAGGACCAGCACGGCATCGATGACGGCGTGGAGGTACTCCACCGTTCGGACTACAACTATTCCGAGGTGGCAGACGGCATCAAGGATACGGTATCGGCCTTCTCTGCCAAAACCGATGCCGAAGTGAAAGCCATTCGCAAACGTGCCGGTAAGGTGGCCGAGCAGGCTTTGTGGAAACACTTTATCCAATACTATTATGAAGCCTACGATTTTGCCCTGCGTCATGCTGCAAAACGTTTGTTGAACCAGTGAAAAACGACTGAAAACGAAAATTATTAATCAAACTTATCATATACAATGAAGATTAAAGTTAGTAATGTAAACACTCCGAACTGGAAAGATGTGAATGTCAAGTCACATATTCCTGCCGAACTGGAGAAATTGTCTGAATTGGCACGTAATATTTGGTGGTCCTGGAACTACGAAGCTACCGAGTTGTTCAGAGATTTGGACCCTGCCTTGTGGAAGGAAGTGGGCCAGAACCCTGTGCTGCTGCTGGAACGTATGAGCTATGCTAAACTTGAAGCGCTTGCGAATGATAAGGTTATCCTGCGCAGAATGGAGGACGTATATTCCAAGTTCCGCACTTACATGGATGTGGAGCCCGACAAGAAACGTCCCTCTGTAGCCTATTTCAGTATGGAGTATGGTTTGAACCATGTGCTTAAGATATATTCCGGCGGTCTGGGAGTTCTGGCCGGTGACTATTTGAAGGAAGCTTCAGACAGCAACGTTGACCTGTGTGGTGTAGGTTTCCTCTACCGTTACGGTTATTTTACCCAAACGCTGTCTATGGACGGCCAGCAGATTGCCAACTACGAGGCCCAGAACTTCGGCCAGCTGCCCATTGAACGTGTACTGGACAAGGACGGCAATCAGATGATTGTCGATGTTCCTTATCTGAACTATTACGTACATGCTTATGTATGGAGAGTGAATGTAGGTCGTGTGTCCCTCTATCTGCTGGATACCGACAACGAAATGAACAGCGAGTTCGACCGTCCCATCACCCACGTCCTCTACGGCGGCGATTGGGAGAACCGTCTGAAACAGGAAATTCTGCTGGGTATCGGTGGTATCCTGATGCTGAAGAAACTGGGCATCAAGAAGGATATCTATCATTGCAACGAAGGTCATGCAGCCCTCATCAACGTACAGCGTATCTGCGACTACGTGGCCGAAGGCCTTACCTACGACCAGGCTATCGAACTGGTTCGTGCCTCTTCGCTGTATACGGTACATACTCCTGTTCCTGCCGGTCACGATTACTTTGACGAAGGCCTCTTCGGAAAATACATGGGCGGCTATCCTGCCCGCATGGGTATCACTTGGGACGACCTGATGGACTTGGGCCGCAACAACCCTGGCGACAAAGGTGAACGTTTCTGCATGTCTGTCTTTGCCTGCAACACTTCTCAGGAAGTCAACGGCGTGAGCTGGCTGCACGGCAAGGTTTCCCAGGAAATGTTCTCCACTATCTGGAAGGGCTACTTCCCTGAAGAAAATCATGTGGGTTATGTTACCAACGGTGTACACTTCCCCACTTGGAGTGCTACGGAGTGGAAGCAGCTCTATTCCCAGTATTTTGATGAGAACTTCTGGTATGACCAGTCGAACGAGAAGATCTGGAAGGCCATTTACGATGTGCCCGACGAAGTGATTTGGAAGACCCGCATGGCTCTGAAGAACAAACTGATCGACTACGTGCGCAAGCAGTACCGCGAAACTTGGTTGAAGAACCAGGGTGACCCCTCGCGCATTGTTTCCCTGCTCGACAAGATCAATCCCAATGCGCTGCTCATCGGTTTCGGCCGTCGCTTCGCTACCTACAAGCGTGCCCACCTGCTGTTTACCGACCTCGATCGTCTGGCCAAGATTGTCAACAACCCCGACTATCCCGTCCAGTTCCTCTTTACCGGTAAGGCTCACCCGCACGACGGTGCCGGTCAGGGACTCATCAAGAAGATTATCGAGATTTCCCGCCGTCCCGAGTTCCTGGGTAAGATTATCTTCCTCGAGAACTATGACATGCAGCTGGCCCGTCGCCTGGTATCGGGTGTCGACATCTGGTTGAACACACCGACCCGTCCGCTCGAAGCTTCCGGAACATCCGGCGAGAAGGCTTTGATGAACGGTGTAGTCAACTTCTCCGTACTCGACGGCTGGTGGCTTGAAGGCTATCGCGAAGGTGCCGGCTGGGCGCTGACCGAAAAGCGTACTTATCAGAATCAGGAACATCAGGATCAGCTCGATGCAGCTACTATCTACAGCATTCTGGAGACTGAAATCCTGCCGCTCTTCTATGCCCGCAACAAGAAGGGGTATTCCGAGGGTTGGGTCAAGACCATCAAGAACTCCATTGCTCAGATTGCTCCCCACTATACGATGAAGCGTCAGCTCGACGACTATTTCTCCAAGTTCTACAACAAGGAAGCCCAGCGTTTCCACCTGTTGGCTGCCAACAATTATGCCAAGGCCAAGGAAATCGCTGCGTGGAAGGAACAGGTGGTCGAGAAGTGGGACAGCATCGAAATCGTTTCCAGCGAGAAGACCGAAGACCTTGTCAAAGGTTCCATCGAGAGCGGCAAGGAGTATACCATCACTTACGTGATTGACGAAAAGGGTCTGAACGATGCCATCGGGCTGGAACTGGTAACGACCTACACTTCTGCCGACGGCAAGCAGCACATCTATTCTGTTGAGCCGTTCGAGGTTGTGAAGAAAGAGGGTAACCTCTATACCTTCCAGGCCAAGCACAAGCTGGAGAATGCCGGCAGCTTCAAGGTTGCCTATCGTATGTTCCCCAAGAATCCCGACCTGCCCCATCGTCAGGACTTCTGCTACGTACGTTGGTTCGTGTAATCCCTGATAGATAAATTCTTCATATTTTTAGAACCGGTCTGTCCTTCGGGGCAGGCCGGTTTTTTTCTTGCCTTTATTTTTCTTCTTTTCTTCGGTCATAGAACACCTTGCATGTACCTGATATTTGCCGTAGCGGATGACTTTTCTTCCCTGTGCCTATAAGTTTACAGCATGTATGGGAAGTGCTGCGTCATTTTCTGTTTTTCTAAAATGTTTTGTTGAATATTATGGATGTTATACCGGTTTCCCATGGAACATCTTCGTTTGGCTCTCTTTACACGGCGTTTTCGAATGTTTGAAACCCAAGGGGGGAATGTTTCAAACATAAGGGCCGAATGTTTGAAACATAAGGGGCTTGGGGTTTAAACCTGAAATCCCGGCAGTCCTCAAGAATGTGGGAGTTTTGCTCTTTCTGTAACGATTTTTGATTTTATTATCTGGCGTTTGGAAGGGAGTATGCTCTGCAGATTATGAAAGAGTAGTGGCATCTTTCCAGATTCTTTCCAAAAATCTTCGCTATATTTGCAAATAAACCATTTAGGGCTGGATAATGGGCAGATTTCAAATTCGTCAGATAAGGAAATGGATAGGACTGGGCCTGCTTTGGGCTGGGATTGTCTCTGCTGTGCAGGCGCAGGAAGCCGACTATACCACCTGGCTGAGGCAGGGGGTGGTCTATGAAGTGAACGAACGGCTGGATGTGTCGGGCGGGCTGGAGTGGCGTACCAAGAGCCACTTGCGTACTACGGACCGGTGGGGGCTGGACGTAGGTGCTAAATATGCCGTACTGTCTTTTCTGAAGCTGGGGGGCGGATATGAGATTCATTACCGCAACCGGGGCGAAGACGGGTGGAAGTTCCGCCACCGTTATCATGCCGACGGCACGTTGTCCGGCCGTTGGGGAAGGGTGAAGCTGTCCTTGCGCGAAAGGTTTCAGCATACCTGGGACGACGTGGAGAACGAGTTGAGGCTGCGCTCCCGCCTGAAGCTGGCCTATGACATACGCCACTGCAAGCTGGAACCCTATGCATCGGTCGAGATGTACAACAGTCTGAACCGTGGGGATGGTTTCGACGTAGCCCGCATGCGCTATCGGACCGGGCTTTCGCTGCCACTCTTCTCGGAAAACTGGGAGGCGGATGTGTTCTACTGCCGCCAGTGGGAGGCCGACGGACGGAAAAACATCTTTGGCGTGGATTGTGTGTACAAGTTCTGAAATCTTTTTACTACATTTGTTGCGTACACTAAAATCGGAAACACTCATGAAGAAGATAATCAATCCTTGGAAGAAGCTGGAAGGGTACAACTGTTTCGGTTGTTCGCCCGACAATGAATATGGCGTGAAGATGTCAATAAGAGCGAATGCGGGTATAATGAAGGACGAAAACAGGAGTAAAACCGGAAAAAGCGGGGCAGGATTGAGAAAAAATCGGAAACAAGAGCGAATGCGGGTATAAGGGTAAAGGGCAAAAACAGGAGTAAAGCCGGAAAAAGCGGGACGGGATTGGGGGAAAATCGGAAATAAGAGCGAATGCGGTATAAGGGTAAAGGACGAAAACGAGAGAGAGCAGAAATATGGAAACGGAAGAAAAAGAATAAGTGCAGCAACAGGAATGAGCATAAACTTCCACCAGCTAACGCAAACGGTATTAACCATTCCGAAACTCAAACGCCCGGCCCGAAGCTGCGCAAGCCTTACGGCCGGGCCGGCATGTCTGCATCTACCTGCTTATGCAGACGTTCAAACCATAAAAAAACGAATATGGCGTGAAGATGTCAATAAGAGCAAATGCGGGTATAATGAAGGACGAAAACAGGAGTAAAGCCCGGAAGAAAGCGGGACAGGATTGGGGGAAAATCGGAAACAAGAGCGAATGCGGGTATAAGGGTAAAGGACGAAAACAGGAGTAAAGCCGGAAGAAAGCGGGACAGGATTGGGGGAAAATCGGAAATAAGAGCGAATGCGGTATAAGGGTAAAGGATGGAAGCAGGAGTAAAGCCGAAAGAAGCGGGGACCGGCGGAAAGGAAGCAGGCGTGGGAAGAGTAAATTTTGCACGGCCGGTGCAGAACGGTTTTAAACAACGAAGAAACAAAAACCCCGCCGGAGGATGATTCCGGGCGGGGATTTTATTTCACCGGCATATTTATTTTGACGGCGTAATGATTTGCGGCAATCCCTGCGCTTTGCGCTTGGCTTCCGCCTGTTCCACTTTTTCGAACAGTTTGCGGCCGGCCTTGCGCAACAGCTTATGCAACAGCTTCTGGGCAATTTCCTGCTCATTTTCGCCGCTTTCAAACAAAACGAAGCGGTTTTGATGTTCGGAAAAGGATATTGACGAATTTTGCACCTGCAATTGCAGGGAAACTACCATCTGAATGCGTTTGGTCTGCGAGTTGAGAGCATCGACCTTGGCCTTCAGCACCTTGGGCAGGAACACGTACCCTGCCGCGCCGGGGTTGTCCACCAGCCG
>ERZ779982.1119-NODE-1119-length-10653-cov-2.036422_pt1 | contig 10653 bp, 9 predicted proteins | sample MGYA00511936_ERZ779982 | MGnify/ENA primary metagenome ERZ779982 (study PRJEB29588, sample SAMEA2146682) | human gut metagenome | biome: human gut; feature: human-associated habitat; material: faeces | place: Denmark | collected 2008/2010 ... | reverse complement strand
GGCGAGGCTTTTGACAAAGCCGCAAGGACAATGGGAATGCCGTATCCGGGCGGAATTGAAATGGACAGAGTTGCGGAAAACGGCAATCCGTTTGCATTCAAGCTTCCTCGTCCCGCAGTTCACGATGCGCCATATGATTTCAGCTTTTCGGGACTAAAAACAGCCGTAATCAACCTCATTCACAATTCGGCACAAAAGGGTGTTGAGCTTAACAAAGCCGATGTCTGTGCATCATTCCGCTATGCTGTTGTCGATTGCCTTGTTACAAACTTTATCAAGGCGGCTGAAGACTTGGGACAGAAAAAGCTTGTAATCGCAGGCGGTGTTTCGGCAAATTCACTTCTCAGAAGAACCCTTGCCGAAGAGTGTAAAAAGCGTGATTGGGAAATGTATATGCCCGAAAAATCTCTTTGCGGTGACAATGCCGCCATGGTCGGTTCACAGGGATATTACGAGTTTCTCAGCGGAAATATTGCAGGAACAGACCTCAATGCTTTTGCTACAATGAGCATTGAAAAAGGCTGATTTATTCGCAAATAATCACTTAAATACTTGCTATTTTATCAAGAATATACTAAAATAGTGTTAATAAACCGAAAGGACGATTTAAAATGAGCAATCCTATTGTTACTTTTGAAATGGAAAACGGAAAAACAATCAAAGCGGAGCTTTATCCCGAAATTGCTCCGAATACTGTAAATAATTTTCTCAGCCTTGTAAACAAGGGTTACTATGACGGACTCACATTTCACCGTGTAATCTACGGTTTCATGATTCAGGGCGGTTGCCCCGAAGGCACGGGTATGGGCGGTCCCGGATATTCAATCAAGGGCGAATTTGCCGTGAACGGCTTTGAAAACAATCTCAAGCATACAGAGGGTGTTCTCTCAATGGCTCGTTCAATGATGCCCGACTCAGCAGGCTCGCAGTTCTTCATTATGCACAGGAACGCTCCGCACCTTGACGGTCAGTATGCCGCATTCGGCAAGGTAATTGAGGGTATGGATGTTGTCAATGAAATCGCAGAGTGTGACACAGACTATTCCGACAAGCCTCTTGATCCTCAGATTATGGCAAAGGTTACAGCCGAAACCTTCGGTGTTGACTATCCCGAGCCTGAAAAATGTTGATTGTTAAGAAAGGAATTTTAAAATGAATGTTTTGCTTGCAGGCGGCGCCGGATATATCGGCTCGCACACTTGTGTTGAACTCATCAACGCAGGTCACGATGTTGTAATTGCAGATAATTTTTCAAACAGCTGTCCCGTTGCGGTTGAAAGAGTTGAAGAACTGACAGGCAGAAAAATTCCGCTCTATGAGGCCGATGTATGTGACAGAGATGCCGTTGAAAAGATTTTTTCGGAGAATAAGATTGATGCGGTAATTCACTTTGCAGGTCTTAAAGCAGTAGGTGAAAGCTGCGAGAAGCCTGTTGAATATTACCGTAACAACATTGATTCAACGCTCACATTGCTTGAAGTGATGAAAAAACACGGTGTAAATAACTTTATTTTCAGCTCAAGTGCCACGGTTTACGGTACTCCGGAAACTGTTCCGCTTGTTGAAACAATGCCAAAGGGTTCTCCTACAAATCCGTATGGCTGGACAAAGTTTATGATGGAACAAATTCTTACAGACACCGCAAACGCAAATCCCGATATGTCTGTTGTTCTTCTTCGTTACTTTAACCCGATCGGCGCTCACGAAAGCGGCAGAATCGGTGAAGATCCTAACGGAATTCCGAATAACCTTATGCCGTACATAACACAGGTTGCCGCCGGCAGACTCAAGTGTCTCGGTGTTTTCGGCAACGATTATCCTACGCATGACGGCACGGGCGTGCGTGACTATATCCATGTTGTTGACCTTGCAAAAGGTCATGTAAAGGCTATTGAATATTCCGCAGAGCACAAGGGAACCGAGATTTTTAATCTCGGAACAGGTGTGGGCTACAGCGTTCTTGATATTGTAAAGGCTTTTGAAAAGGCAAATTCTATTGAAATTCCTTATGTTATAAAGCCACGCCGAGCAGGCGACATTGCAGAATGCTTTGCCGACGCAACAAAAGCCAAAAAAGTACTTGGATGGATTGCCGAAAAAAATCTTGAGGATATGTGCCGTGACAGTTGGAACTGGCAATCTCACAATGTGAATGGTTACAAATAACAAATAAATGATATTTTATTTGTGCATTCCTACAAAAAAACAATATTTTGTCAAATAATCAGCCAGCAAGAGTTTTTAGCATTGACTTTTGGTGGTTGATTGTTGTATAATTAAACTGCTTATAGAAGCATTATCACATAAGGAGGAAAAGAAAATGTTCAAAAAAGCACTTAGCCTTTTACTGTCTATGATGCTTGTTGTGACATCACTCGTTGCAACTGTAGTGAGCGTTTCTGCTGCCGGCGATTCATATTTCGTATCCGGTTGTGAAGAACTCACAGGTTACAAGTGGGCTGAGACTGAAGCAACTTGCGGAGATAATGTAATGACAGAAAACGGCGACGGTAACTACGAAAAAGTATTTACCAACGTAGCAGTCGGCAACGGCTACCAGTTCAAGGTCGTTAAAAACGATAAAGAGTGGATTGGTGTAGGCGATACCGGCGAAGACAACTTCACATTCAATGTTACAAAGGAATGTGATGTAACAGTAACTTACAACCCTACAACAAATGAAATCACTGCAACAGGTGAAGGTGTTGTAATTCCGACAGAACTTGTTGTTGACCACATTACAGTCGTTGGTAACGGTGAAGATGCATGGCTCAACGGTAAGGACTGGAAGGTAGATGCTGAAGCTAACCACATGACAGAGACATCTGAGGGTTCAAAGGTTTACCAGATTAAGTTTGAGAGCCTTGACGCTTATGAGAACTATCAGTTCAAGTTTGCTGCCAACGGTTCATGGGCAGATAACTGGGGCCTTCCTGAGCAGGGCACAGCTCCTCTCAATGAGTGGTTTGACCTTACATACAACGGTCAGAACATGATCATTGATACAGATGCAGCTGGTTACGAAGACGGTTATGACATCGTTCTTACACTTGACCTTTCAAACTTTGACTATGCTACAAAGCAGGGTGCAAAGGGTAAGGTTGACATCGTTACTGGTGCAGAGCCTACAACAGTAGCAGAGCCTACAACAGTAGCAGAGCCCACAACAGTAGCAGAGCCTACAACAGTAGCAGAGCCTACAACAGTAGAGGCTACAACTGCAGCTCCTACAAAGGGTCTCACAGTTACAGCTACTTCAAACCTCTTCTCTGAGAAGAAGGTTACTCTCAGTGCAGACCAGAAGACTGTAAGGGTTACATACATGTTCCAGACCAAGGACAGAGATGGTATGTTGAACTTCCAGTATAAAATGAACTATGATCCTGCTGTTCTCAAGGTCTCAGATAATACAAGAAAGAGTACTTCATTCGAATATCCAAATTTCGAATTCAACAAAAATGCAGGTCCTGGTTTACTTATGGGTATAGGATCTGACACAAGTCTCTATCCTTCGTCAGGAAAAGAAATAGTATTTTCTTCTGTTGAATTCGATGTGATCAATCCCGAGGCTGTAGCAACTACTATTGACCTTGATGTAGAGTATCTTACTCTTTCAAATCAAGACCCTGTATCAGAGTTGGAAATCCCTAGTGATGAAGTAGTGCTCTTAGACAAATCTGTATTAGATCAGGATACATTTGATAAGTATGTTGCAGTTGCTAAAACTGTAACAGTTCCCGACGGTTCAGTAGAGCCTACAACAGTAGAGCCTGCAACAGAGCCTACAGATGCTCCTTCAACAGAGCCTGCTACAACAGAGCCTACTACAGTAGTTCCTACTACACCTGATGCTACATCTGCTACACAGGCTGCAACAAAGGGTCAGTCAACAGCTGACACAGCTACTTCTGACACACCGGCTAACGGCACAAGCAGCAACGCAGTACAGACAGGTAATGCTTCTATGGCAGTAGTTATCCTCTTAGCTCTTGTTTCTGCAACAGGTGTTGTTTACTTCACAAGAAAGAGATTCAATAAGTAATTGAATTTCCTATTGTAAGACTGTTAACGGCGTTGACAGATTAAAAAAATAATTTTTCGCCTCTCGGTTTTCCGAGGGGCGTTTTTTTATATCGTAATGTTGTGAAAATCAGTTTGAATTATAATTTCTAAAATATCATTTCTTTAAAGGTGAATCTGCAATTAATTTACTTTTCACATAAATTTCACCGAGAATTGTTAAAATATTGATTGAAATTTTAGTCTTAATGATATATAATAGGGATATCAAACTAAAGGAATGAAAAAAATGTCTAAAAAAATCAAAAATATGCTTTCAATTCTCTTCGTGGCTGTACTTACCGTGTCAGCATTCTGTATTTCTGCAAGTGCTGCCGAGGATGACCTTACCATCAGCATTTCAACAGATGAAAAGGATTCCGTAACAGCTAAAGCCGGCGATACGGTTAAGTATGCTATTTATATGACCGATACAAAAGAAGAAGTAATCGGAGCTGCAATGAGTTTCTTTTACAACGATGAATATTTGAAGTTGAATGCCGATTCAATAAACTGTGAAAGCTTTAAAACTGCGATTGGCAACCCTAAACTGAAGAATTATTACACCTTTACATGGACAGATGTTCAGAATCCCGTAAAGCTTAACGGTGACAAGGCTCTTGTTTCTGCTGAATTCAAGGTACTCAAGGGAGGCAAAACCGATCTTTCATATTTCATCTCGGATATGTACGGCGATGATATGACATATCTCAAATCATATAAAATCACCTGCAAGCTTTGGGTGAACGGTAAAGAGGTAGAGGATAGTGCCGTTCCGATAGTAAATAATGATACGGCAAATTCTGAAAAAATTCAGGGCGATTTTGTAAACTACATTGACGGAATGGGCGAGGAAAACTCACCTAACAAAGACGATCATAAGTCGGTAGTTGTTGAGAAAAAGTACATCTCAACTCAGCAGAATAGTCAGGTTGTAGATGTTACAAAGGTTGTTGAGAGCTCTGCAAACGGTTCGGGTTCAAACACGACATTAATTATTATAATTGCAATTGTTGTTGTTTTGATTGCCGCAGGTGCAATTATTTTCGTAAAGAAAAAGGACGAAAAAAAGAACAAATCTGCGGACAATAATGCAATGTCGGATGACGCAGATGCGGATAAATAAAACAGATAAATATCTTTTATAGGAAAATTTTTTATAATACAAGCTAAATACACAAAATTGCGATTGCAATTTTGTGTATTTTTTTGTTTTAAGCTTTTAGAAAAAGATTGCAATTTTGAAAATTTTGTTATATAATGATTCCATACCGATAGAAATCGGAAATTTTTTTGGAGGAGATTCAAATGTCAAAAAAACTTATCAGTATCATAGTGTCATGCGCTCTCGTTCTTTCACTTGCTCTTGTAGGTGTAATCGGCGTTTCCGCAGCTATTGATACAAACGGTCGTTATGTCCCAAGTGAGGGCGTAAAAGAAACACACAGAGTTTACTTCCTTATGCCTGAGTCATGGAAGAGTGAAAAGTACAATGCTCATGATGCAGGTGCATACTGGTGGAACGGTTCAGATCCATGCGGCTCTCTTGACGGTACGTCAGTAGGTCCTGCTTGGCCGGGTTATAAGATGCAGGTTGAAAATGCTGAAAATAACATCTTCTATCTTGACCTTCCTACAGATGTTCCTAATCTTGATTTCAACAACTACCTTAACGGCGGTCAAAGGACAGAAGATGCCGCAACAGGTAAAGTAACTTACGAGTTTACTGAGGATCAGTTTAAGGCTGCTAAGCAGACTGCCGATGTTTCTTGTCAGTACTATTCGGAAGGCGACAATGAATATTATGACAGTTTGCTTGACGGCGAATTCTGGGCAAAGGCTCAGGAAGCATTTGACGGTGATGACAAGACATTCCTCGGTAAATTTGCTGACAACTTCTTTGAGGATCCTGACTGGGGTATCTCAATGTACCTCACCAACATGATTTATGTTATAGACCCTACCAACACTTCTGTAAGCGTAACAGGTAAGGAAACATATGCCGGTGAGTTCTACTTCTACTATGGTCTTAACGAAGAAACAGGCAAGTACGAGTACGGTTCACTTCCTAACTATGATATGGCTAAGGAAGCAGGTCTTGTTCAGACAGTAGACAAGAATGCAAAACCTGCTACACCTGATCAGCCTACAACAACAACTCCGTCAAATAACAACAACACAGATTCTACAAAGAACACAGTTCCTACTGCAGGTCAGAACCCAACATCTTCTGCAAACGCAGTTTCAACTGCTGACACAGCAAAGAGCACAGACAACAGCGCAGTTCAGACAGGTGCTACAACAGCAGCTGCAGTTCTCGCAGTTCTCCTCGTTGCAGGCGGTGCAGTTCTTTACACACGCAAGAGATTTGAATAATCTTAAATAATTATACATAATTATTTGATGCCCTCCGCTTTGGAGGGCATTTTTGCTTTTATTGCAGGAAAAATTTGCAGTTGTTTGTACTGCCTTTGTTCGGATAAGGCCTAATAAAGATATTTTATAAAACAGTACAGTGATTTTTGGTGATTATTACAATAGGTTTCAGACGCCAAAATGCCCTGTAACACTTGATTTTTTCTGAGTTTTATACTATAATAGTCATGCTGATACAAGTATGGTGTCGGAAAATCATAAGGAGGAAATACAAATGTCCAAAAAAGTTATCAGTCTTTTATTGGCTGTTATGCTCACAGCGGCAATGATAGTGGTTGCTGCAATAAGCGTTTCTGCTGATACGGACGATGAAGGCAGTTATGTGCCTTCTGAGGGCACTGAAACCTACCATATATATTTCTGTAAGCCTGATGACTGGGAAAACAAATATACATCTGATGCAGGTGTTTATTGGGAAAACGGTTCGGATACTCCTTCAGCGTGGCCGGGTTATTCAGCTCGCAATGCTGATATCAAAAATGTTTACTGTTCTGATGTACCGACCGATGTTGATAAAGTAATCTGGAACAACGCTCTTAAAGGTACAGACGATCCGACAAATCCTGAATATAAACTTGCTTATCGAACAACCGATATTAATTTTAAGGGTTATAATAAAGGCGAGTCTGATTATTATCCCAACGGTGTTGAAAGCTTTGACAATATGATTTATATTATCAATCCTGAATTTACTTCCGAGAACGATAAGGATGAATTGATTTTTACCGGTGAGTGGTTCTACTACTACGGTAACGGTGAATACGGCAATGCTCCTAAAAAGGCAGACCTCAAGGCCGGCGATTATTACGGCAAAGACGGTGTGTTCCCGACAGAGTACAATCCATCGGGTGAGGAAACAACAGCCGAATCAACAACAGAGGTTGTAACAGAATCGGAAACAACCGAGTCTGCAACTGATGTCCCCGTTGCAACAGAGGGTACAACATCATCTGCTGAATCTTCGCTTGCTCTTACAGTAAATGCAACATCAAATTACTTCCCAATGGCAAGTGCAAAGTATAATGCAGTAACAAATCAGGTAACGGTTACATATATTATGCAGTCTCCAAAGAATGTGCTTGACACGCAGTGGCACATTTCTTATGACCCTTCAATCCTTTCGGTTGCTGATGTGAATACTGCTAAGTCGGTTTGCCCGACAATGGACGGCAGAGGTGTATATGTAAACTTCAAGAATAAGTCGGAAGGCGTTGGTTATGTAAAATTCGGTGCAAGTAATCTCGGTCTTTATGACTTTAGCGAAAAGACGCTTTTTGCAACAGTTGTTTTTGATGTTAAAGACGTTTCAAAGGTTGCCCCTGTTTCTACAACGGTTGACCTTGTTGTTGAGGTGCTTCGTGTTTCGGAAGTAAATCCGGACACAGAAATGACTGACGGTTCAAAAGAAGTTATTCTCGTTGATAAAGAAGTAGTTAAGAAAGCTCCTGTTGCTGCGGCAGTAAAAAATGATCTTTCAACTGAGCTTACTCCTTCAACCTATGCAGAACCGACAACAGCCGAGCCTTCAACCGCAGAGTCATCTACTGAGGCTACTAAGGCTACAGAGGAAACGCAGGAATCAACTAAGGATACAATTGCTCCTGTAACTTCACAGGATGCAACATCTGTAACACAGCCTGTAACAAAGAAAATCAGCTCAACATCCGACACTCCGGATACATCTGATAACGGCGGTAATAACAATGCAAATGCTGCTGTTCAGACAGGTGAAGCTCCTCTTGCAGTTGTAATTCTCTCTCTTCTCATCGGCTCAACTTGTGTAATGTTCGTTCTTCGTAAGAAAGAAGAAATCCTTTAACGGCTGATAAAGACTAATAATTAAGAGGGCTGACCAAACAAAGGTCAGCCCTCTTTCTGTGCTGTGATTGTGGTTTAAAATCCTGATAAAAATACAAAAAACAGCTCCACCGTAAATAGTGGAGCTGTTTCGTAATCTGTAAAATCAGTTAGCTCTGGTAACCTTACCTGAACGCAAACAACGGGTGCAAGCATATACACGCTTTGGTGAACCGTCAACAATAGCCTTAACACGCTGTACGTTGGGCTTCCATGTTCTGTTTGATCTTCTGTGTGAGTGAGATACCTTAATACCGAACTTTACATCCTTACCGCAGAATTCACATTTTGCCATGCGTCTGCACCTCCTTAAAGAAAACTAATTCTATTTCTAACTTTGTTATAATAACAGAAAATGAGAGAAAATGCAAGTGTTTTTTGAAAATTTCTTAACTTGTTTTTTGCTCTTGTAATTTTTGACGATATATTATATAATTAAGAATAAATATAGTTACACGATTGTTACCTAAAAATTCAGATTTCAGGAGGCTCTTATGCTCTCATTATTACTTAACGGCATCAGAAACGGCAACCTTGATTTCGGCTCGGTAATTGCCGAAATATTGGCTGTACTCGTTATTATATTTTTAATTCTCCCGTTCCATGAATGGGCGCACGCTTTTACTGCGTCACTTCTCGGTGATAAGGCGGTAAAGGGCAGAGGCAGACTTTCGATTAATCCGCTCAGCCACATTGATCCTATCGGTGCTTTGTGTATGCTTTTGTTCGGATTCGGTTGGGCAAAGCCTGTTCCGATTGATCCGAGAAATTTTAAAAATCCAAAGGTCGGTATGGCAATCACCGCTATTATGGGTCCGATTGCAAATATCGTTGCGGCTTTTGTCGGACTCCTCATTTACTATCCGATTATCCTTTTTACAGGCGCATTTCCGCTTTCGACAATCGGAGGATATGTTGTTCAATTCTTGAGCTTCTACATTTCGTGCAATGTCGGACTTGCTGTGTTCAACCTTATCCCGATTCCGCCTCTTGACGGTTCAAAGGTTCTCTTCGTATTTTTACCCGACAAGGCTGTTGAATTCTTTTACAGATATCAGATGTACTTTTTTATCGGTCTTTTTGTTCTCTTGTATGTGGGAATTCTCAACACTCCGATTAACTGGCTCAGCAATCAGATTCTTGACTTCATCAGCTGGCTTGCAAGCCTGCCGTATATGCCGTTTGTCGGTTGATTTCAAAATTATTCGCAACATCAAATCATAACTGAAACTTATTTATGGAAACACAACAACTTCAATATTTGAAGGCCCTCTTGACCTTTTGCTGACGCTGATTTCTAAAAACAAAATAGATATTTACGACATCAGCATTTCCGAATTGCTCGACCAGTACATGGAGCAGATTAATATGATGCAGGAAAATCAGATGGATATCGCATCGGAATTTCTGACAATGGCGTCAAGGCTTGTTTATATCAAGTCTGTAATGCTCCTGCCAAAATATGAGGAAGAGGCTGAAGAACTCAAGAAAGAACTTTCGGGACAGCTTCTTGAATATGCCGTTTGCCGTGAAATGGCGGCTAAACTCGGCGATATTTATGACTTTGACAGCTTTTACAGAGATGCATCTCCTGTTGAATTTGACCTGACATATAACCGAATTCATCCTAGTGAGGATATCGCAAAGGCATATGTCAGCGCAGTCGGACGGGGCAAGCGTAAGCTTCCACCGTCAAAAGACGCATTTTCGGGCATTGTGTCGCATAAAATCGTGTCGGTAAACAGTAAGATTATCCATCTTATGAGAAGGCTCTGGCACGGCAAAAGGCTTGAATATCACGAAATTTTTGAGGTGTGCGAGGGCAAAAGCGACCTTGTGGCAACATTTCTTGCAACGCTGGAGCTGGTAAAGGGCAAGCGTATCAGAATTGAGGGCAGCGGTGAAAATGCCGTTGTTCATATGATTGAGGATAAAAACGCAATGCCTTTGCCACAGGTTGACGAGGACGAAAACAATGAAAATGAGGAGGTGCAGTAATGGCTGTTGAAAATATTCGTGGTGCGATTGAGGCGATTTTGTTCGCAAACGGTGCGTCGGTTGAATTTTCCCGAATAGCGCAGGCACTTGAAATTTCCGAAAAAAAGGTTAAAGAGCATATTTCTGCACTGATTGATGATTATGAGGCGTCAGGGCGGGGCATAACTATAATATTGCTTGACAATTCCTGTCAGATGGTTTCAAAAAAGAAATTTGCTCCGCAGATTCGCACCGTTATGGATTTGAGAAGAAACACCCCGCTTTCACAGGCGGCTCTTGAGGTTCTTGCAGTTGTTGCGTACA
>ERZ779982.1115-NODE-1115-length-10677-cov-4.239126_pt1 | contig 10677 bp, 6 predicted proteins | sample MGYA00511936_ERZ779982 | MGnify/ENA primary metagenome ERZ779982 (study PRJEB29588, sample SAMEA2146682) | human gut metagenome | biome: human gut; feature: human-associated habitat; material: faeces | place: Denmark | collected 2008/2010 ... | reverse complement strand
GGCGCTTGACACGGAGAGCGAGCGACTGGTGCAGGAGGCCCTGGAGCGCCTGATGAAGACGCGCACCACCATCGCCATCGCCCACCGCCTCTCTACCATCCGCAATGCCGACGAAATCTGCGTCCTCTACGAAGGCGAGATTGTGGAGCGCGGCCGCCACGAGGAGCTGCTCGCCCTGAACGGATACTACAAGCGGCTGAACGACATGCAGTCGCTGAACTGACCAAACCCATCTTTTTTCTGCCTATGATAACCGATTTCGACTACAATGAATTGCCCGCCTCCTACACCCTCTGTCTGCACGAGGGCTGTCCGCGGGCTGCACAGTGCCTGCGTTGTGCGCTGGGTCTTGGCGTGCCGGCCGAGCGTACGTTCATCCAAATCCTGTCGCCTGCCGCCGCCCGCCGTCTGGCAGGAGACCAGTGTCCCCACTTCCGTCCCATCGTGAAGTATTCCTATGCGCGGGGCATCGAAAGCCTGCTGCGCCAGCTGCGTTCCTTCCCCTACGACGATGCCGTCTGGATAAAGGATAAAGTGTATAACTTTTTCGGTCGATGGAAATACTATGAAATCAAGCATGGCGACCGCCTGGGGACGCCCGAAGAGCAGGCGGAGATTCGGAAATACTTCCTCAAGCGCGGCATTACCGCCGAACCGTCGTTCGACGAGCGGGTCGAACAGTTCAGCTTTGTATAGCGTTGATAATCAGTGTTGATTTTTTCAGGTACTGTTTCTGAAAAACCTGAAAAGTTTTCAGGTGATATTCAGCCATAACCTGAAGGCCTTTCAGGTAGGGACTGAAGGGTCTTCAGGTAGGGACTGAAAGGCCTTCAGGTACGGACCTGAAAAAGCTTCAGGTCGCACCTGAAAAAACGGAGAGCAGGCGGGGAGGGACGGAAGACGAAAATTCAGGGAGTACTTGTTTGCGAAATCCTGTCGGTTTGTTGTATTTTATTTAAGGCTTTCACCTTCCTCTTAGCAATCGTTGGCTGGGGGCGGGCAGGCTTGCTGTTCGTGTTCTGCACGCTTTGGCCGGCATCAGTCGGATGTGCGGTCGAAAATAGCGGGAATCTATATGTAGTTTGCCATTAAATCGTTACATTTGCAATGCCGTCGGCCTGTTGCGTTCCAGTGAGCGGATGCGGGCGGTTGGCAGGTAACGGAAAAAGACAAAATACGTATGGCAAAAAAACAGCTGAAAGAAAAGAGTATTGAAGAAACCTTGTGGGAATCGGCCAATAAATTGCGCGGTTCGGTAGAACCGTCGGAGTATAAACATGTCGTGTTAAGCCTGATATTCCTGAAGTATGCTTACGACCGTTTTGTGGAGCGGCGCGAGGAACTGGTTGCGGAAGGCAAGGAAGCGTTTGCCGATCAGCCTGTATTCTATAATGCAAAGAATGTATTTTATTTGAGTGAAGTCAGTCGTTGGGATTACTTGATGGAAAATGCAAAGCAGAACGATATTGCCATTAAGATAGACGCTGCTTTGGCGCAGGTAGAAAAAGATAATCCGGCACTGAAAGGAGCATTACCCAGTAATTACTATTCCGGGCTGGGGCTCGACCGTACCAAGCTGGCCAGTCTGCTGGACGTAATCGGCAAGATAGATACGCAAAAGGACAAGGAGCACGATTTGATAGGACGTGTTTATGAATACTTCTTGGGAAAATTTGCCATAGCAGAAGGCAAGGGGAAAGGGGAGTATTATACTCCTAAGACGATTGTCAATCTGATAGCCGAAATGATTCAGCCCTATCGGGGGAAAATCTATGACCCTTGTTGCGGTTCGGGTGGTATGTTTGTGCAGAGCATGAAGTTCATTGAAGCACATCATGGAAACAAGAAAGATATTTCGGTTTACGGGCAAGAATACACCAACACTACCTATAAACTGGCCAAGATGAATCTGGCCATTCGTGGCATAGCATGCAACTTGGGCGAGAAAGCCGCAGATACCTTCCACGACGACCAGCACAAGGACTTGAAGGCCGATTTCATCATGGCCAATCCTCCTTTCAATCAGAAAGATTGGCGTGCCGATAACGAGCTGACCAATGACCCGCGTTGGCATGGTTACGATGTTCCGCCCACCAGTAACGCCAATTACGGTTGGATACTGAACATCGTTTCCAAATTGTCAGCCAACGGTATGGCGGGTTTTCTGCTGGCCAACGGAGCATTAAGTGGCGATGGCACGGAACTGAATATTCGTCGCCAGTTGCTCAAGAATCATCTGGTGGAAGCCATTGTTATCCTCCCCCGCAATATGTTCTATTCTACCGACATCAGCGTGACGTTTTGGATTCTGGCAGGCAATCGCAAGGCGCGTACCGTGGAGCAGAACGACCAGCTGGTGAAATATCGCAACCGTGAGAATGAAGTGCTGTTCATAGACTTGCGCCAGTGGGGTGAACCTTTTGAGAAAAAATACATCCAATTTTCGCCGGAACAGATTGCGCGTATTGCCGAAAACTTCCATAACTGGCAGCATGAAGGATACGAACAGACTTATCGGAATGTGCCGGAATATTGCTATTCGGCCACCCTCGAAGAGATAGAGGCAAAAGGCTGGTCGCTTGTTCCCAGCAAATACATTGAGTTCAAGAGCCGTGACGAAGGCATAGACTTCGATTCCAAGATGAAAGAGCTGAAAGCAGAAATGAAGGAATTGCTGAAACAGGAAGAAGAGAGCAAAAAAGACTTGTTGAATCTGTTTAAGGAATTGGGCTATGGAATTGAATGATAAAATCGTTATCTATCGTTCGGAAGATGGAGAAACACAGCTTGAGGTCAGAATAGACCAAGATACGGTATGGTTGAATGCCTATCAAATAGCCGAACTATTTGGGCGCGATTCAAAAACAATCCGTAAGCATATAGCGAATGCCATAAAAGAAGAACTTGCAGGCGAAGTGGTTGTCGCAAATTTTGCGACAACCACAGAACATGGTGCGATAGAAGGTAAAAGCCAGACACATGATGTACGTTTCTATAATCTTGATGTGATAATTTCTGTTGGTTATCGGGTCAAATCAAAAAAAGGTGTGGACTTTCGCCGATGGGCCAATAGGGTGCTGAAAGAATATCTGGTGAAAGGCTATGCCGTCAATAAAGCCTTGACGGAACAGCGCTATACGGAGCTGAAGCAGTTGGTTTCCGTTTTGGGTCGGACAGTCAAGGCACAAGAGGCACTGACTTCCGATGATGCGCTCAATCTGGTGGAAGTGGTTACCGATTACGCTTATGCCCTCGATACGTTGGACAGGTACGATTATCAGCAACTGGCGGTAGAGCAGATCACCAACGAAGCAAAGTTCCATGCTACCTACGAAGGAGCCATGCAGGCCATAACAGAACTGAAAGAAAAATTCGGTGGAAGTCAATGGTTTGCCCACGAGAAGGACGATTCATTTAAAAGCTCCATCGGGCAAATATATCAGACTTTTGGTGGGCAAGATCTTTATCCTTCTGTGGAGGAAAAAGCCGCTATGCTGCTTTACCTCGTGACGAAAAACCATTCATTCAGCGATGGCAACAAACGTATTGCGGCTACCCTCTTTCTGTGGTTTATGGCCGGTAACGGCATTCTCTATAATCCGGACGGGAGCAAGCGTATTGCCGACAACACCCTTGTAGCCCTTACACTGATGATAGCCGAGAGCCGCACGGAGGAAAAGGATATCATGGTGAAAGTAGTGGTCAACCTGATTAACAAGAACAATTATGAGTAAGACGGGTTACAAACGATTGGGCGATTATATCTGCGAGGTGGATGTGAGGAACAGGGGGGTGGAGGTGAAGGAACTTGTTGGTCTGACTATCAATAAGGCTTTTATCCCGTCTGTTGCCAATACAATAGGAACCGATTTGTCTAATTATAAGGTGATACGTAAAGATCAGTTCGCTTGTAGTTTAATGCAGGTGAGTCGAGATGGGAAGATGCCTGTTGCAATGTTTGAAGGTGAATGTGCAATTATGTCACCTGCATATCCAATGTTTGAGGTTGTAGATAAAACCGTATTGTTACCGCAATATTTGATGATGTGGTTTTCTCGTAATGAATTTGATCGAGAAGCAAGTTTCTATGCGGTTGGAGGGGTCAGAGGTAGTCTTACTTGGCAAGATTTTTGTGATATGACTTTTCCTATTCCTCCCATCGAACAACAACGAAAGATAGTTGCCGAATACGAAACCATTTCCCGAAGAATCCGTCTGAACAAACAAATAATCACTCGTTTGGAAGAAACAGCCCAAACACTCTATCGTAAAATGTTTGTGGATGGGATTGATAAAGAGAATTTGCCGGAAGGATGGAGAATGGGGACGTTAGGAGATATATGTGAAGTTAACACTGATAATATATCCTTTAAGAACAATATAAAACTTTTAAGTTATCTTGACAGTAGTAGTGTCACTCAAAACGTTTTTGATAGATATCAGATATTTAACCATGTAAAAGATGAAATACCCAGTAGAGCGAAAAGGAAGGTTAGGTATAATGATATTATATATTCAACAGTTCGACCAAATTTAAAGCATTATGGTATTATAAAAGACAATGTAGAGAATGTGGTTGTTTCTACAGCATTTGCGGTTATACGCTCTTGCTGTGACTATATTTCAAATGAGTTACTTTATTTAATACTTACCGAAAATAAAAACACTGAATTGTTGCAAGGTATTGCAGAAATGAGTAAGGCTACGTATCCTTCAATTACGCCAGAAGATATCATGAATTTAAAAGTTCTTATTCCTATAAAATCAATGGAATTAAATGATATAAATAAAGGCGTAAAGCATTGTTTTAATTCTATTTATTTTAAGCATCAAGAAAATAATAAATTAAAGGAATTACAATTTTTGTTATTAGCTAAGATGAGATAATATGGAACGAATATTTACAACTAATTCCCGTTTAGTAAATGAGCTTTTTGCTAATTATATTAGCACTTTTGCGGCATTATGCGAATTGATTAATAATTCCATCCAAGCAAAAGCAAAAAATATATGGCTAAATATTGATTATACCCCTGAAGAAGAATTGAATTCATTGGTTATAAGACAAATAACAATAAAAGATGATGGACAAGGTGTATATATAGATGATTTGGATAAGAAAATTTTAGATATTGGTACTAATAATAAAGAAGGAGGAAAGGGTATTGGACGTTTTGCGGCTTTTCAAATCGGGAAAAATATTGAAATTGAGACTGTAGGCTTTTCACAAGAGAATAATAATTATTCTAAGGTAATTATTCCTCTTAATTTTGATTCTTTTGGAAGGAATATAAATGTTTCTGATGTAAGAATTGAGACCCAAGAAGAAATCTTAGATGGCAGTCATCATACTACATATTATCAAGTAACGATAAAAGATCTATATGATATTGACATTACAGATAAAGAACCTAGGAAAAAGATCGTAGATAAATTGCTTAAACAGAATATTGCTAATGCTATTTTTGAAAGATATCCGCTTAAGATATTCAATCGAGGTATAGCCTTTTATATTAATAGTAAGAAGATTGATCCTAATGATTTTGTAATAGGCATTCCTGTTTTGAAAGAGCTCGCTTACAAGGATAAGAAAGGAGGCGAGCATATTGTACAATTTCGTTTTTTCAATGTAAAAAACATAGAAAAAAGAAAGGTGTTTATTACAACAAATAATGCTGGAATACAAACTATTGCCTCTGGATTTGAATACGATGCAGAATGGCTAAGCCCTAAAATCGGAGGTTGGTTTATTTATGTATCATCGGCATCTTTGTCAACAGATCTATATAGAAATCTTAGTCTGGATGACTTGGATGAGGATGTTAGGTCATTTAAACTATTTATAAAGGAAAAGCTAACAGCATTCTTTCGGGAAAAGAATATTGAATTTGATAATTTTATAGATAAACTGAAGAAGGATGATTATTATCCATATAAAGAAAAATCATCATCCAAGTCGAAAACTATTTTATTTGACAAATTAGCTTTTCTTGTTGAAGATAAATACAATTTGTTAAACGAACAAAATAGGTTAAGAGAAATTATATATCCACTAATAGATAGAACCATATCAAATGGGGAACTTGATAAGATTTTAAATAGTATTTTAAAACTTAATAAAAGAACCATACTACAATTTAACAACTTGCTTGAAAAGACAGAATTAGAAGATATTATTGCATTCTCTGATAAAGTGGCTATAAAAATGGAGGAATTGGAATTTATTGAAAAATTAACTTATACAGAAGTCTCCAAGCATGTAAAAGAAAGAAAAGAACTTCATAAATTTTTGGAAAGAATGTTATGGGTTTTTGGAGAAGAATTTAATGATTCCACAAAACTATTATCTGATAAAGGATTAGAAGGTAATTTGAGAACTTTGCGAGATGATATTATGAAATATAAAGCATCGAGAAAGGATGATAACATAAATGATAAAGCAGATAAAGCCACAAAATCTATCACAGATTTATTTATGTACAGTGAGAAAATATTAGATTGCAATAAAAGGGAGGTTTTAATAGTTGAGCTCAAAGCACCTAAAGTTAAAATTAGTCAAATAGAATTAGCTCAGGCAATGAGATACGCACGTGAAATAGAAGAAAGTGGACAAACCCCTCAAACTGTAAATTTTAAGATAATATTAGTCAGCTCAGATATAAGCTCAGCTGGACAATATGAGATTAAAGGAGAGGAGAATAATCCATTCTTATACTTTCGCAGTAAAAGCAATAGGGTGGAGGTTTGGGTTATGAAATGGTCTGATCTTATAGAAAGGCAAAAACGAAAATTAAAGTATTTGTCAAACTCGTTAAACATCAAGGATGTAGATGTTCAAGAAAAAGCTGCTAAAGATTTTGAAGAGATTGATTTTCAAAGGACATCCTCAACTCTAAAACAAGTGAAATTTTAATAGTATATTATGTCACACTTCAACGAACACACCCTTGAACTCTCCATCATGGAGTTATTCCAGCAGGAGGGATACATCTATACCTGCGGAGAAAAAATCTACAAGGAAGCGGGCGAAGTTTTGTTACGAGACGATATACGCACATACCTCAGTAACCGCTATCGGGAGGTCGGCATTACATCGCTTGAAATAGAAAGTATATGGGCAAAGTTGACTGCCAATACCGGACTATCTCTGTATGACAACAATGCACAGACATACCGTTTGATCACTGAAGGATTTTCGTTGAAGCGTGAAGATACCGCTTTGCCTGACTTGTTTATCGAACCGATAGATTTTAGCGAAGAGGGGAAAGGAAACAATCTGTTCCGTATTGTCAACCAACTGGAAATAAAAGGAACGGAAAAGCGCATCCCTGATGGTATTGTCTATGTGAACGGGCTGCCGGTAGTGGTTCTGGAGGTCAAGAGTGCGGTGAAAGAAGACACGACTATCATGGATGCCTATACGCAGCTCACCGTGCGCTATCGGCGCGACATTCCAGACTTGTTCAAATACAATGCTTTTGTGGTCATCAGCGATGGGGTGAACAATAAATACGGCTCGTTGTTCTCGCCCTACGATTTCTTCTATACCTGGCGAAAAGTGGAGGCCGACGACAAGGCGACCGATGGCATCAATTCGCTGCTAACCATGGTCAAAGGGCTGTTCCGCAAAGACAGACTACTGAGCGTAATCAAGGACTTTGTGTTCTTCCCCGATTCGTCGAAGAACGAGAAGAAGGTCGTTTGCCGCTATCCGCAGTTCTTTGCTACGCACCAGCTGTTCGAGAGTATCCGTCGGCATTCCAAGCTTCGGGAGGGAGGTGACGGGAAAGGTGGTACTTACTTCGGTGCAACCGGATGCGGCAAGAGCATCACGATGTTGTTCCTCAGCCGGATGCTGATGCGGAGCCGGGAGTTTGCCAGTCCTACGATTGTGCTGATAACCGACCGCACCGACTTGGACGACCAGCTTTCCAAACTGTTTGGTACGGCCAAGAACTTCATCGGTGACGAATGTGTCATAGAAGTGGAAAGCAGGGATAAGCTACGGGAGCATCTGGCCGGGCGGACGAGTGGCGGGGTATTTCTGACTACCATCCATAAGTTTACGGAAGATACACGGCTCTTGTCCAGGCGGGCAAACATTATTTGCATCTCGGACGAAGCGCACCGCTCGCAGACCAATCTCTCTATGCAGGTGAAGCAGACCGAAAAGGGAGTAAGGCGTAACTATGGTTTTGCCAAATACCTGCACGAGTCATTGCCCAATGCCACGTATGTAGGGTTTACGGGTACTCCGATTGATGCGACAATCGATGTATTCGGCGAAGTAGTGGATACCTATACCATGACCGAATCGGTGACCGATGGCATTACGCGGCGTATCGTGTATGAAGGGCGTGCTGCCAAGGTGTTGCTCGATAACCGGAAGTTGAAGGAAATAGAGGAATACTACAAGCGATGTGCCGAGGAAGGTACGAACGAATACCAGATAGAAGAAAGCAAGAAAGCGGTAACCCAGATGGAACGTATCTTGGGAGACAGTGACCGCTTGCAGGCGGTGGCCGAAGACTTCGTTGCCCATTATGAAAAACGAGTGGAAGAAGGAAGTACGGTAGAAGGAAAAGCTATGTTCGTTTGCTCCAACCGTACGATAGCTTTTCATCTGTATAAGAAGATTGTTGCTTTGCGTCCCGAATGGGCAAGCATCCCCGGTGAACAAAAGAAGTTGGATACCGGTTGGCCGATGGCAGCCGATTCTTTTGTCCCTTATGGCGACCAGGGATTTCCTATTGAGAAAATCAAGCTGATTATGACCCGGAGTAAGGACGACAATCTGGAACTATATAACTTGTTGGGAACGGATGAGGATCGCCGTGCCTGGGCAGAAGTATTCAAAAAGCCTAAATCGAACTTCAAGATCGCCATTGTGGTGGATATGTGGACCACAGGCTTTGATGTGGACTGTCTGGATACGATGTACATCGACAAGCCCTTGCAACAACATACACTTGTACAGACTATTTCGCGTGTGAACCGAGTCTATCCCGGAAAAGAAAAAGGCTTGGTCGTGGATTATATCGGCATTAAGAGCAATATGAACGTTGCTTTGAAACGTTATGCGCAAGGGGATGCGAATGTTGATTCGGTGGAAAACATCGGTCAGTCCGTCGTTATGGTAAAAGATGAACTGGACATCATCCGGCGATTGTTTGGGTCGTTCGACTATTTGGTATTTTCTACGGGTACGCCGTTGGAACAATTGGATTGCCTGAATCGGGGTGCTGAATGGATGCAGCGCACCAAAGAGCAGGAAAACTTATTTATGGGACATGCCAAGAAACTGAAATCGGCATTTAACCTGTGCAGTAACAGCGAAGAAATAGACGATGCCGAACGAGAGGAAATCCATTATTTCTGCGGAGTAAGGTCTATCATTTATAAGCTGACAATCGGTGATACGCCGGATATTTCGCAAATGAATCGTCGGGTCAGCGAGATGATTGAAGAAGCGATACAGTCGGAAGGTGTAGAAGAAATCATTCAGATAGGCAATGATAAGAAGAATCTGGATGTACTAAGCGAGGAATATATGGAGCGTTTGGGCAAACTGAAGCTGCCTAACACGAAAGTGAAACTGATGGAACACCTGCTAAAAACCGTCATTACCGAGTTCAAAAAAGTAAATAAGGTAAAGGGAGTGGATTTTTCCAAACGTCTGAACACTTTGGTTGAGAAATACAATGAACGGCGTGACAGTGCGATTTTTGCGGATGAGGTGTTGACGGAAGTGGCAAACCAGATGGCAGACTTGCTGAAGGAACTGAACAAGGAAAAGAAGTCTTTTCAGGATTTGGGTATCAGTTATGAGGAAAAAGCCTTCTATGACATTTTAAAATCTATTGCCCGACAGTTTGGTTTTGAATATCCGGAAGATAAACTGCTCAAACTGGCAGCCGAGATAAAAAAGATTGTGGCAGACAAATCGAAATACACAGACTGGTCTACCCGTGAGGATATAAAGGCGGAGTTGAAAATGGATCTGATTCTAATCCTGGCCGAGTATGGTTATCCGCCGGTAACGAATGATGAGGTGTTCAAGGAGATTCTGGAGCAGGCTGAGAACTTCAAAAGATATAATGGGTAAGACGATAATAGCCCGACCAATATTTCCTAAAACCTGATGGAACGGTGTCTGAGGACTATTTCCGTCCGAAGTCGGCCGGCACCTCGCCCCACTTCTCCGTCTCCCACTTCAGGATGGGCGTGGTGTAGGTATTCTCGCGCAGCCACTTCTCGGCCCGTTCGATGAGTTGGAACAGGGCCTCGGTGCGCGGCTCGCGGGGCAGCTTGGTCTTGCACCGCTTTTGCTTTACCCAAAGGATGGCATTGCGGCTGTCGCTGTAGAGGGGCATGTCGAGTCCCTTTTGCTTCAGCAGGGCCAGCCCGTGGACGATGGCCAGGAACTCGCCGATGTTGTTCGTGCCATAGACGGGACCGTAGTGGAACACTTGCTGGCGCGAGGCCACGTGTACGCCGCGGTACTCCATCTGGCCCGGATTGCCGCTGCACGCCGCGTCCACGGCCAGGCTGTTCTCCACCACCTCGGGCGGCAGCGGTCCGTCCGCGCCGGCGGCTTTCCGCGGCTGCCCTGCGGCTGCTTTCTGGCCGATGTAGGCGTAGGGCGACGAGGCGAAGGCCCGCTCGGCCCCCTCCCGC
>ERZ779982.1107-NODE-1107-length-10722-cov-2.095435_pt1 | contig 10722 bp, 12 predicted proteins | sample MGYA00511936_ERZ779982 | MGnify/ENA primary metagenome ERZ779982 (study PRJEB29588, sample SAMEA2146682) | human gut metagenome | biome: human gut; feature: human-associated habitat; material: faeces | place: Denmark | collected 2008/2010 ... | reverse complement strand
AGTATAATTATTTCTGCCGAAACAGGCATGGGGTTTATGTCCCGTTTCCGAAACGTTTCAGCTTTGTCATTGACAAGGAAAAGACGCAAAGGGTAGCCATCCTTGACGAGAGGGAACGGTCAAGCGAGCAGAAGGAAAGGATCAGGCAGGCAATCTCGAAGAGGATTCCCCTGGACCTGGGACTGAAGGACAAGAACGCCGGCATGGAATTCGAGGTCGGAAACATCTTTATAGACGGGGATATCCTGCTGCTGCGAATGACACTGACAAACCGCACACAGATCGGCTATACGACGGATTTCATGCGGTTCTATATCCAGGATGCAAAGATCCGCAAGAAGACGGCGGTGCAGCAGATCGAGCAGGACATCCTGTTCACCTTCGACTATCCGGAGGAGATACCTGCACACGAAAGCCGGACGTTCACGGTGGCCATGAACAAGTTCACCATTCCGGACAAGAAAAGGCTCATCATCGAGATCCAGGAGAGGAACGGCGGCCGGCACTTCCTGTACAAACTGAAAAACAAGTCGCTTCTGGGAGCGGAGGAAGTGTTCAGAAGCCTGCAGGAGCAGAAAACGGAGGATGAAGCGGACAGGATATTAAGGAGGATATCCAGATGAAACTGCTGATGCTCATATTGTTCTTCCCCTTTTCTTTCGAGGGGGAAAACGGAAGGGAACTGCTCGATACGGCACTGGAAAAATGCAGCCGTCTGGAAAGCCTGGAAGCTTGCCGGGACATACTTTACCGGTACGGGGTGGCAGACAGGCTCCCTCTGTCATGTCCCCTGAAAGACAAGTTCAGGATAAGCAGCCCGTATGGAGGCAGGATTCATCCCATAACGGGAAAACATAGTTTTCATTCGGGAATCGATATGGCGGTGGAACTGGCCGCACCGGTCCATGCCACCGCTTCCGGTACGGTCGTTTTCGCAGGAAGGAAGGGAGGCTATGGAAGATGCGTCATCATACGGCATTCCTACGGCTTTGAAACGCTTTACGCACATCTGGCGGCTTACTATACGACGGAGGGCAAAAAGCTCGGGAAAGGGGCTGTTATCGGCTTTGCCGGGAGCACGGGCAGAAGCACAGGCTATCATCTGCATTATGAAATAAGAAAGAACGGTAGAACTATAAAACCATACTGGTATGGATATGACAATTCAGGAAGAGATTGAACAGCTTGTATTAAGGTGCATCGCCGCCGACGGGCTGAAGGCATGCCCGAAGGATATTTCCTTTCTTGAGAAATACAGGCTGAAGAACCTGTACTTCCTCTCCGTGAGGTATCGGATGGAAGGAACTGACTGCCCGGAACTTGACCGGAGGGCGGAGGGGCTGATCAGATGGAACATTTATTCCACGGATTTCCCGCTCCTTCGCCGGGTGTATGCCAGGGAGGGAAAGGAGGCGTTGATGAGATGCCTGTACCTGGAGGAGGGGTATTTCCGCAGATTCCTGGAACAGACCGGACTGGAGGAGAGGATATGACGAGCCTTTCCGTTGTCAGCTACATAGAACGGATCAACCGGATGTACAGGCTGATCCGGAAGGAAAGTACCGGCAGCCGTGCGGAACTGGCCGGCAGGATGCGGGTGAGTGAACGGACCGTCAGCAACTACCTGGAGGAACTCCGGCTGATGGGGGCTGACATAAGGTTCAGCAAGACACGCAATACTTACTATTTTTTCAACCGGTTCGTGCTTTATGCGACGTTCGAGGCCCGCATCGATGCCGATGTGCTGGACGAGCAGCAAAAGAAGTGATACATACAATTATAATAAACCTTTAAAAAAGAATGAAGTATGAAACAAGTTAAATTTTTACTGTTGGCGGCGTTCGTGGCCATGTTCACGGGCTGCCAGAATGAGGAGATAATGGAACAGGATTCTGAAAAGGACAAACCGGTCTCTACCGGTGATACACGTATCATCATTGAAGGCGAAGGGATGCTGGAAACGTCAACCCGCTTTTCAGACGGAAGGGTTGATTTTACCGGGGGATATGCAACCGGAGCAGGATTGTATAACGGTTCTGATCAACCTATGGTTGCCGCATATCCTAATGCGGGTTATGAAGTAAGCTATTTTTACGGTGGCCCGGCAAATGAACCTAAAAAGTATGATTACGCACAAAACCTGTCATCCACATTTAATGTTGATTTAGGAGGTCAGGACCATACTTTCCATTGTGGATTCAAGGAAAAAAAGCGCACACTGACGATCAATGCAGGTGAAGGCGGAACAACTAATCCGGAAGGAACAAGGGAATATCAGGTGGAAAAGCCAATCAGCATTACGGCTACTCCGGAGAGTGGGTATGAATTCACTGGCTGGACAGTTATAGGTGGTGATGTAACTATCGAAAATCCAGGCAGTTCAACCACTACCGCCACCCTGCATGGTTCTAACAGTACTATTACAGCCAGTTTCAAGCAATCCATAAGGAGTATCACGATTAATTTGGATAGATTTTACAGCTCAACATCAAGTATGAACAGTGGTAAAAGTTATGAATATTTGACCGTGTCATCCTCAGATTGTTCCGGTATAATATGCAGGATATATGGACAGACCAAAAACGACATGGACAATATGGATGAAGTTAGCTATCCTGTGCGGATAGAGCAGAACCAAAAGGTTATGTACGCGTATTCAGAATGGGAAACAATAAATCAGGATGGAGATACACGGGAAAAAAGTGCCACTCCGCAGTCTTTCGACATTATAATAGACAATGCTATGGTACTCTCAAACATCAAATCTCCGTCAGGCAAGCAGATTCTTGATTTCGGCGAATTTGATGGCAAGGAGATAACAGGTGTTGGATATAAGATAACTTTCCGATTCACATCTCATTGGGAGTAAAAACAACAGGGGGATATCACAACATCCCCCTGCCTTTAAACGCTATGTGTCATAATCCTCGGATGCAAATCCAAGGTAATTGCTTTTATTCATGAGAACAGAAACCGTTCAGAAAATTTAGTTTGAGACCACTGTTATCCTTTATTCCTACAGATTTCCAGATGGCACCATCAGCTGATTTTCCTAAATAACCATTGTTCTCAAGAGCCCAGAAAACACTGCCATCAAATATGATTTCTTCCCAGGAATTATCTCCAAAGGAAACTTCCTCCCAGTTCTTCCCGTCACTGGAACAATGCATACACCCATAAGAGCTCACAATGAACTTGTTGTTTCCGAATGCTGAAGAATACAAATTGGTTACTGTAACTCTCACCCTGTTCCAACCGGACAGGTCTGTAGAATAATTAACATGACCGCTTTTTTCCGTCACAACATATGTGCCGTTGCCATAAGTGACGGATTTCAAATCGTTATTCCCAATCTTGCTTTCTTTCCAGCTACTACCGTCCGGAGAGGTTGCAATATATCCGCTGTTCCCCACAACTATGAAATGTCCGTTGCAATATTGGACATCATTCCAGGTACGGTTATTGGTGTTACTGATTTTGTTAATGCTCCAATTAGTTCCATCAGCAGAAACTGCAACATATCCGTTACCGGCCGCCACATATTTACCACAGGCAAATGCAATGGAATGCCAGTCAGCCGAATAACCTATAATATCGGGATTTGACCATGTTCTACCATCTGATGAAGTGGTCATATATCCACGCTTACCGACGGCTATATATTTACCATCACCATGTACTATTGCATACCAGTCAGTTTTGCCCAGTACATATTTTTTTCCTTGGGAAAGGATAACACCGTTATCACCTGCAAATATGTAATCAGAAACTGATATACCCAGCTCAAAATTGGCTATAATAGTACTGTTAGAATGAAAATTTCGATCTAATAGATAAAGATACGTGTGTTATGCTGGAGAAAGTTCGACATAACACACGTATTAGAAATGCCTATGGCTAAAGGGATTTTATTTCCTCTGCAGACAATCCGGTGGCTTGCGAGATAATATCAGTCGACACACCTAATTTTTTAAATTTACGAGCGTTCTCTATTCTTTCTTCAGCACGACCTTCAGCACGACCTTGTTTTAGCCCTTTCTCCAGTCCTTTCTCCTCACCTTTGTGCTCAGCAGTGGCAATGGTATTCTGCCAATCCCGGTAAACCTTCAAGCTGTCCTCATAGGCCTCATATTGCTCTTTGGTAAATTTGGCAATTTCAGCGGCATCAAACAGCTTGGTAAATACCCTTTCCTGCAATGCCTTGGGACGTTCCATCAGGCGGGAAAGATTACGCAATACAAAAAGCCATTTATCAAACATACCATCCAGTTCTTCTTCCCTCTTATTGAATTTGGGCATCTCCAAATAGACAAAAGTAAGTTTGTCATAGAAAATTTCCTTTGTATGAATATCCATCAGTTGAACCTCATGGTGGAAATAACCTTCATCCTTGTGGTCAAAGGTAAAGTTCAGAATACCGATTACATACACTGCTTTCAAATGGTAATCCCATTCGCCTTTTTCACCTTGTTCCCGAATCGGGAATGTTGAATAGTACAGGCTTCTGTCCTTGAAAAACTGCTGCTCTCCGCGCTGCATCTCTATAAGTATCTTCTCGCCTTTTTCATTCTCGCAGTAGACATCGAAAACAGCGCGTCTGTCAACCTCGGAATTGCCCAGGTGTTCCGTATTGAGATAAGTCAGATCCCGGATGATTTCTTTCCCCTTAAAGAGACTGTTCACAAAACTAAGAAGTAATTCTTTGTTCATCTCCGTACCGAAAAGTACCTTGAAACCAAAATCGGTATATGGATTAATATATTTGTCTTTTAATAATTTATCTGTCATGGCTTAATTCTTTTGAGTAGAACAAAGATAGTGAAAGAAACCTATTTCACCAAATATTAAATGAAAATGAAATGAAGCCAGGAGATGTTTTTAGAGAATATCACGCCTAGTAAAGTGCAATTTTTCTTCTCCGTACAAACATAATAAGCCTAACAGTACTATTACAGCCAGTTTTGAATCTACAATTTCCATTTCGGATTATATATTTGTTGGGAATAATGGTGTTCTGCTTTCTAAAGGGGAGATATGTAAAGTTGGTGATGTGAGTTGGCTTTCAGTTGCCTACGGGAATGGTATATATGTAACTGCAGGGTACAATGGTTACGTAGCTTACTCTATGGACGGGATGAACTGGAGCACTCCTAAACAAATTGGGACTTCTGTATGGGAACACTTGATGTTTGAAAACGGTGTATTTCTCCTTACCACAACCAACAACACAAGGGTAGCAACATCAACCAACGGTAAGGACTGGATTGAAAGGGAGTTTTCATATACACCGGTTGGATTCGGTCATGGAGACGGTATATTTGCCTACAATACCTACAGTGGGAAAGTTTATCTGTCAAATGATGGTGTATCCTGGAGTGATGCAGGCACTGCAGATTCCAACATGAGCGCTTTAGCTGTATCTGAAAAGATGATAATAGGCTATACAAGTGGCGGATTTGCTTATAAAACAACGGACAAGGGAAAAAGTTGGGAAAGGTCAGGTTATAACAAACAATTATATCCTACAAAAATAGTACGTGGAGACAGGATATTTATAACAGCATATACAGAAGGAATATCAAGTAGTATTTTGGGATACATTGAAGATGATTTAGCCCCCAGTATAAAATCCACATCAATTGATTCATCAAAAAAATGGATTGATGTGGATTTCAGAGATGGAAAATACACCGCACTAAATAAGGACGGATATTATTCTGTTTCAACAGACGGTATAAACTGGAGCACTCCAAAACAAGTAACAGATAAATCGGGTAATATGATTGGAACGACCTTCAACTCTATTCTTAGACTGGCTGATTAAAATTTTCTTTCTCAAAGCAAGGCAATACGACAACAGGTACCGGTAAAACTTCCGGTACCTGTTTTTTCCCGTTTTTAGCCCCATACAGAGCAAAGCGACTATGGATATGGTTGACACTCTCATCTCACAATCAAAAGACCGTAGAACGAATTTATGACCTGTCGGGATGTTTTTGTTGGAAACACAATAAAAAGGATTATTTTTGTTTCTAAAAATGGATTCATTAAATATTCTGGGAGCCCGGCTGCGTGATTGTATAAAAAGCCACCTCCTCCAATTCGGGAAGGGTGATATTAAGGGAAACATATATATACTATTGGGAGGAAATGAATTCACCCTCTCGATATCCGATCTATGTGAGGGGAAAGGAGAACCTCCCCGGAAAGAAAAATATCTGGGAGGGTACTATGACAAGGTCAAGGCGATGCTGCCTGAAGGGGATTCTGACAAGCACTATGCTGCCTTTGTCGACTTTTTCTCTGACGTATGTATGGATACCGGCATCAGGGAGTCCACCCGAAAAAACTATTTCCGGACACTGGACACATTGGAAAAATATGCTCCGGTGGCGGCCTTCTGTGATATAGACAAGACATTCGTATGTGGATACGAGCGCTTTCTTTGTTCCATGGGAATGAAAGCCAACACGATTGTCAAGCATATGAAACATTTGAAAAAGGCACTCCGACAGGCTTGCCTGAAAGGGTATAGCAAACATTCCATAGAGGAATTGTTCAGCCTTTGCAGTGTGAAACCGGAGAAAACTTTCGGGGAAAGCCTGACAACCAAGGAACTGGTCGTGCTCTATCAATTTTTGGAGAACAATTTCGACACGATGGAAGAAAAGGAGCGGGAGATTCTTTCCGGCTTTCTGTTCTCGTGTCTGACAGGATTGCGCTACTCTGACATCTGTTCGGTGGAATATTCGAATATCAAACGGATCAGGAACAAACGCTGGCTTTTCCTTACCATGAAGAAAACCTCCCAGAAGGTTTTTATTCCCATCGAGCAGATGTTTTCCGGGAAAGCACTCGGCATTATGAGATTGTTCCACAGGACGAGGGGGAAACTCTTTCATATGCCTTCCAATGCAATATGCAACCGGGTTATAAAACGTGTTTACAAGAAACTTTTCCGCAGCCGGAAAAACATTTCCTTTCATACAGGACGCCATACGGCTGCCACCCTTCTGCTTTATCATGACACGCCGCTTACAACCATAAAGGAGATTCTGGGGCATACCAACATCCGTACTACGGAAATCTATGCGGACATAAACGAGGCGACAATCTACAATTCGATAGCCAAGATCAAGTTTAAGGAGCTGGAAAAGGTTGAGCGAAGGATAGCCAGGAGTTTTTCCAATAAAAGCTGAAGAGATCCACTGCCAAGAGCTTTAGCTTCTGGCAATGGACCGAAAAAATTGTGATAACTATAAGTCACCGATGATCCCGGCATACCCGGTTATCCGAATGACATCACCATCTTTCAAGTCTTCTTTCAGCAGTTCCATATTAATGATAGCGAGGGGGATATAATGCTGCCATGTCGTAGGGGAATAACTTTCCCATGACTCGGCAGGGTTGGGATTGGTATATATTATATTATTCCCTAACATTACATATCCCTTTTCCGAATCAATACATCTTCCCTTCTCATTAACTATTGTCTATTTTGATATCTGGTCGATAACAAGTCTGGTGTTTTCTTTTGGAATGGTAATTGTCGCGGAAACAGCACTCTTTATTCTTATTCCGACAGCATCAGATTCCAGATTGCAATTTTCTCCTTTCAATGATATTGTATGTTTTTGGGATTCATTATCAAAATGATAGGTAATATGTGTTGTATGGGGACTTGAAGAACCATTCCATGGAGTAAGTCTTATTTTACTTCCCGTTTGATTCTTCATTATATATTCATCGGCAGGAAGTGTGAAAATGATTGTAAGTGGCAGCTGCCCTGCTTTAAAACTGGCTGTAATAGTACTGTTAGGATTATTCGCTTATATTTCATTATCTTTGTTGCCTGAACTAACTTTTAATCAAAAACGAATAAAAATAATGCTTTCTTTGAATACTCCCAGTGCCAGGAATCTGATTGGATTCGGCATTTTGTGTGTTGTAGGGTGGTACTGGTCCGAACACATAACTTCAGTCCTGACTGATACGAATCAGGTCGCTAAAACCGCTTCCGGAATATCTAAACTGGAGTGGTTGAAAACATCACCGATAGCCAGGATAATAATGGTCTATACAATGGGCAGTTTGTGGTATGGATGGAAAATTACAGGACGGCTGAATCCTTCGGGGATCATTATCATTTTCAACTGGCTTGTGATGTTTATATGGTTTTCTCTAAGATTATGTATAGCGGCGTATGCAGGAGTGGTTGTTACCCCGTTTTGTCTCGTGCGGGACATCTATCGGGTTATAAAGGGAGAGGAACAAACAGATTGAGCCCCATCATAGAAACAGTGATAATAATAATCCGGGGCCGGACACACCTTATGGTATCTATGATTTATGAACCGGTATAATATAAAATTAAAGGCATTTCAAAAAGAAATGGGAGTTATACAAGGATTATTTATTAAATATTTCTAAAAGGATTCCTGTTTGCGAATGCTCTCCTCTACGGGGTATATTTAAAAATGAAGCCCCGGTGCATCACTGCAGCGGGACTTCTCCACCTTAAATTCATCTTATGTCATTTTAATGAATTACATTTCCATTCCGGCATCCGTTGTCAATTCCTTTATCCGGGCCATCTGCCTGTCCAGAAAATAATCTGTATACAGGCTGTATGTTTCGTTTTCATAGAAACTGATCAGCCCTTTGCGGTAATTCAGAATATCGGCATCTTTTGCTGAATAGACCGGAATCAGTCCGGCATTCATCATCACAATGCTTTCCACAAGGCGTGCCGTACGTTTGTTGCAGTCGATGAACGGCTGTATCCGTGCAATGTTGCAATGGAGATACACAGCACGTTCAAGGGGATTCTCCAGCTCCGCCTGCCGATAAAGTACCTCGCTTAGCTTGAAACGTATCTCATATACATCCCGGGGAGGCACATAATCAGTTCCGGATATCCTTACCGGACGTGTGCGGAACTGTCCGGCTTCCTCATCGGAAACCAGGCCGGAAGACAGCCCGGAATGCAGCCGGAGCAGAGTACGCTCATCTATTATCTCGGTATTCTTCCCTTTATGGATATACTCCATTTCAGAAACAAAAAGATTATGCAGGTTCTTCAGCATTTTGGCATCCTCGTACCGCTTTTCCGATGTTATGCCGTCTTTCAACAAGGCCTCTGTTTCGACGTATGTATATGTATTCCCTTCAATCTTTCCTGAATAATAGCACCATACAACAGCTAGATTCCGGATATCAGAAGAAGTCAAATCCGATAATTTTGAAAGCGGAGATTGAAGTATCTGCTCTGCTTTTCGCAACTGATTGTCTGTAAATATATTCATTCTATTTTTTTATTATTCCAACTTTGTGGGAACAGTTTAACATAATTCGTTGTCTCATCCCAAATGTAACCACCAGTGTAGTTACGGTTGAACAGATAGTCCGCATCACATCGGAGCAATATCCATTCTTTAGAACCTTCTGCTCTCCAATACAGGTGTACAAGTGCGCCTGCATAGCTAACTCCATTGGATCCTATAGGCTGTAATCTTTTAACCGGAAACTTACAGCTCATGATACCTTTCCAGAAACGTGTTCCTGCCGGAATATCCACAGAAACCTTACCGATTTCATCTCTCCATTCCTCATCGTTTACCGCACCTTTTTTTCTATGGCTTGGTCTATATGAATTGGACTTCAGCTTGAACTCACGTTCCCAGACCGCTTTTATTTCGCCCCTCAGCGCCTTTTCCCCCCGGTTGGATAAAGTATATACCAGATTCCATGGATCATCATCAGGGACCGGATATGCAAGAATAGAGGTATATCCCTGTCCTTCCACTTCCATCATGCGCAATGCCGGCAGGTCATCCGATGCAGGTGCTTTCACCTCATACAGCCATTCCTCGTCCGTACTGCCATAGGAATATCCCACTGCCCTGCACCACATCGTTTCTCCTTTCTTGCGGAATAACGGCACAAGCTGGTATGTACCGGGAGCGGAAGTCACATAGCACTGGATACGTTTTCCATCCCATGCCCCATTCGTCTTGATGTCTATCGGCTGGAACTGCTCCACAATCTCATTCGTACCCGGCCTCATAAATACAAACCGTAACTCTCCCTCGCCGTTATCGCAATAGGGATTGTAAAAGGTTCCGAACACCTTGCCTTCATTCTGATAGCAGTCATAGCCGTATTCGGTATAATTGGGCCATACCTTGAAAGGATAGTCGTCCGGATTCGGGTTGAGTATAATCTGGTCCGTCTTGCCATACCGGCTCCAGTACTCCACATCGATGTCCACCTGCTCCATGTTGACCGGGGAGTTGTAGTTTCCCGTCATTTTCAGTGTATAGGTGTATTTCATTCCCGCCTCCCATTCATGGTCCCTGTGGAACTCATAGGCATATTCCTTCCCGTCAATGGTAAAACTGACCGTCGCTTTCTGGTCATAACCGTAGACAGGGGGAAGGATTGTCTCCACCACCACCGGATCTGCATCGTTCAGATGATAGTTGCCGCCAGCTTGCAGGCTCCCCCTGCTTGAGAAATCGAATATCAGGGGGGAGTTGGTTTCCCGCCTGATGTCAAGCGTCATCCTTGTGATCACATTGTCAAACCTTATGTTTGAGACAATGCCTTCTCCCATATATTCATTTTTCAGAATTTTGATGCGTACCAGGCTCATGGCATGTCTCATTTCAATATCCGCTGTCGGAATGTCCCTGGTGACCGACGCCCTTCCATACAGGATGT
>ERZ779982.1100-NODE-1100-length-10740-cov-1.732148_pt1 | contig 10740 bp, 11 predicted proteins | sample MGYA00511936_ERZ779982 | MGnify/ENA primary metagenome ERZ779982 (study PRJEB29588, sample SAMEA2146682) | human gut metagenome | biome: human gut; feature: human-associated habitat; material: faeces | place: Denmark | collected 2008/2010 ... | reverse complement strand
TCTTGTTAGCCAAAAGTTACCATGGGGGGGGGTATTTAAGTAATAACTCCCTTGTATATAAAAGAAGTTTAAAAGATTTTTGTTGTTGGAACTTAGCATTAAGTTGTTTTCTTTGTGGAAACAACTTTTTTGTGTGTTTAAAAGGAGTGATTTTATGAGAAAAATAAAAAGAAGAAAGTATTATACAAAGTATCTCATCATCACAACAATATGTGTTTTTTCATGTATGGGAATAGGATATAGTTATTTACAAGAAAATTTAGATATTAATATGAGCTTATCTAAAAAAAGAATAGATATTACAGATAATGTAGTAGCAAGTGGAGATGGGTTATATGAAGATAAGTATGAAAGTGGAAGATATATTTATCGTGGTAGTAATCCAAACAATTATATAGAGTTTAATGATGAATTATGGAGAATTATCGCTAAAGAAACAGATGGAACCTATAAGATTATCAGGGATGAATTATTACCACAGAATGACGGGTATACAAAAATGTCATATGATGAAGCATATCATAGAAGTACGGAAAATAATACATATTGTACAAATTCAAATTGGGGATGTGGAGTGTTTGCAGCCGTATCAGGCACCTTTCAAACTCCAAATGGAAACTATCGTGGAACCGTAACAGAAGATTCTAGTATAAAGGAGTATCTAAACAATACATATTACCCAACATTAAATAGAACAGCTAAAATACAAGTACAAAGCCATATTTTTAATATTGGTAGTGTTCAATATTTAGATAAAAGTGGAAATGACAGTATTGAAAAAAATATAGCAGGAGAGAAGATGTATCAATGGACAGGAAATGTAGGGCTAGTCAATGTTAGTGATTTATTAAGGGCAAGTACGAATACAGCATGTGAATCAGCGACTGATCAGTATAAGCAATTATCTGCAGATACTTCAAAAGAAACTTGTAGTTCTTATTTAATAGAATTATCAAATCAAATGGTATATTGGACCATAAATGCGTTTTCTGCAGAGTCTGGAAATTATGCAAGCAATGCGTGGGGAGTTGCTTTATTGGAAGATAAAGTTGGTTTTGTATATTATAATACTCATTATGGAAAGAATTATGGTACTGGTGTCCGTCCAGTTATCTTTTTAAAGCCATCAATTCATTTTATTAGTGGAAACGGAACCAAATCAAATCCATACATCATAGAATAAGAAATTGTGAGAGCAATTTCCTTTTTTTATTTAAAACAATTTATTATGAGAATATGTGACAAATTTGTCACGAAGAATATAGGAGAATAACTTGCTGATTTTAGGAATTAGTGTTATACTGTTTTAGTATGAATATTGAGGTGAGTTATGCAAAAGAAAATAAAAGATACTTCAAAACGTATTACTAAAAAAATGAAGTCATATTCTGCAAATTATATGAAAACAAATATCTTGTTTTTAAGTTTTGTTGTGACTTCTGTATTAAATGCAACATTATTACGTTATTTGACAGTAAAAAATTATTTTGATGTATTTCCGATATTAGCAGACTTAGCAGTTGTTGTAATTATTGGTGCATTTGGTTATTTCTTTAAACCAAAGAATCAGTTTAAATATTTTGCCACTTGCTCTATCATCTTTACGATTTTGTGTATTATAAATTCAATGTATTATACGAATTATTTATCATTTGCGTCTCTATCATTATTACAGACATCATTACAGATTGTAGATGTTGCGGATGCAGTTGTAGAAAATGTTATGGAGTTAAAAGATTTTTCTTATATATGGGCTCCAATCGCACTTTTCTTTTTAAATCATACATTGAAGAAGAAAGATTATTATAAGAAAGTAGCTGAAATTGAAGTAGGAAAAGTAAGAGCACTAAATACTATGGTATTTGGACTTGTTGTTGTAGGTGTATTTATTTCTACTTTAAATTCAGTAGATATTTCAAGACTTGGAAAACAATGGAATCGTGAGTTTATTGTGATGCGTTTTGGGCTATATACATATCAAATCAATGATGTTATTTCTAGTTTAAAACCTCAAATTAGTCCACTGTTTGGATATGATGAAAAAGCACGTGAATTTAGAGAGTATTATGATAAAAGAAGTCAAGAGACACACGCTGAAAACGAATATACAAATGTCTTTAAAGGGAAGAATTTACTTGTGATTCATGCTGAGAGTATGCAAGAGTTTGTAATGGATTTAAAGTTTAATGGGGAAGAGTTAACACCAAATTTAAATCGTATTGCTAGCGAAGGTTTATTTTTCTCTAATTTCTATGCACAAGAAAGTGTTGGAACTAGTAGTGATACTGAATTTACTTTTAATACTGCACTTATGCCAGCAACGAGTGGAACTGTATTTATTAGCTATTGGGATAGAGAATATGTTACTATTCCTAAGTTGTTAAAAGAACAAGGATATTATGCATTTAGTATGCATGGAAATAAGGGTAGTATGTGGAATCGTGATACAGTTCATCCAAAAACATTAGGATATGATAGATTCTATAGTTATAATGATTTTAAGATTGATGAGACAATTGGATTAGGATTATCTGATCGTTCATTCTTTAGACAAGCAGTTCCAAAAATTAAGAAGATTCAAGAAAAGAACAAGAATTTCTATGGAACATTAATTATGCTTTCTAACCATACACCATTCTCAGATGTTGAACATTTACCAGATCCAATTGAGGTAGATTATAAATATGAGAAAACAAATCCTGAAACGGGAGAGAAAGAAACTGTTTCAGCACCATATATGGAAGGTACAAAGTTAGGAAATTACTTTAAATTTGTACATTATGCAGATAGTGCAATTGGACAGTTATTTGATGATTTAGATAAAGCTGGTATTTTAGATAATACAGTAGTAGTAATTTATGGAGATCATGATGCAAAATTAAAACAATCTGAGTTTGAATATTTCTATAATTACGATCCTTATACAGACAGTGTTTTAGATAAAGATGATCCAAATTATCACGATGTTGATTTTTATGATTATGAGTTAAATCGTAAGGTACCATTGATTATTTGGACAAAAGATCATGAGAATGACGATAAGTATACGAAAGAAATTACAAAAATAATGGGTATGTATGATGTACTTCCAACATTAGGAAATATGTTTGGATTTACTGATAAGTATGCATTAGGTCATGATATCTTCTCAACTGATGAAAATGTTGTTATTTTCCCTGATGGTAACTGGTTGACAGATAAGATGTATTATAATCATCAAAAAGGGGAAGGAAAGGTATTACATGATGGTGATACAGTAAGTATTGATTATATTGAAAAGTATAATCAAATGTCAGAGGAATTATTAAATGTAAGCGATTCTATTATTGTTTATGATTTAATTAAAAAACAAGATGAAGCAAAGAAAATTGTAGATGATTATAATAAATAGGAGGATTATATGGCAGCAACTACTCGTACAAAAAAAAGAAAGTTAAAAAAGAAGAGAATTATTATTGCAATGGTTGTTTTAGTTGCAATCATTGCAGTAGCATCTTTTGGTGTTTATCAGATATGCTTTAATAAAAAAGAAGCAAAAACTGTTGTAACAGTAACTGATAAGATTGCTAATGATTATTCCATTACTGATGAAGCTACAAAATATTCAAAAGATTTATTTTCAAAATTAAAGAAAGAATTATCTAAGGATAGTGTAGACGAAGAAAAATATGCGAAATTAGAAACGCAATTATTTATGAGTGAATTGTTTACGTTATCTAATAAAGTAAATCGAAATGATGTAGGTGGTGTACAATTTGTTTACAAGGATTATCAAGAATCATTTACGAAAGAAGCAATGGAAGGCCTTTATCACTATGTAGAGAATGATATATATGGGGATAGAAAGCAAGAACTTCCAGAAGTAGTAAATGTCGATGTAATCAATGTAGAACAAAAAGAATATACACTAAATGATGAAGTAACAGATGATAAAGCTTATTATATTGATGTTACTATGAATTATGCGAAAGATCTTGGATATCAAAAGTCTGCAACTGTTGTATTAATCCATAATGGTAAACGTTTAGATATTGTTAAAATGACTGAAAAATAGATGGAAGAATATTCTTTCATCTTTTTTTGTAAACAGTAGATGAAAAAAAAGAGGAAACATGATATAATGAAAAAGAGAATGAGAGGTAAGCTATGACAGAAGGTAAGAAACAATGGTTGATTGCACTTTCTATTTTATGTGCTTTTATCTTATTATGGATCTTTTTATTTTTTATGATGAAGAGTCCTACGAAAACGAATTATAGTAAAGTGAGTCAATTGACTTTTGAGACACGATTGAAACAGGTTTCTTCTGATATAAAAGGAGAAAAACAGGGTCAATATATAAAATACCAGATTGATGAAAATCGTGAAATTTATGTAGATTATCAAAAGAAAAATATTTCTCGATTATTACTTGTCTTTGATCAAGAGAATTATCAAGAAACAACATCTAAGCCATTATTACAAGAAGTAATTGATATTTGTATTCCAAAGTTGGAGGACAATGAAAAGATTGCTACACGATTAATGGACTTTGAGGAAAAAGAAGATGATTTAGTGGCTAATGATATTACTATAGATAATATTGAATTCTTATCACGCATTGATCGTGATAAAAAGAAAATAGTATTTTATATTTATTATTTAGATAATGAATGAAGAGGGGATTGATTGTATGGATTTAGTTATTTTTATTGTTTTAGCACTCATAGTAGTTATTTTATTTAAATCATTTGATAGCTTTGTTTATTTCTTTGCGATTATTGATATCTTGCTTCGTATTTTAGATTTCTTAAAGCAACTTTTAAATATTCCAGAGTTAACGAGCTTTTTAAATCAATATGTACCAACGAGTATTCTCAGTATGATAAATCATTATTCAACAGGTGTATTTAATCAAATATTGACATGGGGATATCTTATCTGTTTTATTGTATTTGAAGTATATTTAATCAAATATTTTATGAAAACAAAAAGAAGGAGATAGTTATGAAAAAGGGTTTTACTTTAGTAGAATTATTAGCAACCATTACGATTTTAGGGATTATTGCATTGTTGTTAGTGCCAACTGTAACTGGGACACTTTCTAGTTTTCGTCAAGATTCTTCTGAAAATCAGAAAAAGTCGATTGTCTCAGCTGCAAAATTATGGGCAAGTGATCATCGAATTGATCTGCCTGCAACAGATGGTGAAACAATTTGTGTAAAGGTTTCAGAGTTAAAACAAGGTTATTTAGAAGAAGATATTAAAGACCCGGATACAAAGCAGTCTATTTCAAATAATGCAGGGGTACAAATTAAACGTGTGGGAAAATCATATGAGTATACCTATCAAGATAGTTGTTCTGGAGTATCTGTTAGTCCAGATCCTTCAGATAGTCCAACACCATCAGATAGTCCAAAGCCTTCAGAAAAACCAATTAGTATGCAATTAGCTTTAAAAGAAGTGGGGGTTACGAGTTCTAGTGTCACGGTACAGGCCAGTGCAACAGTTACGAATGATACCCTAAAAGGGTATCAATTTTCTTCTAATGGAGGAACATGGACATCATTACAGACAAGTGGTACAAAAGTATTTACGGGTTTAAAGAAAAATACAAATTATGAAATTAAAGTAAGAGCACTTTCTAGTAGTAATCAACAAATAGAAAAGTCTATTACTTTACATACAAGTAATATTGGGACTCCTACTTATCAGGTAACAAATACAAGTGATCACAAGAAAAATGTAACGATTCAATATCCAAGTGGGAAAGAATCAAGTTGGGTATATGAGTATTCTTTAGATAGTGGTCGCAGTTGGAATACAGTAGATGGAGTAAGCCACAGTATGAAATTTGAACAATCTGGTACAGTCATTGCCCGTGTAAGAGATACAGGAAACAACAATAATACGGTGACAGCTAGTGTTTTAACAGTTACTGTAGAAGTTCCAAAATTACAAGTAATTAGTTCTGTTGAGATGGTATCAGGATCGTCAACGACGAATTCATGTCTAACATTTAACAATTGGCATATATCATGGTTATTTGTATATTCTGATAATTCTATAGAACGTTTTCCAAGTGCAACTGTAGAAATTTTCTATCCAAATGAAACAACACCAATTACTTATTATAATCAAAATTCATCTCTTACTGTTCCGAATATTCCATCTCCACATAATTCTACATGTGTTGGTGATGGTAAAAAATATAAGATTCGTGTTATTGCCCCAAATGGCAAAACCGGAACAGCTATATATAATTGGACACAGGCTAGCAATGGAAAATATGATTGGTTGCGAGATAGTTATGAATATTAGATACTTTTTCGAAAGTATCTTTTTTTCTTCCAAACATTTGTTTGTTATGGTATAATGAAATAGGTGATACTATGTATTCATATATAACAGGAATTGTAAAAGAAATAGAAGCAAGTTATATTGTTGTAGATAATCATGGAATTGGATATATGATTTATACTGCTAATCCATATCAGTTTCATGAGGAGGAAGAAGTTAAGATCTATGTGTATCAACAAATAAGAGAAGATGAGAATACACTTTATGGTTTTAAAACAAAAGAAGAGAAGGATTTATTTTTACAATTAATTCAAGTAAAAGGATTGGGATGTAAGATGGCATTACCAATGTTGGCAACAGGATCAATTGAGGGAATACAGGATGCAATTGAAAGGGAAAATGTATTATATTTAAAGAAGTTTCCTAAGATTGGAGATAAAGTAGCTAGACAAATTATATTAGACTTGAAAGGTAAATTAGCTGCTTCTACATCTGGACAAAAAGCAGTGGATCAGTTTGCAGAATTGGTAGAAGTATTAAAAGGATTAGGATATAAACAACCAGATATTAAACGTGTTTTACCACAAATTGATAGTAGTTTAGAGTTAGAAGATCAAATTAAAGAAGCATTAAAACTTATGTTAAAATAGGAGGTGCTTATGGAAGAAGATAGAATTGTAACAGGTGAAAAGTTAAAAGAAGATAATTTTGAACAGAGTATCCGTCCTGATCGTATTGATGATTATATTGGACAGGGAGAAGTGAAAGAAAATTTAGAGATTTTTATTAAAGCAGCAAAGATGCGTGAAGAGCCATTGGACCATGTCTTGTTATATGGCCCTCCAGGACTTGGAAAGACAACATTGTCTTATATTATTGCTAATGAGTTAGGTAGTAATATTAAAACAGCGTCTGGTCCATCAATTGAAAAGAGTGGCGATTTAGCTGCAATTCTTTCTACTTTAGAGCCGGGGGATGTATTATTTATTGATGAGATTCATCGTATGCCTCGTTTTATTGAAGAAATTTTATATCCAGCTATGGAAGATTTTACATTAGATATTATTGTGGGAGAAGGGTCTACTAGTCGTAATATTAAAATTAATTTACCCCCTTTTACATTAGTTGGAGCAACGACACGTGCTGGAGATTTATCAGATCCACTACGTGATCGTTTTGGTATTATTTCGAAATTAAATTATTATACTGTAGAAGAGTTAACACAAATTGTAAAAAGAACGAGTCGTGTTTTAGAGTGTAGTATTGACGATGATGCTGCGATAGAACTTGCAACACGTAGTAGGGGAACTCCACGTATTGCGAATCGTCTATTCCGTCGTGTTCGTGACTTTGCCCTTGTTATGGGAAATGGAAATATCGATTTAGAAATTACGAAATATGCATTGGACAAGCTAAAAGTAGATAGTTTAGGATTAGATAATACCGATTATAATTTATTAAAATCTATTATTGAAAAGTTTAATGGTGGTCCTGTTGGTATTGAAGCGATTGCCTCTTCTATTGGTGAAGAAAGAGGTACAATTGAAGACGTTTATGAACCTTATCTTTTACAGACTGGGTTATTAAAACGAACGAGTAGAGGAAGAATGGCGACGAGAAAAGCATATGAGCATTTACAGATTCCTTATCCAGAAAAAGGTGAATAAATGAAAGTAATTGTAATATTAGGACCTACAGCGGTTGGTAAAACAAAATTAAGTGTGGAATTGGCTAAGAGATTAAATGGAGAAGTGATTAATGCGGATAGTACACAAGTCTATCAAGGGTTAGATATTGCTACTGCTAAGGTAACTGAGAAAGAAAAGGAATATATTCCTCATCATTTATTTGATATTAAAAAGATGACAGAAGATTATAGTGTCAGTGATTATCAGAAAGATGCTAGAATGGTTATTGATGATTGTATAAAACGTGGTAAGACACCTATTTTGGTAGGAGGAACTGGTTTATATATCAAAGCTGCATTATATAATTATCAGTTTGAACCTACTTCTTATAAAGGAAACTATCAATGTTTTAGCAATGAAGAACTTTATCAACAATTGTGTCAAATCAATCCAAATACAAAAATTCATCCAAACAATCGTAAGAGAATTGAAAGAGCCCTTGATTATTATCATGAAACAGGACAAGTGTTAGAGTTAAAAGAGAGGTCAGAAACATTACTATATCCAACTATTTTCTTAGGATTGACATGTGAGCGTAATCTTTTATATGAACGTATTAATCACCGAGTTGATGTGATGAAAGAACAAGGATTAGTAGAAGAAGCAAGGAAGATATATGATTCTCATATTCGTACAAAAGCAATCATGACACCTATTGGTTATAAACAATTATTTCCTTATTTTGAGGGAACAAAAAGTTTAGATGAATGTTTAGAGATAATCAAAAAAGAGAGTAGACATTATGCGAAAAGGCAATATACCTTTTTTAAACATCAATTACCTGTTCATTGGATAACAGTAAATTTTGAACAGTTTGATCAAACAGTGCAGGAAGCATTTGATTATGTTTGCAGAAAGTAATTGACTTTCTGCTTTTTTTCTTAGATAATGAAGGTGTAACAAGAAAGGAGTGTGATCAAATGTATATAAGTTACATGTGTAATGGGGATTTGATCACAGTATGTGATTAAATCCAAAATAGGAGGATTTAAAATGAATATTTGGGATGAATTGTATGAAAGAGCAAAAGAAAAGTTAAATCCCAGAACAATATCACCCTTTATTGAAGCAGGAGGCGTTGCCGCAGCTATTCTAACAGATCAAGGAAACATATATACTGGTGTTTGTATTGATACAGCATCTACTCTTGGTATGTGTGCAGAAAGAAATGCAATTGCTAATATGATTACCAATGGTGAAAGTCGTATTGTAAAACTTGTATGTGTTATGAGAGATGGAAATGTTGGTATGCCATGTGGAGCATGTAGAGAATATTTAATGCAGCTAGATAAAAATAGTAAGAATATTGAAATTTTAGATAATTTAGCTACGAAAGAAGTAGTGAAATTAGAAGAATTAGTACCAAAGTGGTGGGGATATGAACGATTTGAAACTGATTCTAATTAAACCTGAACTGAAAGATTATTGGTATGAGAAACAGTTATTAGAAGATCCTAAGACGATGAATTATAATGCGGGGTATGATGTTACTTATTCTGGTTATCATTATGATACAGGTTGTATTGATTTCCCAGAAGATAAGTGGGAAGCATCATATCAAAAAAGAAAAGCATCAGATCGTTTTTTTGCATTTCTAAAAGATACTGTCAAAGATCGTTATGTTGGTTATGTGAATTATCAATATAATTCGATGAATAAGAGATACGAATGTGGTATTTTAATAGAAGCTAAATATCGTGGATTAGGTTATTCTAAAGAAGGTTTATACTTATTGTGTGATGCTGCATTTAAAAATGGTGTCGATGCTTTATATGATGGTTTTGAGAAAGATAGAGTAGGTGCTATGAAACTATTTCAAGAAATAGGATTTCAAATTGTGGAAACATCTACTTGGAAGAAATTTGATGATATTGTAGAAGGGGTTACAATTTGCTTAACAAGAGAACAATTTTATAAGAAAAAAGAGAATTTATAATAATTCTCTTTTTATATTCCTTCACGATAAATGTTTTGATCAAAAGTATGATGAAGTGGGTCTTTTTGTAATAATTCTGTACCTGTAATTAAGAAGTAATGATCTAGTAAGATATTTTGATGAGTATTGACAACAGGGTCATCCCAAGTTAGATCAATATGTTTCCATGCACCATTGACATAGGCCAAATTCCATACATGTTCTGTATTGGATATTTTGTAATTTGGAACGCCAAAACGATTTAAGAATAATGCCATGGTATCAGAATATCCCCCACATAAAGCAATATGATATTTCAATGTACCATAAGCAGTATGTGTTGATTTTTTATTTTTATATTCTTCGTTATTTAAATTTTCTGCTCCAACACTATCATATACAGTATGATTGATAATATAATCATGGGCTGCTTTTATTTTCTGTTCCAAAGTCATTTGGTCATTGATAATTTCTTGATAGATGCTATCAATTTCTTTTTCAATAAATGCAATTTGCTCTTGGGAGTATGTTTTTTCTACTTCTACATGAATTTTCCCAAAATTATTGATATCGATATATAAATGATTAAAACTATTATATGGATGCACAAAGTTATTAAAATTAGATAATTCTTCTGGATTTTCTGTTAATGATTTCGCATCTTGAAAACAGTTTGTATACTCTTCATCACAGAAGAATGTAAACTCACTCCAACCATTATTTAAAATTGTATAAATAATATTGAGTAAATCTTGTCTACTTTTGGGTTTAAAATCATTTGTTTCTTTCACATAAGAAATATTTAATGATTCTTTATATTGGTTTGCTGCTTTAATGACCATGTCATTTTTATAAATG
>ERZ779982.1093-NODE-1093-length-10792-cov-3.415945_pt1 | contig 10792 bp, 22 predicted proteins | sample MGYA00511936_ERZ779982 | MGnify/ENA primary metagenome ERZ779982 (study PRJEB29588, sample SAMEA2146682) | human gut metagenome | biome: human gut; feature: human-associated habitat; material: faeces | place: Denmark | collected 2008/2010 ... | reverse complement strand
TAAATCTTTTGATTTTCTCCAAACATGGGTGAGGGGTGTGAAGGGTAACACTACAGAAGGGTGGGGGTCTTACACCGGATTGTGAAATTATAATTTTGGGCATACGATTCGAGTTGGCAATATATAATATGATAACCTACCCCGGGAGTGGGAGGGGGTGTGATTTTGAGCACCCGTACTTGTGAGTTGGCAATATATATTAATTTCTATTCATCTTACTAATTGCAAGCAAGCCCCGAAGGGGCGCAGATTGCCACAGTGCGTCATGAAGTTCCGAGTTGGCAATATACTTAATATTAACTGTGAATTTGAGTTGGCAATATATAATATATATTAATAATTATATTACCATTTGGTAATATTGAAATATATAACTAATTTTGTATTGTCAAATTAAATAGTAATATATTTGCGAACTTAAATCGCAGAATTTAATAACAATTAAAATTTATAACAATGGCTAAAGAAGTTAAAGACTTAACAAGTAAAGAAGTAGATGAAGTAAAAATATTAAAGACTAGTTTGTCAGAATGTCCAGTAAATACTGATTTAGGATGTAATGAATCAAAGGCAACTAACTGGGTGAAGTTAGACAATAAAACAACAGATGTAAAATTAGAATTATTAAATAAATTGCAAGACGGACTAGCTAATGGAGCTGGTATTGAATATTTAATGCAACTATCTTGCATTTATAATAACATTCGCTAATAATGAGACATATTGATAGAATTAATAAGCAGTATGAAGAGAAGGAAGTTAAATTGCTATATGATAAAGCTGTAGCGTTAATGAATCTTCTTAGTGATGAGGAATATGAACAAGTAATTACAGACAATGCAGATATATTTAAATTAGCATCTCATCCAGAGAAGGGTGAGTTCTATTTACAAGATAAGCACAACTTAGCCCAGATTGTAGACATATTTAGTAAATTCATTAAAACTAAAGGCCTATCTAAGGACGAATTTAAAATAATGACTCTAGATGAAGTTAAAGAGTATATGGTTGATGTTATTAATGATATCACATCATTCGAACCAGATGAGCTATTCACAATAGTAAAGAACTTAGAGAAACTTCAATGATAACACAAGAAGTAGAATTAGTAGAAGAAGCATTATATAGGAATGCGTACATATATCCAGGCTGGAAGTATTGCCTACCTGGATTACTAAAGACAATATATTTATGACAGGAGAAGAAATTATAGTAACATTTAAAGAGCCTTGGTATAATGATTATACCAGATGATTATACACTCAATTATCTGAACAAATGATTAGAGAAGAGATTGAGAGAGTGCATAAAGAACCAATCATTACTAATACTGCATTTGATATAGCAGTAGACAAGGCTTTCTTAGAGTTACTGCATGACAACAAGGATTTAATTAATATTACAGAACGATACAAGAACCATGAGTAAAATAGCAACAGAATTAGAAGCTAAGACTATGGGGGGGGACTCTCTCGGTAATTGATAATAAGTGCTGTACTAAAGCTAGAGCACTTGAATTAGGATGTCAGATTAAAAGTGGATTTAGTTATACTGATAATCAGTTAGTAGAGTTAGAAGGTATAGAGGCAGCTATAACTGCTCCAAATGTAATCCTTCATTATGGTTGGCAGGATATGCCAATTAATAATATACAGCAATTTAGAGTACGTTTCTCATTTGTTAATGAGAGTTCAGTGAATGGAGAGCCGTTTGACAATACTATGTACTTTACAATTACTCCAAGATTAGAGCAAGGAGAACAAACGTACACTAAGACTTTAGCAAATCCTCTTAAATATTACTTAGAGAAATTAGCACTTCCTAACCAAGACCCATATAATACACCTGTTTGGATACGTTTTGAGGGATACGTGATGCTTAGGCAAGTGTCTCAAATTATATTAGCAGTAGATTCTCAATCTGAGAATTGGGCAGAAGGAGTAATATTCCCTTCATCTGGAAAGTGGGTCAAAATGAATAATTCTGGTAGAGTATTTAGATTTACTGGTGGGGAAATAGACCTAAACATAGAACTGTATACAGCGTCAGCGCAATGATTAAAGTAACTGATAATAAAGAAATAAAAGAGACAGTCTTAGCAGGACTTAAAAGGAATAAAGAGAAGTATGGTAAGAAGTACTGCCCATGCTCCTTAGTAAGAGATGAAAATACAGTATGTATGTGTAAAGAGTTTAGGGAAATGGAAGAAGGGACTTGCCATTGCCAACTTTATGTTAAAACTAAAGACTAATAATTATGGATGAATTAAAGAACCAATTAGCACAGTATTTATGTAGCCAAATTCATAATGGCACTAAGGATTTGATTGAATTAATTGAATCAGAAGACCTTATTAATGAACAGTGGTATAAGAACTGGAAGGAAGAGATGAGAATCTTACTACAGGAGAAGTAATTATGATAATACTTAGTGGGAACTGTCCTAGGCATCATAATGCCATTATGTTGGAACTTACAGACTTTGACGACAGTAAAATTTCCTATCTAGCTAGAATATCTAGAGGACATCATGTTGACACTCTATTAGTTCCGAGAGAATATAAAGATACATTTGAATCTACAGAACTATATAAAGTATTACTGCCTAATATTAGTATAGGTGATGTACAATTTGCTAAAATATACTATTATGATTGATGTTAGAAGGACATTAGAGAATTTACATCAGATACTTCCAAACTTATCAATAGAGGACTTATTTAGAGTTCTTGATAATATAGTAGAGATTCCACAATTTAACGTAGGACAGACAACTACTATACGTAGAGATGATAGTGGCTGGAGACCATATGACACAGGTACATTTATATCTTATGCTAGTAATGGAATAACACTTAGTGATGAAGGAACTTGTAAATAACTGGAATGAGAAACATCCCGAATACGTATTGGTACATGGGATGTATTCTTATGTAGACAATGGACAATCTAAGGATATGCACATGCTTACTATCTTTAATAAGGATAATGAATGTGTATGTGAATATAAAGGAGAAGATTTTATTAAATTATATAATACATTAGAAGAAGAATGGGAAGGCGATTAATTAATGTTGATGAAGTGGAGGACATATACTAGGAGAATGTCCGGATGAGAATTTGATAACCACAGTGGGCTACTTGGCATATATGGACGACAAATCAATAATATTGGGAAGAGGTATTGAGAATCATTGTGATGAGGACGGTACTCGCAGAGTAAAAGATACAATACACATACCAATGAGCTTAGTAGCTAGTTTTGATTGATGAACTATGATAAATGAGGAGTATAATAAATGGCTAATCCTTTACTTTGATATGCAATCTATAAATTTACAGTTCAATTGTAATGATATAGCATCATTAAAGGCACAAAGAGATAAGATAAAACAATTCTGTATTGACTGTCTAACAGGAGTAAAACATCAGGCTGACAGCTTTCTATTTGACACAAATGCCTGCATATTCTCTACTTCCGAAACCAGAGAGCTATTGTTCTCGCATGAAGAATATCTCATTCTTGAGGCTGATACTACTAAAGTAGTTGACGGAAAGTATCCCTTAGACTATGCTACTGAAATAATAGAATCTAATTTGGATGATATCATTGACTATATAGTACAATCAGGAACAGAAACATATAATGATAGAACCAGTAGAGGATTTGGGAATAGGTGGAGTCCTTATAATGAGGAGGAACGTAAACAAGTAATTAAACTGTTTAACTCTGGAAGTTGGGATAGATAATGCAGATGATTTATATTGGTGGTACGTGACATTCTCTATAGACACTACAGCTATATAATAAATTGATACCAGCCAGTAGATGCTAGGCACAAAGCCTAAGATAGTTTTTACATCTTCGTCTTGGTGGTCTACGCCAGTGCGCTCTGACGTATTCTCACTTACCGAGACGGAATCTTATTATAAACAACAAAGCCCGAACTTAGTTTAATTACTAGGCTCGGGCTTTATTATATCAACCTGTTATGTATTAATTTTAATTACTTGTCTAGAATAGTCAGGCAAGTCAAGTATTTTATTACTTTGGTCAAATGTAGAAGCTGTATTCTGCAATAGGAGTCTTTTAGTTCCATTCGAACCAATTGCATACCAATTTGAATCTACATATATTAAATCAGTAAGAGTATATTCACCTAGTGTAGATGTAGTCCAATTATTACCCCTATCTGTAGACACACTCTTCATATTATTTCCTATAAGCATAAATGTATTAGTCCCAGCTTCATTTGCATACAAACCTTTAGTCAAAGCAGTTAGTTGTGGTCTAGTGGTTGCAGCAGTCCATTGAGTTCCAGTTGGGTTAGCACTAACGTATGTATAATTACTTGTAGTGCTATATACTACACTCCTTGGCGAAGAATGAAACCCTTGTATTACTGCACTTGGTGTAAACATTCCAGGAGTATAATAAGTAAGAGAATCTGGTACAGATGTAGCCAAGAAGGTATATATTCTAGCTCCTCCCTGATATGATGCCCCAACACAGCAGTAATCATAAGGCCCAGTTGATATGCTACTGACTGGGCCTACAACACTACGCTCCTTTACTGTACCGTCATCATACACTATAATAACATAGTTCTTACCGTCTCCTCCTGCTCCCTTATAAAATACCCAGCCAGTAGAGAACCTAGCCAAGTGAGCATAACCATAAGCTCTTACAGTATCTTTGTATTTTAATTCCCACTGTTTGGTAGACTGATTAACTACATACAATCCTCCAAGCATAGACAATGCTCCAATTGCTTCACCTCCTCCAGCTATGTATGCAAAATCCTCATGGCCGTCTATAGCTGGAATTTGAGCATAGGTACCACCGCCAGCAAAGTATAAACTACCTGTCTCCGCATTAATAAGGAATAGGTCTTTGTCTACAACTATATCTTCTTCTTTAACTAATTGATTTGGCTGGTAGTTACTAGACGCAACTACGCCACCCCAGAGACTAACTATGGTTTGGTAGTGAGGACAATACCCCTCCCCTTTCCCATAATCTATTGACATACCAGTCAATTCGTTTAGTCTACCTTCTGTTACTATTTTACTCATTATTATATTTAGATTTGATGTTAATCATACAAGACTAATACATCATGTTAAGATTAATTATCTACTTGCTATATTAATAATAATCTGTATATTTGTGATATGTTTAACCATTAATACTTATAGATTATGTATATCAAATGCCCTAAGTGTAATAACACTAATTTCTGTATCAGTCAAGACACCATAGACGGTGTAGAATACAACGTTATAAGTTGTGTTATTGATGATTATATTATAGGCGTATATCCTAACTCCGATTCTAAATTTAAAGAACTTCAAGAGAAGATTGAGGATTTAGAAAGTACTATTAGTGATTTAGAGGACCGAATTGAGCGTCTAGAACGATAGTCTCACTTATATAGGCTTTAGGAATTACCATACAATCCTTACATAATGAATCAGGTATATTAATACCATAAATACTTGAAGCAAGTACAATAGCTTTATCATCTTCTTCTATGAAGTAACCTACTGTACTTGTTTCTATATCTCTATCTAAGTATCTAACACCTTCTGATAGACTGCATCCTTCTCTATCAGTCATGTACTTGCTATTCCATTTAACAAGTACTAAGTCTTTACGTTTTAATTGCTTATCCATATTAATCCATTTAATGTTATTAGTTATATATCTACATGTAAAGTTATTGATTATTAACCTATTAAACAAATGGTAATATGTTAAGTATTGTTACTAGGTTGTTCATCTAGCATATCATCATCTTCCTCTCCCTCTATAAATGCCAAAAGCTCACCTGTCTTGGCATCTCTTATATATCTAATTCCAGGAGCTACATATTCAGTAACTACCTCTTTATCACCCCACCATGGTACAAATGCATCACTCATTATCATAATTGTTAATAATAGTAGTTGCAGGAACTACCCCAAATCCATACTTATTAAATCTTCTCATAAATTCATTCTTATCCTTAATTATATAATTAAATAGAAGTCTAAGCCCATTATTCTCACTAGTCCCCACATAAGGATTATTATTAATAAGTCTATCAATCTCATCAACACTCTTGAAGTTGGGAACTCCAGACTTACCTGCTCTTTGTTCAAACTCTATTAAGGGATGCAATTGGGAGTTAAACTCTGAAGGGATAGTTAGATATTTATATTTATTTCTAACACTTACTTCGTACAGTTAAGTTTCCATTGTTATATCTATCGACAAATCTCTTAGCTGCTTCGCCATACTTAGTCCCTAGTTCTGCATCTATACTAGCGATTCTCTGTTGCGTTTCAGGATTTAGTAGATACTCTACGAAATTCTGTATGTTCTTATTAATGTCTAAATCACCATTCATAGAAGTTCCTGTATCAATGAACTGGCTCTTCTCTAATGGCTTAGCTCCTTTCTTAAACACTCTACCATTCTTCAAATCATCTCTAAGACTAAAGATTACTTGGTTATTAGAATATCCATTATCATATACATTATTAAAGATTACCCCGTCAGCACTCATCTTATCAGCTGCTCGTTCTAATGCTGCTCTGTTAGGTACATCACCTACAGTAACTATTGGTCTCTCTAACTCTAAATCACCTTCTACTCTGTAAGGTCTCTTGGCAAATCTCTCTCTAGCCTTAGCTGCTTTCTCTGCCTTACCAACTGCACGTTTAGCCATTTGTTTACCTGCCATAGATGCACCTTTACTAAGTAAACTACCTAATCCTGTTGCTAGTGTAGCATAGTCTGTAAAGGTAAGGATTCCATTTAAATTATGCAAACCTTCTTCATACTTCTTTGCTTGCATATAATCATCATATCCTTTACTAGCTGCTTCATGTGCTTGTTGATGCTGCCAAGGACTTTTAGCATCAGAGGTTACTATAGGCTGTTCGGATTGCCCATATATGTTTATCATGGACTGAATATGTTCAGCAGGGGTAGCCCTTCTAATTCTATTCGGAATATTAGGTCTATAGTCTCTAATTGCATCACGTCTATTAATAGGTTGTGCAGGTTCTTAATATTTAACTATACCACCTTCCTTAAAATTAAATGCCTTAATCCTAGTAGCTACATCAGTACCTTTACCTTCTTTACTCCAATGTCTATCAGAAGGATTACCTTGTCCTCTTAAGAACTTACGTACACCACCATTACCTGCTAACCAAGCCCCACCTAATAATCCCCAAGTAGAATATCCATTCTTATTAGCAAGTTCCAAATCCTCTTTACTGAATCCCTTCTCGAATGATTTGGCAAGTCTAATTGCAGCTTCTATTTGTAGCTTAGGATTGTTTCTAAATGTCTCTATATCCGTACCTGCATACTGTCTAATGTTGTTATACTTCTTATCATCCTGCATGAATTGGAAGTAACCATAGGCAGGTGCTCCTGCTCTATTCTGAATTGCACTATTAAATCCAGATTCCTGCTCTGCCATTTTAGTAAGGAATTGTCTATACTTCTTAGCTTCTGGATTACTAGCTTCTACTTCATCATAAGCCTTATTAAAGGCAGCCAATCCTTTATATGATTTAGGAGTATATGTAACTTTACTAGCTACTGACTTATTAATTACTGGCTCTACTGTAGGATTATTAGCTACTACATCAGTTTCTTCAGTATCTCTTACTGGTACTACTAAAGCTTCTGGTTTATCGTAAGTTGTATTATAATTATACTCACTAAATGGATTAATAGGATTAGTAATATCAGTGTAATCTATTGTAGGATTACTTACTGGATTATAACTAACAAATCTCATTCCTTGTTGAGCTTTTTTAATTCGCTTCTTATAGGTTGGGCGACTTGATTTGATGAACTTCTTACGCATGTCCCTTTTACCGTTAATCTCTTCTTGTTTCTTTAACAGAGGGGACTTCTTAAAATCAAATCTTCCACCATGTGCCATAGTTACTAATTCTGGATTTCTAACAGACTTACCTTCAATCCATATAGGATTAGATTGCTGTAGTATAAACGGACGACCTACTTTATCCATTAATGTAGCTTGTTTAATAAGCCTAACTTGGTTAGCAGTATTAGGAGAATCATTCCGCCTCTTAGCATAGTCAGCAGGATTAAATTTCCACATATCTTGAGAAGTCTGTCTAAGCTTACCCTTATTCATTTGAAACTTAACCAAGTGTCCGGCAACGTCATCAATAGGACCTATATAATCAGTTCCTGGCTGCCTAAAGGTCATGAACTCTTTATCTCCCATACGCATTACTGGTTCAGTCTCCTTACCAACAACCTTGCTGATTGGATTCTTTCCAGCATAATCAGTAAACTTTGTAACATTCTCAAACTTAAGAGGTCTACCAGAGGGTACTACTGCACTCATTTCGTATCTTCTGTTATGAACTCCAGGATAAAGCTGCTCATATCTATCCCCATGACTAAATCCTCTCCTTGCTTCATTACGGCTAATAGGTTTGATATTACTAGTAGCTTTATTAAAGAACATTCTTTTAACTACTGGATTCTCATCAAATATATATTTAGCTAATAGATTCCTGCCTTCTAAATTTCCTCCACCTAGTATTGAAGAACCTGTGTAGTCGGCTGGCATTGTTTTTATATCTTGCAAACTTACTGATGCATTACCGTTAGTTCTCTTGGCAGCTTTATAAGCAGCCACTTTTAATGGTAATTTCTCTACCTTAGATAGAAATGGAGTAATTCTGTTAGCTGTTGCCATTGCTATATTAGAAGGAGTCCTTGCTTCCTTATTAAATATCCAATGATTCTTGTTAATAGGATTCCAAGCTAAGTCAGCGTCACCTTTAATTGATTTAGTTATTAACTTGTCCTTTCCAATCTTATATCCTTTAGCACCACCATACCAAGCTCCTGGATTAGTATAAACTCCAATTTCAGACGGAATGCCAGTCTTATCTTCTAACCAATTACCCCAGCCTCCGGTAAGCTTATCCACAGTCATATTACCTAAAGCTCCTCCTACAACAGCGGCTGGAGTTGTTACTAATGCAGCACCAGCTGCTGAAGGAAGTATAGTTCTTTCTATTCCAACTAAAGGATTAGTCTCATTGGACATAGAAGCCCTGAATCTGGCTTTAGCTCCTTTAATAGGATGCCAATAGTCTCTATTTCTTTCAGCAGCTGACCTGGTATCATTAGAAGGTTCTCCACCTAAATCTACAATGGAATACTGTTTAGGTTTAGCTTTAATAGGTTCATGAATTTCTGGCCTAACTACTTTAGTATTATCGGACTCTATGGTGTTTCCTTGTTGTAGTTTAGGTATTACTTTCATTATTTATTCGATTTATCGTTATTGGTGAATCTCTTCCATATTCCTGTTACTGAATCTATGCCAAGCAATCCCATACAACACAACAGGACTGTGTCTATCATTAATGGGGCTTGAATTACGTTTATTGCACAGTATATTAACACTCCCAAGCAGACAAACCACCCTACTACTCCGCAGAGTCTCTTAGATGATATGCCAGAGTGGGATGTGAATACTTGCTTTAAGAATGTTACAAACTTCATTATATAATTACATTTATAGAAATATTAGCTGTGCCACCTCCTATATATGCCTGATTTATTGGTATTTCAGTAGTTACCCCAGATTGGCATACTGCGTTATTTGTTACACTATCTGCATCTACAGTCACCCTGTATGTACTGAAATATCCAGTGAACAATAATTTAGAGACATTAGTTAAATCAGTTGGTAAATTAAAGTGGAAGTTTCTGTCAAAGAAAGTTGCCCCTTGATAGTCTAGAGTTCCAGACCTAGGAATTGTTATAAACCCATCTGGAACTCCATCTATGTAAACATCTGCTACAAAGTCATAGGATTTAGACGTAAGCCCAGAGTTAGTTATTGAAACATGTATATTGAAGTCATACTGGAATGTTGACAACTGTATATCCTCTTCCTTAACTAACTGATTATTAGCGTAATTATCGTTAGTTTCAAGTCCGAAGAACTCTACTCTATCTCTAGTGGCACACTTGGTTGGAGTATTTGTACCTCCACCAGCTAAATTAAATATTGTTCTGTTGCAATTTTATTTGTCATTTTAAATACTTGCTATGTATTGTTTATACACATAACGGCAAGTAGACCCTGTACTGGTATATTCTGATTAGTTCCTATAATAAGTCTATCTGTTTCATAATTAGAATAGTAATTCATAGTCTTTACATTATTTAATAGGAGTGCTACGTAAGTATTACTTCCAATCACACTATTGCCAAACAAAGCCATATTTCTTATAGCATCTGCTATAGGGTATACCGCCATAGATGAAGCAGGAATATCTGGTGTAGCCGATGTGCTTTGACCATACATATTCATGATTGATATACCCATTGTAGTGTCTGTAGTAGTGTTATTAAAGAATATTAGGGTGCTGCCGCCTAGTGAACCGTTTAATAAATCTATAGCGTCAGCAATACCCCACCCCCCGACGGCTGGTTTTTCTTTAACTGTTGCTTAGTAATGCATCTATTGTTCGCAACTCCGTCTAAGCTCAAGCCTTCCTCTCTGGCTTCAGCTGCTGTTACTAATTCATTAGTGCTTTCCATTATTCTTGATATTCTCTTAAATTACCAATTGTTACTTCAAATTCATCTGATTTCATGTAGGGTGATACATCTGCATCTTTAGCAGCTTCGTTCAAACAGAACATGTCTGAAGGAAACGATAGTGCCTTTACCCTTATTTGCCTATTAGGGTCAATATAATAATCCCTCTTCCTTTAGTTGAGATTCT
>ERZ779982.1092-NODE-1092-length-10792-cov-6.844742_pt1 | contig 10792 bp, 9 predicted proteins | sample MGYA00511936_ERZ779982 | MGnify/ENA primary metagenome ERZ779982 (study PRJEB29588, sample SAMEA2146682) | human gut metagenome | biome: human gut; feature: human-associated habitat; material: faeces | place: Denmark | collected 2008/2010 ... | reverse complement strand
TATTAAATATTGATAAAATGAAATTATTTCTTGTTCCATATAAGTATACCTCCAGTAGCGTAAAATCGATCTATAATTTGATATTAGCATCAAGGTATAAATGTGTCAAACACCACTAAAGTGGTCCTTTTGAGAAAAACAAATGACAAAATCAATTCTATTATTTAGCTTTATAGGATTCACTTAAATATTTTCTCCAAAAATAAGATTTTTCATTAAAAAAAGCTAAAATTGTGATTTTTTAAAAAAATATATTGAAAACGTTTTCACGAAAAGAAAGGCCAATTTCAACGTTATTTAACCTTTAATAACAAAAAAAAGATGCTACCAAAAGATAACATCTTAATTGTATTAAATTACTTTTTGAGGGCATTTTTATTTATTTCATCTAATATTTCTTTTTTTACTTCTTCACGAAGTGTTTCTTTAAGCATTTTAAGATTATGCTCTTCTTGCATCTTCTTTATATTCTCGTCATTTTTCTTTTTAATTGTTTTAGCAATTGAAATCCCCTCCGAGATAAGAATAACAACGTATATTAATATACAAATTGGAAAAATGAAATTTTTATTTTTAAAGATGCTAGTAAAATTTAAGAAATTTACCGTTTTAATATACTTACCATAATACATATTTTCATCAATTTGCAAAGAGTCCTCAACAGGATTAGTATATGTATTATCACCTTTTGTTTTTAAATTTCCATTTTCTAAAATTCTTGTGACACGGTGAATGATGTAACGTTCACCATCGTAGTAAACAATTATATCACCAATATTAGCATCTTTAATTGAACCTTTTTTTATTAAAACCGTTTCTCCCGGATTAATTGTGGGTTCCATTGATTCTGTTGGAACATAAGATATTGAATAACCAAAAAAAGATGAAATTTGATTATTTTTTAATGCTATTGTATTTTTTATTAATATAATCAAAAGTCCCGCAACAATTAAGCTTAAAATAGATGTAATTATTATACTTATTATTTTTTTAACGTGCATGTTTATTCACTCTATTTTTTCTCAAAGGTTTATGTCCTCTTTTAACATCATCAATATAAATAGACTTTCTTCCTTTAGGAACCTTTTTTGTTTTATCTTTAGATATTCCCTTAGAATCTTTAATATTGCTTCTAGCTAACGCCTTAGCTTTTTTAGCAGCTTGTTCCTTTACAAGAATATTTTCAATTACTTCATTTTCATCAAAGCGAATTATAACATCATTATCAATATCTTCATCATATGCAAAATTTTCACGATTATTTTCAACTAATTCGTCCTCGCTATATCTTAAAACAACATCTTCATCTAAATCCTCAAGATATTTATTTTTTATTGTTGTTTGCGATTTTCTTGATTTTAATTTAGCATATTCATCATCCGGCTTAGATGTTTCTTTTGTCTTTTCATCTAATAAAGACGGTTCTACAAGTAATTCTTCTTTTTGCTCTTCAGTACGCTTTTCTTCTTCTTTTTTTAGTCTTTCTTCTTCCTCTTTCTTTAATCTTTCTTCTTCCTTAAGTCTTTCCTGCTCTGCCTTTATTCTTTCTTTTTCAGCCTTAAGTCTTTCTGCTTCTTTACGTTTTTCCTCACGAGCCTTACGCTTTTCTTCTTGAAGGCGAAGCTTTTCAAGACGGATAGCTTCTTTTCTTTCTCTTTCTTTTTGTCTTTCCTCTTGGCGTTTTAAATAATCTTCAAGATTCTTTATATTTGTATCTAAAGTCTGAGTTTCTCTATCCATTTTATTTAAATCAATTTGTTTTTGCTCTCTAATAAGCTTCATAACACGTTGTTTACGTTTTAACATTTCAAGCAACTCAGGTGTTTTTTTCATATCTTCTGTATTAACCCCAAATAAATTAGGATAAATACGGTTCAAAACATCAATCATTTCCCTGAAAACACGCTTAACACTCATTTCATAGCTTAAACCTTGAGACAATGACTCTTTATATTTTTCTTCAAATATTTCTGATATCCGACTCAATAGATACTCAGATATTTCTTGGTGGGATAATTTAATATCTTTAGGTTCTAATTCATATTTAGTAATATCATCATGTTTTAATTCACGAACATTTTTTTCGCCATCAAAGGCTTCTAATGATTGGATTCCTCTTTGATGCATCAAATCATTAATAAGAAAAACTCCAATATGATTAAAATCATTAAGAATTACATCATCGTCATCATTAGTTTTCTCATCAGATTGAACATTATAACCTACCTCAGTTGTGCGGTCAATATAAAGCCATAAATTATAAGCAATCTTAAAATCAGGATTATGAAGAATTATATTAGTTTTCATAATTGGAGGTACAACATCTTTAAGCTTAGCTACAGCTTGATATAATCCTGTTCCTTTTAATGCCCGGTACTTATCAAGAGCATTCTTTGTTTTGTCAAAAAGCTCTCTTGCCTTTTGCGTTTCATCCAAAATTTCATTAGATATTTTTATATTCATTTCTAAATCGATTTTACGATGTGATAACTTAATATTATTTTTATACCTAATTTCATCAGCACTAATTGATTCTAGGTTTTCATCCATTAGCTTTAATCTTGTATCTAAAAAAACAATCACACGATTGATTAAACTTTTAATAAAACGGTTTTCATAAATACCAATATTATCTTCCGCATATGTAGATAATATTTTTGACGGAATAACTTCATTTTGCTCATTTATATCACGTATATATTGGGTATGAGAGGCTAAATGTCTAATCGATTCTGAATCAACCTTTTTAGCCTTTTCCATTGCTACAACCTCTTGCATATAAGCAAGTGTCTTTTTAGGATCACGACATATTTTTAACAAGCTTGGATATGCCCCTATAACAACATCTAGAAAGTTTCCATCAAAAATCTTTGTTTCGCGAACTGTTTTATTATATATTGTTTTTTCGCCTTGCTGCAATTCATTAAAAAGAAAATCACCCAAAGGTGATTTTGCATTTTCAATACAAGAATAAAATGCTTCATAGAATTGCGAAACGGCCTTATCACTTAACTCTTCTTCAGTTGGTTTTAAAACCTCTAAAGCCATAATATCACATCCTAACCTACATCATTTTCTTTAAATCTTCAATATATTCAATTGATACTTTAAAGGAATTCTTTCCAAATAATTTATCTAGAAGTTCGATTAATCCATCAAGCTCATTATGAAGGAAAGATAAATTTAATGATTCAAACTTACGTAAAATCTTATTAGCCAACATATAATCAAGACCTTGAACCTCTGTAAATCCACAGGCAACATATACAGGAACGAATAATTTAATTTGCTTCATAATACGGTTACCAAAAGCAATCTTGAAGTTTTGTTGAATATACTCGTCGACTTTTTTAAATGAATCCATAACCTTAGTTGACATAGTAATCTCAGCTTGAGCCTTTTTAAATAACTCGTCAAGATAATCAAATGTCATCTGTACATTATTAGTATAATCACAATCAATTAATTCCGCTTTATTGTTAATTACAATTGGGGTTGCACGGTCATATACCTTATCAGTAATTGTAAATGTTGAGTCATCCTTATTAGCTGTACCAATAAACCAAGTATTTTGATTAATAAATAGCTTACCATTAATTAATAGCTTAGGATCACTTGGCTCAGAAGCAGGAACTAAATCAATTTTCCATTCATGAACATCTGGCATTTCCATAACTGATAGGAATTCAGCGAAATAATACTCGATACGAGCCAGGTTCATTTCATCTAGAACAATAAAATTAGGTTTATCAGAATAACCTGCTTGATAAACAGCTTTTAAGAAATCAGTTTCATTAAATTTCTTTGTAAATTCATTTAAATAGCCAAGCAATTCTGCACGATCACGCCATGATGGTTGAACAGAAATAATAGATGTTTCCTTGTTAAAGAATTTACCCATTGCATAAGGAAGGGAAGTTTTACCAGTACCAGAAATACCTTCCAAAATTAAAACCTTTGAAGTGGCCATTCCTGCAAAAAATCTAGCAATAATCTCTTTTGTATAATAAAGATGAAGCTGAGAAGCACTGTATTTAATAAATCTATCAATAAGCTCAGGTAAATTAACCATATCGCTTGATTGCATTACCGTGAATTCAGATGAAATTTCATAGTCTTTATCAACCTGTGTAAGCTTAACGAAACGTGAATCAGATTGAAGAGCAGGTCTTTTACCTTTAAGAGATGAAGTTCCTCTTTCCATATCAGCCTGTCTTGCATAGGCTTCAGTACCACCAATTTGATTAATACGTAAAGCTAAAATCTTATTTTTTTCCTCAACTAAATCAAAAACACGATTATTTAAAACTGCTATTTCATCAACAAGCTCATCTTTTTCAATCTCACGCTTTCTAAATCTTATATACTTACGTAGGAACTGAAAAATAACAACAATTACTAAGCCAAAGAAAATAACTAAAACAATTGATACTAATACAAGAACAATCCAATCTAATACTTTAAAATTTTCATTATTAACACAAGATGTTATAATATCATTTATATATTGTTTAGGATATGAATAGAATATCTTAGAAAAAAGACTAAATAAGGTTTTAAACCAATCAAGAAAATTTTCAAAGAATTTCTTTAAAAAGCTTATAAAATATTTTGAAAACTCAGCCATATTTAATCCTCCTTACTAAAACTTAATCTAATCAATTATTTGTTTTCTTCTTTTTCTTTTGATTCTTCTTCATTATCTGATTCTTTAAGCATTTCTTTTAAAAGCTCTGCACGAAGTTCTGCCTTAAGCTTTTCTTTTTCATCTGCAGAAATAGTCTCTTGATTTGCAAGCTCTTGACTAGTTTCTTTCATTTCAAGTTTTAACTTTTCTTCTCTTGCACGCATTATATTTAAAACTAAAACACCAATTTCAAAAACCAATAGAATAGCAACAGGTACAATAATAATCGCAATAAAATGATTATTTATAGTTTGAATAGTTTTACCAAAACCAGACCATTTTCCAGAATAAATACCACGAATCTCTGTAGATCCAAAAGCTTGATAATTATTACTTCCTAGACTATTTAATATTGTCAAATAATTATCAGCATTTAATTTGGATGCATCAAAATTTAACTGTTTAGCAATCTTATCACCAACTGTGTAATATACATATGAATCATTGTTTGTTTTATCAATGTAAACAATTCTATGGGTATCTAATGCTGAACCGGCTCCCTTATTAGATGCAAGACGATAATCATAGAATGTAACAATATTACCCACTTCAAGTTTTGAAATATTTTTCTTGTTAGCGATTTTTACAATAATCATATCTCCTGTATTAAATGAGTCTTTATTATCACCAGTCATTGAATCAGAAAGTACATTTAAATAACCTTTTCCAAAAATATTAGGAATTTGATCATTTTTGTTTTTAGCTCTAATATTTGAAATAGAAAATAAAAGTACCAATAAAATTAATATATAAAATACAACGTTTAAAGCGATTTTTACTCCAAACCAAACTTTTTGTTTAGTAGTCATCGGAGTTTTTAATTCTTGGGTAGTGTTTTCTTGCATATATATACCTCTCTTCAATCTTATGTTAATATTCTAACACAAATAAAATCATTTTAAAACATTAACATAAAATAGCATTATAAAAACGCATTTTATTTTTTAAATACTTGATGACATACCAATCTCAAATGTAAATGCTTCACCTTGAAGTTCAGTAATGCAATCTGCATCCCATCCTTCAAGCCACAAATACACTGTCATTTTTTTCATCATACCTGAATATAAACCATCATTTGAAGAAATAATTTCAGTTGTATCATAATCAAGATCATTTCTTTCATTTTTGGGAATTGATATTTTATTTTCACTTCTTTGATTATATAAATCTACTGCCAAATTATATTCTGTATTAATTCCACCAAAATTATATACATTATTCTTTACATTAGGAGCATTTCCTCCTATAGAATAAATAGTGGTATGTGGATTATTGCTAGAATTTAAAATATCACTATATAAACAAGCATCATATGTTGTAAGAGCAAGCCTCATTGCATTTGCAACATTCATTTTAACACCATCTGATATTTTGCCAAGTGATGTTTTATCATTAACATTCTCACCATCAAAGCTTACATACTTATCAGATGCTTTAACGGGATTAATTGTTGAAAGCCTGACAGACGTAGCTTCTTCGCTATTATCGTTATTAGAAGCAAGATAAATATCAAATGATATGTATTTATAATCAGATGCATCTTTATTATCTACATACTGAAATCCTTTATCTAAGGAAGTATAATCCTTAGGAGTTACAGGATCTAGGACAATATTTAATAAAGAGTTAACCTTATCATCACTTAAACCAGAAGCATCTATTCCTCTTTTTTGAAGAATTGCTTTTTTTACATCCAGTGATGATAAAGAATCTTGAAAATCAATACCATTGGTGGAAATTGCAAGTGAATTTCCACCTTTGATATCAAAATTAAAATCTTCTACATTATTTGTACGAGTCATAGCATACCAAGCATATGTTGATGTAACACCGGTTATTAACACTAAAATACTAAGTATAGCTGATAACCATATTTTTTTTAAGAAATATTCCATGGTATGCTCCTTTCGTTAAATTTTATAGAGTATTATTCGCTTGTAGTTGTTTTAACTAATTTGAAATTTAGTGATAATTTCCATGCTTGAGACGCAATTGCATCAAAGCATTTTTCATCGTCACCATTTAACCATACTACGAAATAAACGCTAAACTCATCTGTATTTGATAAAATATTACTTTTTACTGCATATCCATCTTTATTAGTATCTAATGCCTTATAGCCATCTGCTCCAAATCCTTCTGTGATAGTTTCACATCCAGATAATACGTCATTCCCAGTAACAGCTTTGTAATACTCCTTAGCATTTCCTTGTGTTTCTGAGGAATCAGTATTTAAATTTAAACTTTGAGATGCCTTTACAGTAGTTGGTGTAATTGCCGCATCAGCAGAATATGATAAAATCAAAGACTCTGTAACATTACCCTTTACTTGTTGACCTTTTGTAAGACCACCTGCAGTAGCAACAGCTGTATATGTACTTTGAGTTGTAGCACTAGCTGTAACACTACTAATATTTAATGAGTATGATTCATTTTCTTTAATTCCAGTTGTTTTAAATTTCAACTCAAAAGATACATATGGAGTATTTCCATCTGACACAGAAACAACAGTTCCATCACTAGTTACAAAATTATCAACTTCGCTATTTTTCTTTATAGCAATTGGAGAAAGTTTTGTACCACTTATATTAAGATTTGTTGATTGTCCATAATTTTCCCCGTTTAAAATGAATAGGTTAGCATTTGATTCAACAACACTACCATTGATTTCACTTGCTGTTACTGTATTATTAGATACAAACCATGCATATGTTGATGCAGTAGTTCCTACCGCTGCAGCTCCTACTGCTACAGCAGACATAATTAATTTTCTTCTTAAACTTTTTTTCATAATTCTATTTCTCCTTTATTTTTTAACTATTTTATTATTGCCATTTGGCATACACGTCTCCTACTTGATCAGTACTTAATACACTTTGATCAAATAAGGTGTCAAACGATTCTTCTAAATACCACCCCATAAACTTTTTACCTTTTTTATAAGGTATATTATATGGTACTGTATTTAAAAGGGCACTACTAAGATAATCAACACTTGTAACATTATCACCATCATGGTAATTAATTCTATAAGAATCAATGCTTTGCATACCTCTAAATGATAATGAAATATTTATATTTGTTCCTTGGATACCTTCGAAGCAATCTGCATCCCAGCCTTCAAGCCAAAAATTAAATTTGACTTTTTTTATTTCGTCCTTTTGTTTAAATGATACAATTTTTAATGAGTCAAGCAAGTCAAAGCTTTGATAACTTGAAGGACATGCATCATAATTTATTGGACTAAAACTCGCTCCTTGATTTACACTATAAGTATAAGATGCATTCTTATTACTATCAAATCTAGAAGCTGTGGACTTATATGAATCATTATACAATTCACTATCTAGTGATGTTGCATAAGAGCCAATGCCAATTGAAGGCTCATATATTTTGGCTTTATCTTCTACAATAGTCGAAAATCTCATTGCGTCACTAGGACGAATTTTAAAGCCTTTAGTATCTTTCTTATAATAAGTTATATTGCCTAATTCATCATATGCTTCAAATCCACTTTTCAAGCTAAATGCTTGATTAGAATTAAGTTCTAAATAATCAGATGATATATTAAGAACTTGCTTAGATGCATCATAATTATTAACCTCGGTATTAAAGCATAAATCAAATGGTGTATCAACATTAGCTTTAAAATATAAGTCAAAGCTTATATACGCACCGCTAGCAACATCTACACTTTGATTAATTCCACTATAACTTACCCTCTCAAAGATAATTCCATCTGAGGATGTTATTGGGCTTAAGCTTATCTTTTTGAGTTCAGTTTTAACAAAATCATCAGATGTTTCAACCAATTTCATTCCATCATAGAAATTACCATCAGCGCCAACTGTATATCCCTTTGAAGAAGCTACAACTGCTTTATAAATTTCATCCTTACCAAGATTCTCACTAAAATTTACTCCATCGATAGAAACTAAAGAATAATTATCTTTATAAAGACTCATTTCAAGGTTACCAACTGAAGCTGTAAGACCTTTAAGATATGCTGCATATGTCGCCGTTACAGCTGTACCAATTAGCAAAATAATAGATAATGATAATACAATAATTTTTCGTCTCATATTATCACCTTCTGAATAATGAGAAATAAATCTCAAATCTAATTGTACCACCAAGGATTTCTTCGCTTAAGTCAGGGTCTTGGGAATCAACCCAAGTAATTAAAGTAAACTTTTTAACATCCCCAGGATGCAAGTCATAAAATTTATTCTCATAGGCAATGTTATTTTCAAGATCATATAATTTGGGATCAGGATATCTTTCAAAAAAGGGATCAGATGCTTTATCCGGTACATTTCCGCCTTGATAAACTATTCCTTCATTATCATCCTCAAAATATTCAAGCCAAGTTACTAATTCAAGACCATCGTTCTTACCTGTAATTGAGCATTGTTGCATAACATTAACTATTTCACGCCCCATATTTTTCAAATAAAAGGTATATGAAACATAAGAATTGTTTTCCCAAATTCTAGATCCATCAGTATTTCTACATTCTTTTGCTTTAATAAAGGGATACATAATGACATTAGCTTCTTTAACAGACGCAGCCTCGAGTCTTGAATCATACCAAGAAAAATCTTCTTTTTCAGAAATAAAAATTTGCCTTGATGTTAAATCATCGCCAAGCTTAATTGAAAATGATCCAACATTTTGACCAAAATATGCCAAAATAACAATCAAAGTGACTAAGATACCAGTGAAGCATAGCGAGATTATAAGTCTTTTCTTTTTCTTCTTTTTAGGACCATAAATATCTTTAACATATATGTTCTTTTGGGGCATCTTTTCACCTCCTAGCATAAAAAAAGTTGCCAATAATAGTTTACTTACTTTTATTGACAACTGGCTATCTCATTTAAAGACCCTATAGCTTTGCGTCACAGCATTTCTACTGCTTTGCCTTTTACACTATAATATTAAATTTGTGCGCATTAACTAAATGCAATTATATTATACAAAATAATTAATAGTTGTCAAGTTTTTTGTTTATTATTTCCAGTTATCTTTTACAAAATACACTCTATAGTATAATTATACATTATAAAAGCTTTGTTTTAAAGACACATTACATAATTTTTATATGCTCATTTTGAGAATAATAAAAAAATAAAAAAGTTGTTGACAAATATTTTTTTTGTGATATAATTGTCGCCGTAGTTCTAATAACATATAAGTAATCAAATATGGTGATTACGTTTCTACCAGAGAACCGAATAAATTCTCAGACTATGGTATAAAAACTCTTTTTTGTTTTTTGTACTTTTATTGAAAAGGTGTGGATAACGCCTTTTTTTATTTTATTCTTTATGCTAAAATTAAATCAACTAAGGAGGATTTTATGATTTTAGAATTTATTGATCAAGTTTTCCCAACTAGTTTTTGGGGATGGATGTCTACAATTTTTTCATCGCTTGCAATCATTATTTTCATTTTTTCAGCTTGTCTTCAAAGTAAAAAAAAGATTTTATTAGTACAGGTTTTAGGACATATTTTATTAGGCATTGGCGAATTTATTTCTAACGCATTTTCAAGTATAATCCAAGAAATAATTTCCATTACAAGAAATATTTTAGTATATTTTAATAAAAATACTAAAATTGTTAATCTAATCTTGATAGCTATTGGAGTCATTTTTGGCGGATATTGTGCTTTATTTGGGAAAAATACCTTTACACCATGGAAGGGTATGGATGAAATCCACTGGTATAGTTTCTTACCAATAATCGCAAATTTTGAATATTCTGTTGCAGTAATGATTGATGGCATTAGTGTTAAATGGCTTAAGCTATCATTTTCTATATCATCATTTATGTGGGCAGTATGCTTTATGATTCAAGGTGCCGGATTATTTATTTCTGGATTCCTTAATGGATTAAATGGATGTGCAGCTTTAATTGCTTTTATTAAGCTTCAATATAAAGAACATAAAGAAAAAAATTAATTTTACAATTAAATCTTTTTAATAAAACGATAGCAAATTAATACTATCGTTTTATTTTCATTAAATTATTTATTTTAATATATTATCAAGCTCATCTAAAGAAAGTCCTGTAATAGCACTAATAAATTCTTTAGTTT